>ENA-OPBO01001494-OPBO01001494.1-human-gut-metagenome-genome-assembly--contig:-NODE-1494-length-16344-cov-2.892995_pt1 | contig 16344 bp, 9 predicted proteins | sample MGYA00241071_ERZ501458 | MGnify/ENA primary metagenome ERZ501458 (study PRJEB25962, sample SAMEA2042509) | human gut metagenome | biome: human gut; feature: human-associated habitat; material: faeces...
AGCCGCACCATGTTCCCGGGTCGGATACGTTCAGGCCGAGTTTCTCTTTCGCATTATGGGGTACCATACCGCAATAGCCCGGAAGCACCGGCTCTATACCGTATTCGCGCATACGCTTCAGGATCTTTTTTTGCAAAGCAATCTGCCGGGTATACCAGCTGTCGGGATTGGGACCACCCCAACCTTCCAAGTTATTCATCAGCCACCAGGCAAAAAATCCCGGACCCGAAATGAATTCATTGATCTCTGTCTTGGTATATCCCAACTTATCAAGTACATTGTGCCACACAGCCTCAGCTCCGGTCACCGCCAAAGGAATATTGATGCCGTGTAGAGCCATCCAGTCAATCTCTTTCTCCCATCGGTTCCAATCCCAGAAAGCCATAGAGTAAGAGAAAGTACAATAATTCAGGTCGTAGCGGTAGGGCAATGTTGTTTCCCTGCGTTCTTTCTTTGTCACCGGCGGAAGTACAGCCGGCAGTTTCGCCTGCATTCCGTTCCATGAGAGATGAATACCTGCGTAATACTTCAGATACCAATTCAGCCCGGTGGCAATGCTTACATAGTTATTTCCACGAATAACGACTTTATCACCTTTCTGGTCGAGTTCAAAGAAGTCGGCATCGGACTTCACCTGCTCGATAATAAACTTCTTCGAAGCTCCTTTGTCAATGCGCTCCAACAATCCGGTTACCGGAGAAGCCATTGCCCAAGAAGCGACACAAAGTAAAATTGTTAATAGTATTGATTTACGATTCATAAATAATATGCTTTAATTACAGTTTTATCCCATAATCCATTTCGCCTTCTTGCCCAGCACACGATAGACAGTCCACACAATCAGCCACGAAGCACCGAAGGCAAAAACAGACGCCACTGGTATCTGAATGCCCAGAGGTACACCTAACGCACGTACCAACAGTACGGAAGGGCCGGTAAAGAAATAGTGTATCATATAGATGCCGAAACCACACAAAGTGAGGTTGGCAAGTGCCTTCCTGATCCCCTCCGAACGGAAATTCACCTTCTTGCAAAGCATAAACACGGGAATGGTCATCATCACTACATTCAGAGAACAATAAGTGAAGAAGAGTTCGAGCATCTCGTCGCTAAACTCCGGCAAAGCCGTGACATAGCGGAAGCCGAAGAAGGTAACGGCATATCCTATTACAAACATCGGCAGACCGATTGCCAGGATCTTACCCAAAGACCAGTCAAGGTTGCGCAGATAGTGTCCCAACAACAGATAGCCATTGAAACCGGCAAAGTAATAAAGCATGCCGAACGCATTCCATGAACAGGTTCCCCAAAGGTATTGTGCCACAAACTGGTTGTAGTATGGCAACAACAGAGTGACAGCCCATGCACCGAGAAACCACAGCTTCGCCTTATCGGATGCTTTCTCCACCCAGGCAGAAAAGACGGGGAGGTAAAGATACAGACCGATCAGCAGGTAAATATACCACATGTGTACATCTACTATGGAGAAATTAAAAGGAATCTGAGCAATGTAGTCCAAAGAGACAGGCAGCGACTGGCGCATCACTTCCTCGCCCGAATAAGGGAAAAAGTCGAGAATGACTTCCGGTTTGATGCCCAACACTCCGGTGATCCAGGGAAACAGATTGTAGATAACGGACCAGATCAGAAACGGCCACAGGACGCGCGGAATGCGTTTCTTATAAAAGACAGAGATCTCGCCGCGCACCGGAAGAAGCAGTGCTCCGGTAATCATCACGAACAGGGGGACGCAGGGACGAAGCAAGGCTCCGTAGATGGCACCCCAGAGTTTTATTTCGCCAATATTGGGCGCTGTGCCCGGATAAAAGTTAAAAGGGTCTGTGCAGTGACAACAGACAACGGTAAACATGGCTACGAAGCGGACAACGTCCAGCCAGACAATGTGTTGAGGATTCTTTTGTAGTTCCATCGGTGGTTCGTTTTACTGATAATGATCAAGGTATTTATAATGAGAAAGGCATCTGTATAACACAGCATACAGACGCCTCTCACTCGAGTTAAAATGATAAACAACTATTATTAATAGTCACTTACCCATTTCTTATTTGTTGCTGCAAGAACCGCAACGGGGTTTTATCTGCTTAAAGAAGTCGTTACCCTTGTCATCTACAAGAATAAATGCGGGGAAGTCCTCTACTTCGATCTTCCAGATAGCTTCCATACCCAATTCCGGATATTCTACGCATTCGATGCTCTTGATATTGTTCTGGGCAAGGATAGCAGCCGGACCACCGATTGAACCAAGATAGAAACCGCCATACTTCTTACAAGCATCCGTTACCTGCTGGCTACGATTACCTTTTGCCAACATTATCATGCTACCGCCATGTGACTGGAACAAATCCACATACGGGTCCATACGTCCTGCTGTAGTGGGGCCCATAGAACCACAAGCCATACCTTCCGGAGTCTTTGCCGGACCGGCATAATAGATAGGATGATCTTTGATATACTGCGGCAAATCTTCGCCACGATCCAAACGCTCTTTCAATTTAGCATGAGCGATATCGCGACCTACAATAATGGTTCCGTTCAATGACAGACGGGTAGCTACCGGATACTTGGTCAATTCTTTCAGGATATCCGCCATCGGTTGGTTCAAATCAATCTTAACCACATCGCCTTCACCGGCTTCACGGAGTTCTGCCGGAATCAGCTCACCCGGTTTATCATCCATCTTTTCAATCCAGATACCATCTTTATTGATCTTACATTTTATATTACGGTCAGCAGAACAGGAAACGCCCAGACCGATAGGACAAGAAGCACCGTGACGAGGCAAGCGGATGATGCGAACATCGTGAGCCATATACTTACCACCAAACTGTGCACCCAAGCCAATCTTATAAGCTTCTTCCAATACTTGTTTTTCCAGTTCCACATCGCGGAAAGCACGCCCGTATTCATTACCGGTAGTAGGCAACTCGTCATAATAGTGAGTAGAAGCTAGCTTAACAGTCAGCAAGTTCTTCTCTGCCGATGTACCACCGATTACAAATGCAATATGATAAGGAGGACAAGCAGCCGTACCCAAAGTCTTCATTTTTTCAACAAGGAAAGGAACCAATGTAGCCGGATTCAATACAGCTTTCGTTTCCTGATATAAATAGGTCTTGTTCGCCGAACCACCACCTTTAGTCACACAAAGGAACTTGTATTCCATACCTTCAGTAGCTTCCAAATCAATTTGTGCAGGCAGGTTACATTTGGTGTTCACCTCATCGTACATAGTCAAAGGAGCATTCTGAGAATAACGAAGATTTTCTTCCGTATAAGTCTTATAAACTCCCAAGGAAAGGGCTTCTTCATCACAATAGCCGGTCCATACCTGCTGACCTTTCTCACCATGGATAATAGCAGTACCCGTATCTTGACAAAGAGGTAATTTGCCTTTAGCTGAAACTTCCGCATTACGCAAGAAAGTCAATGCTACATACTTATCGTTATCACTGGCTTCGGGATCACTCAGAATCTTAGCAACCTGTTCATTGTGTGAACGGCGAAGCAAGAAAGAAACATCACGGAAAGCAGCGTTAGCCATAGCAGTCAGACCTTCTTTTTCAATCTTCAAGATAGGTTTTCCTTCAAACTCACTTACTGACACATAATCTTTAGTCAGCAAATAATACTCGGTTTTATCAGGTCCCAACGGGAACATGTGCTGATAATGGAACGGAGGTGTTGCCATATTGATACTTATTTTAGTTAAAAGTTATTAGTGTGACAAAGGTAGTAACTATTATCGAAATTTTTCCTTAATTAGCGTGAAAACTTTCAAGGAATGTACTTACCTTTGCCAACTCATTAAAATAACATCACATTATACATGAAAAGATTAGGCAAATTCTTATTTATTACTTCATTACTGTTATGCTTTCTCATCCCTCGAGGATGGACACAAACCCAAGCAAAAAACCAACCGGACAGTATCGAACTCAAACTGAAGGAAATCTACACGAAACGGGAAGTCATGATTCCCATGCGTGACGGAATCAAGCTTTACACCGCTGTCTACGAACCGAAAGACAACAGCAGGCAGCATCCTATCCTGATGCACCGCAGCCCTTACTCTTGTTCCCCATACGGAGAAGGATTTGACCGTCATTTCAGAACTAATCTGAAAAACTATATAGAGCACCGATATATTATCGTCTTCCAAGATGTACGTGGACGGCATAAGAGTGAAGGAATATTTATCCAAGTACGCCCTCTCAACAAAAACAAAAAGGGTAAGAAAGATAAAAAGAATATAGACGAAGCTACGGACACATACGATACCATAGAATGGTTGATTCACAACACATATAATAACGGAAATGTAGGAACATGGGGAATCAGTTATGATGGTTTCTATGCCACTATGACAGCCTCCTCCAATCATCCGGCTTTGAAAGCTGTTTCTCCGCAAGCTCCCGTCACCGACTGGTTCCGTGGAGATGACCGTCATCACAACGGAGCCTTCACCCTGCTGCAAACCACTAATTTCCTTCCCAGACTGGAAGGACGCCACATGGGAAAAGGAGTGATGAACCAAATTGTAAAGAATGATGTTTACACAGATTTTCTGGCACTCGGTACCTTTAAGAATGTAGACGACCTGGTACGTGATACCACACAGACATTGTGGAATGATATCAAAAACCATCCTGATTTCGATGATTTCTGGAAAGAGCGCGATGCACGCACCTCCTGTTATAACTTGAAGCCAGCCATATTGGTGGTAGGTGGACTGTATGACTCCGAAGACTGTTACGGAGCCTGGAATCTTTATAAAGCCATCAAAGAGCAATCACCGGACACAGATTTATATCTGACATTCGGTCCTTGGTGGCATGGAGCATGGACAGTACGCGGGTTCCAAGGTTTCGGTAATCTGTATTTCGGTAAAAGCACTTCAGCTTATTACATGGACAAAATAGAATATCCTTTTTTCCGATATTTCCTGGAAGGAAAGGGAGAAAAGCCCAAACATAAAGTAAATATATTCCATACAGGTGAAAACGAATGGAAAACATACGACGAATGGCCTGTACAAAAGACTGCCGGTACACCTTATTATATACATAAAAACGGATCAGTATCCACACAAGCACCGGCAGAACAAGAGTCTTATTCAGAATATATTTCAGATATGTCACGTCCGGTACCCTATACGGCAAACCCTACCACTTACCGGACAAAAGAATTCATGGTAGATGACCAACGCTTTGCCACTTCACGTCCCGATGTCATTACTTTCATGACGGAGCCGCTATGTGATACTTTAACATTGGCCGGTCCTATAGAAGTGGAATTAATGACTGCCATCAGTAGTACTGACGCTGATTTTATGGTGAAAGTAATTGATGTATATCCTGAAAAATTTGAATATTCCAAAACTGCACGCAGTTATTTAAAGAGTGACTACCCAATGAGTGGGTACCAGCTGATGATTCGTGGCGAATTATTCAGAGGACGCTTCCGTAAGGGATTCGACAATCCCCTGCCTTTCAAACCGGAAGAAATAACTCCGGTTAATTACACACTGTATGATGTGGCACACACATTCCTGCCGGGACACAGACTGATGATTCAAATTCAAAGTTCCTGGTTCCCCATTATTGACCGCAATCCACAAAGGTTTATTGATACCTATCATTGTACGGTAGAAGATTTTGTGATGAAACAAAAAATCAAAATTTATCATCAGCAAGGAGCTGCAAGCAGAGTTATACTACCTGTGGTAAAAAAATAAAAAGGAAGTATCCAAACAAGCTCAAATGTCATCCAATAGCAAGAGCCGTATGACTACTCCAGCATTCATACGGCTCTTTTTATATGTAACTACCATCTGTAACTTTTCCGAAGGTTCATCTTAGTCTGGATACTCTCATCAAAAATATCATATAGAAGCAATCCGTTCTATCAACTCGTTACCCAACGCTGTTTTCGCTTCAATATGCTGCAATACCGCTGTCACAAACGGATTACTTTCAAATACCCCACGCACCTGTTCAAAATCCTGCTCCATTTCTTCACGTGATCCATCTGCACCGAACCCCGTCATAGCAGACAAAGAAAATTCCTTTTTCGCATCGGCATAGACCATTTTATCCAATCCGACAACAGCCTCCTGCCACTTCTTCACGATAGCAATAACATCCTTTGCCGTTATTTCATCGGAACGCAGATTATAAAACTCAAGCATCTTCCCATACGCCCATGTCCACTCGTATGTATAATAATTACGATGCATCTCAACAAAACGGTCATGAATCTGATCCACATTAGTCAGGATTCCAGATTCTATATCTGCCATCAACTTCTCTATTTCACTTTTAGGAGCGATCAATCCGGAAATATCCACCCATTCTCCTGTCCCTATCTCTGTATCAGGAATCAACCGGGCACGGATTTCCTCATCACTGCTAAAACGAACCTCCTCCAAACGCTTGATTAATGAATTACCCAAAAATTTATGAATAGCCGTTTCATAAAAACGAATGCCATTATTTAAAGAAGAATTCTTAATTTTCGCACTTTGGTAAGAGTAAGTTTCTGAAGTTTCTCCGGATACTTTACGTAATTCTTTCAGAATACTACGCCCTTTCATCATTTTCTGAATAGTATAGGGACTCAACAGGTTATAATTAATCTGATCCAAACGGTTCGGATCTTTACGTTTGTCACGTTTAGGCCACTTTTGAGCATCCCGAATCGTACCTACACTCCGCAAATTCACCCCTGGCACCAGATAAGTGGTATTTTGCTGCTCTATCAGATAAGAAAAAGGCAGATTAGAAGTATCGGCATGATTCACATGACGCCCCATAACCAAAGAAAATGCACCTACACGTGCGGGCCATAAAATATAAGAATCGGAAGTAGTCTTCGCCCCACGCTCCATAGCCCCCTGATGAATCGGACCTAACTTATACATATGGTTGCTTTGATTAGAGCCGGAACCCGCATTCATAAAAGAGAACATTCCGGCAATCAGCAAAGTAGACTTATGATGAGTCACCGTAAAGGGTCCGGCAAAAATGGCACATGCCTCACCGTTCTCTTCTTGACAATTACTGAAAAACAAAGAATCGGATGCAGAATAGTTATGTCCCAAATGACATGCCTGGCTGATAAAGCAACGGGTCAACATAGTTCCATCTTCCACATTGGAGCCGCTTGATATAATAAAATCATCGCATACCACTCCATAGCCGATATGAATAGGCGCTTGCTCATTACTGTTCAAGCTACCGTTTTTCAATCGTCCCGCCCCTTCTATCTTACAATAATCACCTATTCGTACATTCTTTATATATCCCGCATCAACAATGGTAACATGGTGGCCAATAGTACCTGTATCCGAAGCATTCTCTTCAGCATACCGGTCAATAATGGCTTTCATCCGGCAAATCAATTCAGGACGATGACGGTACAATGCCAGAATATAGGCCTGATGCGCTGACAGACGATCATGAATAGGCACTTCACGTCCACCCGTTTCATTCAATACAGCTACTTCAACGCCATTCCCAAACTTGCTCCGGCCATCTACCAGAATGATATCTACATTCTCTATAAATGCATAGTCCCCTATGATATAGTTGGCTATATAGTTCTTTATATTCTCAATACAACAATTATCGCCCACCGTTACATTATGCAAGGTCGCATGATACAATCCGGAATGTTTACGCATGCCACCTGCCAACGTAAACTCATCTTCAAAGACCCCCAATCTGACCTTTCCGGAAAAACGGGTATGATAAATATAGTCCGTCTTAAAGTTCTCTACTACTTCAATTTCATCCCAATCAACCGCAGTGCATGATCTCTCTTTTAATTGTTGTATTTCTTCTTGTGTAAGTGAACGATAAGTTTTCATCTTCTATATGTATTTATTCTTCATCATAGGTTTGATAAAGAAAATCGTTATAAGGATACTTCTGTACGTGTAGCTCGCGCACCTTATTATATATAATAGTCTTCAATTCATCCATATTTATTTTCTCTCTGGCAGAAATGAAGATACAATTATCATTCAATTTTGCCATCCATGTCTTCATCAGTTCTTCCAATGTAATATTCTCCCTGGTTTTAGGAGTCAAATCATCCTCTGCTTTCTCTATATAGGTATAAGCATCTATCTTGTTAAAAACAATCATGGTAGGCTTTCCACCTGCCCCCAAATCAGCAATCGTTTTATCAACCACAGAAATTTGTTCCTCAAAATCCGGATGAGAAATATCCACCACATGAATCAGTAGATCAGCTTCACGCACTTCGTCCAAGGTTGATTTAAAGGAATCAACCAAATCCGTTGGTAATTTACGGATAAATCCTACGGTATCTGTAAGCAGAAATGGCAGATTCTCAATAATCACTTTGCGTACTGTGGTGTCCAATGTTGCAAAAAGTTTATTTTCAGCAAAGACCTCGCTTTTTGAAAGCAAATTCATTAAAGTAGATTTTCCCACATTGGTATACCCTACCAAAGCTACACGTATCATACGCCCACGGTTTTTACGTTGAGTGGACTTCTGTTTATCAATTTCAGCCAACCGTTCTTTCAACAATGACATACGATTCAAAATGATACGACGGTCCATTTCCAACTGAGTTTCACCCGGCCCACGTAATCCCACAGAGCCTTTACCTCCACCGGCACCGGATCCACCTCCCTGACGCTCCAAGTGAGTCCACAAACGTTGCAGACGAGGCAGCATATACTTATATTGGGCCAACTCCACTTGTGTTTTAGCATTTGCAGTTTGAGCCCGCATGGCAAAAATATCCAGAATCAGCGAAGTACGGTCCAAAATCTTCACTTTCAGTTCAGCTTCTATATTACGTATCTGCTTGGCAGAAAGTTCATCATCAAAAATCACCATTCCGACTTCACGCTCATTTTCCTCTTCCTGATGAATATATTCCTTGATTTCTTCCAGCTTTCCTTTACCGACATAAGTCACGGAATTGGCAGCAGGCAGTTTCTGAGTAAACCTTTTCACCACTGTTGCTCCGGCCGTTTCGGCCAAGAACTCCAACTCATCCAAATACTCCTTGGTCTTACGCTCATCTTGTGTCTGAGTAATCAAACCAACTAAGATGGCAGTTTCAACCTGTGCTTCAGAAATTACAAATTCTTTCATTTATCTATCAATCTAAATAAGTTCGCGACAAATATAACAAAAAAAGAGGATGAACGTTGAACGTCATCCTCTTTTTTATTACAGTTATTCCCTATAGTTGTGGTTGTGGAGCAGCCGGATTGTTATCAGTGTCACTGATTCCGGAATTGGTTTCCATTTCACATTGCGGAATCCGATAGATCAGGATCTGCGCTTCTGCTGCTGAATTATATTGTACAGACGGGTCATAATTCGTATTCTTACGAACCACCGGCTTTTTCAAGCGTAGGATATCGAACAGTGAGAAACCTTCTCCCCAAAGTTCCATACGACGCTGCAACCAAACCTCATCCTGAAAATCCTGTGCTGAATTAGCTTTACTTGTAAAAGAAGGATCCCGATATGTCCGTACAAAATTTTCCAATGTACTCTTTCCGCCACTCAGATTACCACCCATGGCTTCTGCCTCAGCCTTTATCAGATACATTTCTTCAACACGCATCAAAGGCCAGTCTGACGCATTGGTTGTGTTACCAAATATACTTTGATAAGCTCCGAACTTTGTATTTACATACGGAGTCAAACCAAAATATTCAACGATGGAAGTACCCTCAATCTGCTCATTATCAATCAATGAAGATTTATTATCCGGAGACAAGAACCATTGTTTACGGATATCTGTTTCGGGTATTAAATCATATAATGCAGAATTCACCTTTCTATATCCATCAGGCACTCCTGAAGTATAACCGTTCCCGGTAAAAGAGCACAAGTGCGAAGGCCAGTTGATAATACCTGTCTGGACAACATCATTATCAGGCGTAATCATCACTCCCCATAACCATGAACTTGCCGATGCTGAATTAAAGGTAGGAGTAGATACCTGGGCTAAAGTCTGAGGTGTACCGCCAGCAATGGCACGTTCTGCATCTTTAGCTGCATCCGCCCATTTTTGCATTAACAGATTGGCACGAGCACGCAATCCGTAAACTACCGCCTCGTCAATCTGATCTTTGTTTGAGCCATTATCATACCCGGTCAATAAATCAGCAGCCGTATTCAAGTCACTCATAATCTGGTCATACACCTGCTGTACAGTTGCACGCGGATTATTCTGCATATCTTCATCAGTCATTGTTTCTGTAACAATAGGTACTGCCAGACTATTTTCATGACCTGCATAAGTAAACTGATAGATTTGAACCAAGTTCAGATAGTCATAAGCACGAGCAGCTAAAGCTTGGCCACGATAAACCTTCAAAGAAGAATCTTCCGTATCTGCCGCTATCAATTTCAGCACATTGTTTGCAGCTTTCAAGTGATTATAGAACGTTTTCCAAATCAATTCATCGCTTGAACTATCGTATACTCTGTCGCTATAATTTTGAGATGTTCTAAACCAGTTATATCCATTAACCAATGCAACCAAGTCCTGTCCTCCTGATTCCAGTATCATAAACACGGCAGGAATTCCATAGTCATTATGATAAGTAGTGGCATCATCTGAAATCGTACCAAAAGTATTTAATTTGGCTGCCATGGCGTTCACTTCAGCAGTTATCAAATTGGGTCTGCCATTGATTATATCTTCTTTCTGTTCTTCAGATATGTAATCTCCTTCAGGAAATTTATCCAAATCGCAAGATGCCATTAATAAAGCGACACCTGCAAATGCTATATATTTATTTGACAATTTCATATTCTTAAAAATGGGTTGCTAAATTAGAAATTTAAAGATATACCTCCGGAAATTGTGCGGATAGGTGAATATACATTGTCAGCAGCCACATAACCTTGACGTGGGTCCAACCCTTTGCGAGCTGTCAGCAAAGCCACATTATCTGCAACAAAGAATACACGGACACCGTCAATCTGCATTTTACGTGTCAGACTCTTCGGCAAAGTATAACCCAATGTAATATTCTGCAAGCTTAAATAATCCGAACTAGTCAAGAAACGATCTGTTAATCTGTTCGTATATTGGTCATTAATATTCATACGAGGAACATCCGTATTTTTATTTTCAGGAGTCCATGCTTTTAACATATCTTTATGCAAAGCACTACCCGTGGCTGCCACATTCATTAATCCTTGATAAGTATAGTCCAGAATACGTCCACCAAGCTGATATGCAAACGAAACAGAGAGATCAAAGCCATAGGCTGTGACACTTGTTCCAAAACCACCATAAACTTTAGGTAAAATGTCACCTGATGCGAATCTGTTTTCAGAAGCGACAGAATAAGATTTTGTAACTGTATTACCATTCTCATCCGGAGTCACCAGCGCCCACAGGCTCTCTCCTGTTTCAGAATCCACACCTACATATTTAGGTAAATAAAGCTGGTACATAGACTCATCTTCACGATAAATCCGGGCACCGTCAATCAATTGCCCATTCAGCTCAGGAGATAATTCCAAGACTTTATTCTTGAAATGTGTAAGATTAAAATTTACATTCCAGGAAAGGTTCTTGTTTTCAATTATATTGGAATACAAATCCAATTCAACCCCACGGTTTACCATTGAACCCACATTCTCGGGGAAACGGGAATAACCCATTGAAGCTGCTACCGGTTTGAAATAAAGCATATCGGTTGTTTTACGTGAGAAGTACTCAACAGAACCACCTAACTTACCACCCCAAAAAGCAAAATCAAATCCAGTATTAAAGCTGTGTGAAGTTTCCCAAGTAATTTCCTTATTACCTTTATAATATAGAGAAGTTGAAAAATCACCATTACTGTTTGCCAATGTATACTGGTCTTGATACGGATAGTAGTTACGGTACAAACCACCTTGGAACATCAAGTTATCATTACCTTGCAAACCATAGCTGATTTTAAATTTCAACATATCAATCCAAGACTGGTTTTCCAAGAATTTCTCTTTGCTTAACAACCATCCTGCTCCTACAGACCAGAAGTTACCCCAACGATTATCCGGGTGAAAACAAGAAGAAGCATCACGACGGAAAGAAGCTGAAACAAAATACCGTCCATCATAGTCATATTGCGCACGGAACAGCCATCCTTCTGTTGCATAATTACGAGAATATGAATTATTGCTCTGGTTCATAATACCATTGCCTAATTCAGGAACATTTGGATCATATAATTTCTCACGTTGTCCGTACAAATATTGATATTTATAGTCATAACTTTCATGTCCGGCCAAAATATCCACATTATGAACATCATTAAATGTTTTGTTGTATGTCAACAAATACTGCTGATTTACACTAAATGTACGCTCACTAGCTACACTGATCAAACCTCCGACTCCGCTAGTTTCAGAATACTGTCCGTAGAAGGGGTTAACCATCTCTGTAGCACGCACATTATTTACATCAACACCTATATTCACTTTTGCCTTGATTCCATTCCAAATATCAATATCAGCAGACCATTTTCCACTAACCACATCACCCGAATATTTCATTTTATCCAGCATATAACTTGCCAACGGATTTGCATTAGGAATCGTATTACGGCTACCATTTGAATCTTGTCCTGGCTTTCCATAATCATAACGAAGGAAACCTCGATTATCTACCATAATATTGCCCTGTGCATCACGAACATACATAGGATAAATGGCTCCCATAATATTTGATGCATAAAAGATGTTTGCATTTGATGTACCACCCTCAGTATCCTGTTCACGGCTATCATAATGAGTAAATGATACATTTCCTCCCATCTTCAGCCAAGGCTTCACTTGATAGTCAGCTTTCAAACGTGCAGAATAACGTTGGAAACCAGAGTTAGGAACAATTCCCTTATCATCCAAATAGCCGGCCGACATATAATAATTCATTTTTTCAGTCGCACCGCTGATACTTAAATTATACTCTTGACGCAGGTTATTTTCAAAAATTTCATCCGACCAATTATCCGGAGTATAATAATATGTACCATCAGAATAACCTAATGTCGCATTAGGATTCAATTTGCCATCCATACCGATCAGTTGCTGTCCTTGAGGAATGGAATACACCTGATATCCCAAATATGTAGAAGAAAGCATTGCTTGATTAGCGTACGCATTAGCTTTAGCCAAATCTCCGGCTGCCGCATATCCTTTCAAATCGGCATTATAAATAGAAGAATAGTTTAATTCATAGAATGTAGCCGGATCCGTAATTGTTTCATAATTAGGTACTCCACGTTTATTCACACCCCATTTAGCGTCAAAAGTAACACGGGCTTCCCCACTTTTACCACGCTTGGTAGTAATCAAGATTACACCATTAGCACCACGTGCACCATACAGAGCATTAGAAGCAGCATCTTTCAACACTGTCATTGATTCTATATCAGAAGTACTGATAGCAGAAATTTCACCATCATACGGAACTCCATCTACCACATACAAAGGCTTGTTACTAGCCGATATAGATCCAATACCACGAATACGCACTTCAGCATCTTTGCCCGGCTGACCATTATTACTCGTAGTTTGTACTCCGGCTACTTGACCCGCCAAAGCATTTGTCACATTTGAAGTTTGTCTCGTCGCTATTTTTTCATTTTTTATAGTAGCAGCCGAACCTGTAAATGCAGATTTTTTCGCTGTACCATAAGCCACCACCATTACCTCTTCAAGCTGTTCTGTATCAGACTTTAATACAATATTCAAGTTTGCTTTAACTGGCACTTCTTGTGTAGCCATTCCGATAAAGGAAACTACCAAAGTCTTTGCGGAACTTGGAACATTTGATAATGTAAATTTACCATCCATGTCAGTAACTGTACCTACAGTGGTACCTTTTACTAAAATAGAGGCGCCAACTACGGGTAATCCGTCCTCCTCCGAAATAACAGTACCTGTTACCTTCGTGATCTGAGCGGTTACCAAACCTATACCTACAAAAAGGCAGGTCAATAACAGCATTAATTTTCTTTTCATAAAATTCTCTCTTAAAGTTTAACTTTACATTAATATAAATTCATTCACTCTAACAAATGACAAAGGTATGAATAAAATTGTAATATCAAACAAATTATTGTAAAAAACATACTAAACTGCTATATTTTTATGCTTTTAGGCATTTAAAACTCACAAAAGACGAAAATAAACCTCATATTTATTCTTTTTTTTAAGTCGTTAAAAAGAGAAACTTTCAATTTATAACTGATCAGGTAAACATACATTAACCTATAAATGTTAACGAATCGTCTAATAAATATAAAGATGAGAACAAAATAGTAGGATAATGCTTTTCTACTTTTCTTTATTGCGTCTTATTATAGAATTTCAATTAAAGAATTAAATTATGAGGAAAATCAGTTATCGTTTCGTTTACAATCGAAAAAAAAGTTTAAATGACAGAGGAACTGCTTTAGTTCAAGTTGAAGCTTACTTGAATAAAAAGAAAGTGTATTTTTCCACACATGTTTATTTACGGCCAGAACAATGGGATGTAAAAAGGAAAATCATCAAAGATCATCCTAACCAAGATGCGCTGAATGGCATGCTTAATGAATTTATTATTGAATTAGAGAAAAAAGAATTAAGTTTGTGGAGGCAAGGAAAGACAATAACCTTAAGCCTCATAAAAGAAGAGTTCAAATCGAATACAGATGCTTCATTCTTAGGGTTTGCGCGTAAAGAAATAATGTCTTCTCAGCTAAAAGATAGCACTAAGCGCAACCATTTAACAACAATATCCCTTTTACAATCGTTCAAACCGACAATTGAGTTTGAAGACTTAACCTATAATTTCGTTACGGATTTTGAAAAATTTCTTTATGAATCTGGATATCAAACAAATACAGTAGCCAAGCATATGAAGCATTTGAAATCTTTTGTTAATGCTGCAATTAATAAAGGATACATTGATCCCAATAACTATGCCTTCAGAAGATATAAAATTAAAATGAAAGAAGGAAAGCATGTTTTTTTATTACCGGAAGAAATGAAAAAATTGGAAGAAGTGTCTTTGACAGGAAGAAATAGTTGTCTGGAACATACTCTTGATGCATTTTTATTTTGCTGCTATACGGGATTGCGTTATTCTGATTTTGTAAGCTTAAATGAGAAAAATATCGTAAAAATGGATGGAAAATTATGGCTAATCTTTGACTCTGTCAAAACAGGTACAGAAGTGAAATTGCCTTTAAACTTGCTGTTTGAAGGCAAGGCTTTAACTTTATTACAAAAATACCAGGGAAAATGGAGCTCATTTTTTTTAATTAAAAATAACTCAAGTGTAAATAAAGAGCTGATACGAATTGGCAAATTGGCAAAAATAAGCAAACACTTTTCATTCCATTCTGCAAGGCATACTAATGCTACTTTATTGATATATAAAGGTGCTAATATAACAACCGTGCAAAAATTATTAGGGCATAAAAACCTTGCTACAACACAAATTTATGGAGAAGTTATGGGAAGTACAATTATACGAGACTTGAAAAAATGTCAAAAAAGATAATTAACTCTATTGTCTATACATTATCTCTTATAAAGATGAAGAAGAATCATTTTCAAAAGTGAATATAGCCTTATCTTCTTAATAAAGTTTATCGTTTTGTGAACATGATAATTTTTTGTTGTGATTGCAATACGATAAACTAAAAGAAATAAAAGCAAAATTAGCAGAAATAAATATTCCAAATACGGCAAAAGAACTAGAAGTAGGGGAGATGACATTAAAAGATATTATTGAGGAACTTTGTAACGCAGAGTATTCTTACGCACCGGCACATTTAAGTCGCCAGAGAGCCGGAGCGGTTGCCATTCGTGCCATGAAGTTATACGAAGAAGGCAAAGCAGAGCCAGCGAGCGACCATGCGCCGATTTATTTAAGAAAGTCACAGGCAGAACGGGAGCTTGAAGCAAAGGGAAAGAAGCTAGAAGAATGAAAATTTGCCCAATGACCGAAGCAGACTGTGAAAAGACAGGACTTCTGATGAAAGAATGTTTTTCTGTTCCGTGGTCTGTAGAAGGTTTAAAAGAGATGTTTCATACCGAAGGCTATTGTTCTTTCCTTGCAAAAGAAGAAGAGGTAATCGGCTATGTTGGTATGAAAATGGTGCTTGATGAAGCAGACATTACAAATGTGGCGGTACTGCCTTCTCACCGAAAAAAGGGAATTGCCAGAAAGCTGTTAAAACAGTTATTAGAAGAGGCAAAAAAGCAGAACCTGCACAGAATTTATCTCGAAGTCCGTGCTTCCAATATAGCGGCGGTTACCTTGTATGAA
>ENA-OPBO01001498-OPBO01001498.1-human-gut-metagenome-genome-assembly--contig:-NODE-1498-length-16318-cov-2.908934_pt1 | contig 16318 bp, 7 predicted proteins | sample MGYA00241071_ERZ501458 | MGnify/ENA primary metagenome ERZ501458 (study PRJEB25962, sample SAMEA2042509) | human gut metagenome | biome: human gut; feature: human-associated habitat; material: faeces...
TTCCCAGTGTGATAATCTGATCCGTTTTCTCCTTCAGAAGAAAATGGCAAACATCCATCCGCTCATTACGATTTTTGGTGTAGTTGCCGGACTGCCTATTTTTGGCTTTATGGGAATTATTTTCGGTCCGTTGCTGGTTTCTTTGTTTTTGTTGTTCCTCGATATGTTCCGAAAAGAATATCTGTTGGATGGTACTGAGGAGGAAGAAAAAGCATGAGATCGGTCTGTATACATTCGTCGGAAAGGTTGAATCTGGATGCTTTTTTGCATGAACTGGATGTTCCTGTGCGTTTTGAGTTTGAAGGGTATGATGAAGAAGATTACCGATAATGGTGATGTTACTGCTATTTGTGTTGGTACCGGTATTATGCCTTCTGTGGCTTATTATTATAATCGTCCTACTCAAGAAAATGACCCGATGGGAGAAGGTCCTGTGCTCCGTGCATTAATAGAGATGATAGATGCGCCTAAGTATACGGAAATAAAAGCTGAAGAGCAATACGATAAGATTGTGTTGAAGAAATGATGGAATAGGAGAAACTTTACTGTTTTTTCGTTAATTTTATTTTGGATAAAGATGGGTGGTTGGAAAAATATTTCCGATTGCCCATTTTGAGTTTTAAAGATATTTTATGCAGTTGTAAAATAGAGTTAGTTATCGCATAGGTTTTTCTTATTTGTTTTTTGGGGAAAGTATTTCTCTGTTTGTCTGTTGTTTTAGTAATATGATATTGAATGATAATGGTGTTTGTTTTTTGGGTGTAAAAATATTTTAGCCCATCGGCTTTGCTATGCGGAATTTTTTTATAAATTGCTTCCGTTTATTACTATATTATAGCCTTTAATTTTATATTGTTATGCTAAGAAAAACACTGCTGTATGTTTATTTCTTGATGTTCTCATCATCTATTTGGGCCGGGAATTTGATTGATATTGATTGCAAGGTCCAATCGGTTTATGGATACAGAGCGGATGGAACACCCGGACGTGTTGTTGTGATAAATTTGAAGGGTGAGTGTCTGAAAGGTAACTGTCTGGTTGATGTTGCTGCAAAAGGTTACAGGGAAAAGAGTAATTTTGTATTGGATGCGAAAGATTCTACTCGTATCGAACTTTTATTACCTTCAGAACTTCCTGTGGGGAAAAAAGCGGAAGTTGCTTTTACATTTACTTATGCGGGTGAAAAGTACAAGAGAAAATTAACCATTGATCCTATGCGATATTGGTTATACGAATACGCATAAAAATGCAGAATGACTTCATAAAAATAACATAATAGAAGGGATCAAGTTGGCAGAAAAAACAAAGGATTTTCTATCGGGAGCACGGTTTGTGTGGAATCCGGAAGTTAGTTGGCCACTTGAACGTTTATGGGAATCTAATCCGGAAAAGAGGGAAGGTCTTATTGATGCAATCAAAAAAGGACAACTAAGTATAGATGCCAGTTATCTGAATTTAAATACAAGTATTTGCTCAGATGAAGAATTGTTTCATGTCTTTGAATTTACGCGTAATATACAAAGAATGAGTGGAGTACTATCCGATGTTTTTCAGCAGTTTGATATTCCGGGTATCTCTTGGGGGCTTATTCTGGTTATGGCACAGGAAGGCAATAAAATATGTGATATCGTGGCCTAATACGGACCGGGCAGGGAATGCACATACGCATGAAATCGATGGCAGACCTTTTTGGTAGGTTGGGCCCGATGGTGAATCTAAGGTCTTATTTCTGCAACCCGAATGTTATGCAAATAGTGGGAGTATGCAGAAGGGTTGGACGACCGGACGACCTTGGTTTGGACAGCGTGATCCGGAGAAGGTGCCTTTGACTATTAAGACAGGAAATGCCAATGTTGATTTTGCAAATAAGTTGGTTGAACTTGAAAATAGTGACTATCCTTATGACTTTACTGTACTTTCCTGGACTTTGTGGGATAATAGTCCACTGGATGCCGATGTGCCTTTTGCTGTAAAAGCTTGGAATGAAAAATATGCTTATCCTAAAGTAATTATTAGTGGTGGGCATGAAATTATGTCGATGATAGAAGAAAAATATGGGAAACAATTACCGGTAGTGACCGGAGATTATACGGAGTATTGGACAGATGGCATCGGGACGGCTGCCGGACTAACATCAAAGAATAGGACAGCAAAAGAACGACTGGTGCAAGCAGAAACTGTTTGGTCGTTGTTGGCGGATGGCAAGAAGGCTCCTCGATTTGATTTTGACGAAGGTTGGAGATATATACTTTTAGGTTCTGAACATACATGGTGTTTTGAGAATCCTACTGAACCCTATTTTCAAGATGCGATCTGGAAAGTCAAACAATCCTATTTTCACGAAGCCGAGAACAGATCTCAGGATATGATGGCAGAGTCATTGGCCCCCATTACTGATAAATCGGATGGTGCATTGGGGCCTAAAGAGGGTCCTTCTAATGGCGGTATTGCAGTTATTAATACGCATACTTGGATGCATGATGGAATTATCGCTTTGTCGAAGGCAGAAAACCTGAAAGGAAATAAAGTGTTGGATTCCAATGGTGAAGAGGTACTTTCCCAACGCTTGTCGACAGGTGAGTTGCTATTTCTTGCAACAGGTGTTCCGGCTCTAAGTTCTTATCATTACCGGGTGGTTGAAGGTGATTGTTTACTTACAGGAGATTGCAAAGTAGATAGTGGGAGTTTAGAGAATGAATTTTTAAAGCTTCACATTGATTCAAAGACAGGTAATATAATTGGTTTCGTTGATAAAAAAACGGTTATGATTATGTGGGCAATGATGGAGCTGATACTTTCACTTGGCTTCCTGCGAATGAAAACCAACCCTTGGCAGATATGGTAACAAATATTTCAGTAATAGAAAAAGTACCGTTAGCCGTAGAATTACGTGTGGTCTCCAAGGCTAAAGGATGCCGTAACATCTCTCGTTCTGTTCGATTATTGGCTAACCAGCCATGGGCAGAGATAACATAATGTAGTGGATAAACTACCTTTGACCGAAAAAGACGGTATACATTTTGGTTTTAACTTTAATATTCCCGGTTCTAAAACCCGTGTCGACATTCCTTGGGGAATTATGGAAGTGGAAAAAGATCAATGGGTACAAGGAAACAGAAATTGGCTTGTGCTACAACGATGGTTAGATATTTCCAATGAAACACACGGTGTTACTTGGTGTTCTTTGGATGCCCCTCTGTTTGAATATGGTGACAGGCATGCCAATATTTCGATGGGGTGGGGTGGACAAGGTAATTGGGCAACTAAGTTGGAACCCAGTTCTACGATCTATTCGTGGGTGACGAACAACCATTGGCATACGAATTTTCCATTAACTCAAGATGGTCCTGTAACGTTTAGATATCGTATTTTATCTCATGAAGAATATGATGTAGTAAAAGCAAACCGTTTTGGCTTGGAACAATCTCAACCTTTAGTTTATGTAACAGCGGATAAAGATCCATGTGTGCAACCTCTGCTTGCAATTGATAATCCGAAGGTTTATCCGACAATACTTAAATCTTTGGACAAAGATCGTGTATTGATTGTTCGTCTTCGTTCTTTATCTGACGGAGAAGAAAATGTGAAATTATTATTTCCACATAAGAATTCTAAGAGAATCTCTCTTTGTAGACCGGGAGAGGTTAATAGTGAAAAGATTGGTGAAGAGTTGGTAATGAAACCTTATGGACAGGTTACGTTGAAATTGGAGTTTTAAAAGATAAAGGGAGGGGAGGGGAGAAATTTTGAATATTTGAGCTGATTTGGGTTTCAACGTATATTGGGCAATTGAGTATTAGGGTGATGCTGTTTTACAATATCTTTCTTGATTCTTTGAAACTGTGAATTGTTAACGCGAGGTTTATGTGTTAGGATTAGTTTGTTAGAATCTGAAGAAGGAATAATTGAATGTATATTTCTCAGTTAGAAAACCGGGATATTTGAGGTCATTTTTATTATATTTCTTTGAATTCCTATGTTTGGTTTACGTTCTAAAATGAGTTTATACACTTTGCTATGATAGAAAGATAAAAGATTTGTATGCCCCTCCTTTCCTTTAATATGAAATCATAAAAATCAATTTTTGTATCAATTCAGCCAAAATTTATATGGCCCCGTGTTCGATAACTGCGTATTTTTGCATCATAATCAATTTAACTAATAAATAACTGTTGTTAAACTAATAATTTAAAAACTATGAGAAAGAATACTTTTCTTAGTGTAGCGCTTTTAGCAGCGTCTGTGTCTGTAGTTAATGCTCAAGAAGCCCCGAAGGAGTTGTTCTGGCAGAATAGTAGTAATACTGGAATTTGGAGTATAATGGACTCTGAATGGGGAGAAGATTTAGGTGGGTTTTACTTGCCTACAGGTTGGCAAGAAGGCTGTATGGCAGTTTTCAATGGTGGTGGTGCGTTTGCTGATGCTGATGGTAATGCTAAAACGGTAGAATCAATCAAAGTGAGCGGTGAAATGCAAGTAGGCGGTATTAAATTTGATAGTGATAAGAATTATTCCATTTTATATAGTTCAGATAAAGCTACGGATAAAATAGTAGGAGACGGAACTTTGATAAAGGAAGGTACAGGTACGTTAACATTAAATGTTCTCAATCAACTGAAAGGTGGTACAATTGTAAGGGGTGGTCAAGTAAATTCTGATAAAAAAGATTCTCCCAATGTTTTTGGAGATACAATTGTGCTCGATAACGGGTCTATTGGTGTAGCTATGAGTGAAATCTCTACTCCTGCATGCCAATTTACTGTTCCTGTTGGTATCCCTGAAGGAAAAGTGGGCTCTATTTGGGCAGGTCGCTATCTTCAGTTCACTAATAAATTTTATGGAAAAGGAACATTAGTTATTTATGCCGGTGGTGAACGTACATATATTACTGATGACAAGGCCGGTAAGAAAGACATGACTTGTTGGGATGATTTTGAAGGGGATCTTGTAGTTGCTGCTAATAAGACTGTTGAGTATGCAGAAGGTAAAGCTCCGGCTTTTTTCGGATTACAATTCAATACTACAAAAACATTTACTGGAGTAGCAGATATGGAAGGGATAGACTCTACTTTGGTTAATACAAAAGTAACGTTGAAAGAAGATGCCGGTTTAACAGGGGTTAGTGGTACGCGTTGTTTTGCTATAGGTGAGTTAAATGCAGAAGAGGGTGGTTTCCTCTCTGGTTATGGTTCCGGAAGTTCTAATCCGGTAATTTGGTGGTCAATAGGTAATTCAAATACAGATGTAACAAATCTTCCTCTCTGGTTGAGAGATAATACGAAAGCAAATAAAAATGCATTTGGAGTAATAAAAGAAGGTACAGGTACTTATATTTTCACAGGTACTAAAAACTCTGATACGGGTAAGGTATTCTTGGGCTTACATGTAAAAAAAGGTCGTGCTTATATCAATACTCCGGTTGATGATCCGACAATTACTGCATTGTGTAGAAGTGAAAAAACTGCAATGGCTATTTATGAAGGCGCTATTGGTGGTGGTAATGGACGTATAACAAGTGAAGTTATCGTAGATGGTGGAACATTGGAAGTTGGTTGTCAAGGTATAGGTCAATTAATTTTGGATGATATTGAGGGACAGAGCTTAAAATCACCGTTAACTGTAAAAAATGGAGGTACGGTGGAATTTGAACTTGCAAATGCTACAAGTTATGATAAGTTGACTTCTAATAATACTGCTACGTTTAATGGCAATAAGATTATTGTAAAGGCTGCTGAAACATTTGACATTAAAGATGGTGACTCTTTTACTATTTTGGATGCTGCTATTAAGCCGGAAGGTGATACTTATGAGGTTGAGTTCCAAGGGTTCCCTGCTAGTTTGACATTGGCTGCTACAGAGGAGAGTTATCAATCAGGAACTAAAACCGAGGGTGAAGGAGAAACTGCTACAGAAGTTCCGGTGATGGGATATAAGATAGTAATTACAGCTAAAGGTAGTGGCTCCGGTACGGGTCTTGAAGATTTTAATGTTGCTGATGAATTGGCTGTCTATGCACAGAATGGAAGCATTGTAGTAAAAGGTGCTGGTGTAGAAAATGTGATAGTAATGAATACTCAGGGACAGGTAGTGGCTAACACTAATGCTTCGATAATTCCAATGAATACAGTACAGGGTATGTATATTGTAAAAGTAAAAACAATAGCTGGTATTGTAACGAAGAAAGTGATTTTGTAAGACAACTAATAAAAAAGGAGAGGCGGTATCTATTCAGTCCGCCTTTCTTTTGATTCGTATATTTGTTTTCCTTTTTAATTCTTATATTACGTACTGATGAGAAACTACATCTTCTTCTCTTTCCTGCGTATCACAAAATTATGATTAAATTTATGTATAAGAGATTTGTTACCGCATTGCTCTTTCCGCTTTGTATGGGAGGAGGATTGTATGCACAACAGTTGGCTTTTCCTGGCGCTGAAGGTTATGGACGTTTTGCAAAAGGTGCAAGAGCCAGTGAATCTCCGGAAATTTACCATGTGACTAATCTGAATGATTCCGGAGAAGGTTCCTTACGTGATGCAATCAGTAAGCCCAACCGTGTTATTATATTTGATGTTTCGGGAATTATTAATATTAAATCCCGCCTTGTGTTTTCTAAAAATCTAACGATTGCCGGACAAACAGCACCGGGTGATGGTATTACGATATATGGAAACGGGGTCTCTTTTTCTGCGTCTGATAATATCATTGTTCGTCATTTACGTATGCGTATGGGATTGAAAGGTGATTCCGGAAAAGATGCAGCAGGTATTGCTAATGGTAGTAATATGATATTTGATCATATTTCGGCAGCATGGGGATTGGATGAGAATTTCTCTATAAACTGGGACGACAAAGGGTATGAACCTTATAATATAACGATTCAAAACTCTATAATCGGCCAAGGAATTATGCCACATGCTTGCGGTGGATTGATACAGTCTAATGGTGGAATCAGTTTGTATAGAAATCTATATATTGACAATAAAACTCGCAATCCGAAGGTAAAGGGATTAAACCAGTTTGTTAATAATGTAGTGTATAACTGGGGTGATGGAGGATGTTATATCCTGGGTGATACAGATGCTTCTTCTTGGGGAGTAATTACTAATAATTATTTTATAAAAGGTCCGGTAGCCGGAACAAAAGCTTTTGTAAGGGCTAAACCTGCTTTTCAAGTTTATCAGAAAGGCAATATGATTGATTATAATGTTGACGGAGTCTTAAATGGTTATGAGGCAACGGAGGAGGATTTTCTCAGAGATGGGAGTGATCCTACGAGTTTGAATGTTACTTTCGTAAAATCTCCTGAAGATTTTGATTTTTCTAATTATTCCAGACGAAAGCTGGAAGGAGATCAGAAAATAGTGGTGTCGACTGATGCGGAGAAGCATCCGGTTATTATGGGAGAAACTACTGCCGTAGAAGCTTATAATTGGATTGTGGAAAATGCAGGAGCTTCTTTGCCGACACGCGACGAAGTAGATGGCTATATGGTCGATGAACTACTTTCTTTAGGAACTAAAGGAGCTTTGTTAAATTCGGAATCGGAAGTTGGATTGACAAATGGTGTAGGGAATATTTTTGCAGGAAACCGTCCTCTGGATACTGATAATGATGGAATACCTGATGCTTGGGAAGAAGCTAACGGGTTGGATAAAAATGATCCTACTGATGCGGTAAAAATGGCCGCTAATGGATATTTGAATATTGAAAATTACATAAATAGTATTGATGGTCCGGTAATGGATTATGTAAAATATCCTACAAATGTACAATTATCCAGTTTAGGAACTGATAATGTTTCTATTAAATGGCAGAATAACGCATCGGAATCAACTGCTCTTATCTTGGAATATTCTGCAGATAATAAAACCTTTACTCCGGTTGTGCTGAATACAGATGTAACTACTTATAAATTAGAATCACTAACTCCTAATACGACTTATTACATTCGTCTCAAAACAGTTAATGGAGGATTAGAGTCATTATACTCTTCCGTATTGGAAGTAACTACACGTGGAGTTCCTATTCCGCCGGTCGCTTCTATCAATCCTGTTCCGGAAAATGCTTCTACCATTTCAGATTACAGTACGGTACGTCTTTCGTGGGAAAATAAAACGGGAGTATGGGCTGGTACAGTATCTTATTCTGTTTATCTTGGAAAATCGGCTACTACAATGGAGAAGGTGGTAGACGCTACTACCCAGATGGTAGCGACTGTAAATGTAGAGCCTGCGACTACCTATTATTGGCGCATTGATGCCAAAAATGCATTAGGAGCGAATGAAGGAGATGTATGGAGTTTTACTACGGGTACAAAACCTGAACGTGGAAAGGTAGCTTATTATTCGTTTGATGAAACGGAAGGTGCCTCTTTGAATAACGAATTCGGAACAGCAGCAGTTGCCAAGAACTTTACTCCGGAATGGGTGACAGGTGTTCGGAATAATGCTGTGAACTTTAATACTGTGAATGCATCGTTTGTGCAAGAGCATTATGATGCATTGGAGTTAGGAAACGAGTCTTTTAGTATTGAATGCTGGTTTAAGTCGGCAGGTGGTTCTGTCGATTGGTATTTGTTACACAAAGGTAGTCATGCGGATAATAGTTATGAAGGTGCAACAGGCAGATGGTTCGGTATACAGTATCAAAAGAATTCAAAAAATGACCGTTTGACTTGGGCTATCGATGATAATGTAACTAAGACGGATGTAAATGTAACTGGGGCTACAGCTAAATTCTTCAATGACGAATGGGTACATCTGGTTTGTGTACGCGATGTTGATGCCAAGGAGTTGAGAATGTATGCAAATGGTTCCTTAGTTGCATCCGGCACAGATAAAACCGGTAATATCGGTACGGTAGAAAGAATGGCGATTGGAAACTGTAATACAGCTTACGAGAATGGTTTCCAAGGATTGATGGATGAGCTTTCTATCTATAATGAAGTATTGACTGCAGAGGAAATTGCAGATCACTATAACACGGGTACGGGCATACACTCTAATAGAATGGATACTCCTGCAGCGGGATTGGCTTATCCGATGCCGTTTGCTGACGAGTTTTATATTCCTGTGATTAATGTAGAAGATATGCCTGCTCAAATAACGATAATGAATGCTTCCGGGCAGGTTGTTCACCAAGTAGAGGTAATGGTTCAGGGCGGAATGGCTCACGTGAAGGATGTGGGTAAACTCCCGGCTGGATACTATATCTACATGTTGCAACTGGATGGTAAGACATGGGTTGGTAAAATTGTGAAATAAATAAATAGCGATAAGATGAAGAAATATTTTCTAATGGGTCTTTTCTTTTTCTCTCTGGTCTCTTGCCAGAGAGAAATCGATAAGTATTATGAGATTCCGGATTGGTTGAAAGGAAATGCTTATGAAGTGATGGAAGATAGAGGTAATTTCTCTATTTTCATGAAAGCGGTGGATCGGAGTAGTTATGCAAGCCTGGTAAAAGGGAAAGGTATTGTTACCGTAATGGCGCCTACCGATGATGCTTTTAGTGCTTATTTGACTAAACATAATTATGGTTCAGTAGAGGATATTTCTCAAACAGAACTGGATAAGTTGATAGGGTATCATTTGATTTACTATTCATATACGAAACAAAACTTTATGTTTTATAATCCGAATGGGATAGATGCCGAATTGGAAAATCCGGGGACTTATTTTAAGTTTAGAACTAAAAGTCGCGATGCTATCTCTACAGTGAAGGATTATGCGAACGGCGGTGTTATTCGTAAGATTATGCATAAGGATCGCTTTATTCCTGTCATTTCAAATTATTCATTGTCCGGTTGGAGTAGCTCGCCTAAAGATGAGTATGAGAAAATGTTCCCGGGGTCGACTTATGGCGGTGGAACGAATAATTTTAATATTTCTAATGCCGGCATTGTCGGTGATGAAATAGTAACGGATAACGGTTATTTATATGTAGTCGATCAGGTACTTGAACCTCTTGAAACTTTGTATACGGAAATGAGCCACGAAGGTTCGGAATACACCAAGTTCGCTGCTATGTATGATCGCTTTGTGAAATATGAATACGATGAAGATGCTACAGCTGATTATGGTAATGGTGATTCTTTATTTGTACATTCTCATTATTCTTTACCTTCCATAGCATGTGAATGGACGAATTTGTCAGAATATTCTATTCCTGATTATGCTCAGCTAAATTATTTGTCTTCTATTTCTTTTACAGTGTTGGCCCCTGATAATGCAGCAATTGATGAATTCTATCGAAAATATTGGGCAAATTCTTTTTCTTCATTGGAGGAGGTTAATTATGTTCCTTTATATTATTTTATGAGTGCGCATGCCGGAGAGTATAGGGGTAAAATGATGACATCGACTGCTCTGTCTGCGATTATTAATATGAATGATCTTTACGACGGTGTCACAATAGCAGAACCTGACTATGTGAAAGTTTGTACAAATGGTATTTTGGGGGGAATGAAGGGCAATGTGATCACTCCTGAGCCTTTTGAATCTCCGATGGCTCCGGCTCTTTGTAATAAGGATTATAATATTTTTGCTTTAATAGCTCATAGGGGTGGTCTTATAAGTAAGATCCAATCGATAAACGAGACTCAATTTAATATATTTTTTCCGAGTGACGACATGTTGAAAAGAACCGAGTATAATGGTGACTTCATCCAATACTTGAAAGGAAATCCTTATATAATTAATGATGAACAAATACAAGTTGCTAATGCTGAAGACGGGACATTGGGTAATCTGAATACTACTCAGGCACAGGAAATAGCAGGTGCACATGTAATGGATAATGTGCTTTCTACTCGTAATGGTGGTACAGAGATAATTTATAGCTCTTATAATGATTTCGAATATCTGTATAGAGTTAATGATGAAATCTATTCTTCGGCTACATGGAATTCAAAAGCATTAGGTAATGAAGTATCTGTACCCACTGCGAAGCTGATAAAAGATTACGGAGAATTCGGGGCATCTTATGCTTTGGAAGGAGATAATACGACGGTTGCCTTATTGCCGGAACAGGCGAACTTTAAAGATCGTGTCATGCAAGACAAAAACATGAATGATTATAAAGGGATCAATGTGTATTTGAATGCATCAAACGTTGGAAAAGGAGATAATGCGTTTAGTTTTATACAAGGTAACCGCTTTATCATTTTTATCCCAACCAATGAAGCAGTAATGGCAGATATGACTACCGGTCCCAAACGATTTCCTGTAACTGGCTCTATGGATCAAAGAAATATGTATGTGACCAGTCTTTTTATTGATGTTTCTTCCAGTGGATTAGTAGATTATCCTTTCCCTGTTACAGGTAAGCGGACAGAAAAAGTACTTACGACATTTGGAACCAAAACTGTAAATGGGAAGAAAGAAAGCATTACAGTTACACTAATCAATGAAGCAGATGGCAGTATGAAGTTGAGGGATGCGAAAGGCAATGAAGTGAATGTAACTTCCTATTTCCCTTATATCTATGCTGACGGTGCAGCTTACGTGATAGATGGTGTATTGGATTTATTGAATTAATATAGAATAGAGAAAAATGAAAAGGAATCGAAATATAATCTTGACATTGCTACTGTTGGCTTGCGTACAATCGATATGGGCGCAACAAGTGTTGACGGGTACAGTAATGGATAAAGTTTTTAATGAACCGTTGATGGGGGCCAATGTATATGTCACGAATGCTTCGAACCGTTCTTTGGGTGGTTGCATCGTTGATATCAATGGTAAATACAGATTGTCTATCCCTGATCAGAAAGGGTTGTCTATTGTATTCTCTTTTATAGGATATAAAACACAAACGATTAAATATACCGGGCAGAAAGAGCTTAATGTAACTTTGGATGAAGAAGGTATGTCTTTGGATGCTGTAGAAATTACAGCAAAGAAGATAGAACGAAATTCAATGGGACAGTCTGCCCGTGAAATGATATCGGCTACGCAAAAACTAAGTTTGGGTAGTTTGGATACGGCTCCGGTAACTTCTGTAACCGAAGCTTTACAAGGAGCAATGGCGAATGTGGATATTTTGACTGGTGCTGATCCGGGTTCCGGTAGTTCAATCCGTATTCGCGGTACTTCTTCATTGAATGCTTCCAGTCAACCTTTGTTTGTGGTAGATGGTGTACCTTTGCCTGTAGATGTAGACGATGATTTTAGTTTTGCTTCGGCCAACTCCGAAGATTACGGTTCGTTACTGAATATATCTCCGGCAGATATAGAGTCTATTGAGGTGTTGAAAGATGCTGCTGCAACTGCGGTATGGGGGTCTAAAGGTGCTAATGGTGTTTTACTGATTAAAACGAAGAGAGGTAGTAAAGGACGTTTGCAGTTTAACTTCAATACAAAATATGAATTTAGCAAGGAGCGTACCGGAGTGAAGATGCTGAATGCAAATCAGTACATTTCGATGATTCAGGATGCTATTTATAATACAGTATCCGATTTAGGAGCTCAGTCTTCTAAGTCACAAGAGTATCTGAAACTTTTATACAATACAAAAGAAATCGGTTTTGATCCTGCATGGCAATATTTTAATGAATACAATCAAGATGTTAACTGGTTGGATGAAATAACTCAAAACGGCTATACTACAGATAATACTTTTTCTGTATCCGGTGGTGGTGATAAAGCAAATTATCGTCTTTCATTGGGATATTTAAATCAGGAAGGTACGACAATCGGTACTGCTTTCGAGCGTTTTAGTACGTCATTCAATACGGATTACCGTTTTTCTGACAAGTTGGATATTTCTTTGCAATATAGCTTCTCACGCGGAGTGACAGATGCAGCTTATACAGATGACACCGATCAATTGAAAAAAGCATCTGTACGTGGACATGCTTTGACGAAAATGCCCAATATGAGTCCTTATGTGATTGGTGCAGACGGACAGCGTACCGGTGAATATTTCACTCCTTATGAATCATTCGGTATGACTTTTGCTAATGATAAAGTATATAATCCGGTAGCGATGGTTAATGAGGCCACTAATCGTACAATTGCAACAAACAGTCGTATGACTTTCGTTTTGCATGCAAAATTATTTAAAGATCTGGATTATTTTGGGACGGTAGGTTTCAATGGACAGTTTTCAAAAATTAATCGTTTCTTACCCCAAAGTGTAACGGGAGTTGCGTTTGAGCACAGTTCTTCTGCACTGAATTATGATATCGGTAAAGATGTTTTATACTTAACTACTGAAAACCGTTTAGTGTATAATAAGACAGTAAGCGATGATCATAAATTCTTGGTGAGTGCTATTTTCCAGACAGGAGATAAAACGACCAGTACTTATAGTAGTAAGGCTGCCAATACAGCTTCTTCGGGGATAACATCGCCCATTGCAGGTAGTACTATTTTGAAAGGTGGTTCCGGACGTACGGTAAATCGCGATATGGGAGGTACGCTGAATGCACAATATATTCTGCAAGGGAAGTATATGTTTAACGGTGGTTATCGTATGGAAGCCAGTTCTGCTATGGATGCAAGTAGCCGTTGGAAAGGATTTCCGACATTCGGTGTAGCTTGGCATTTGGGTGAAGAAGAGTTTATCAAGCGTTTAGGATTTATTTCTTTAATCAAAATACGTTATAGTTGGGGACAGTCTGGTAATGCACCTTCCGGAACATCTCCGTATATCGGAACATTCGAAGCGGTGACTCCCGGTTATGGCGATATGAATGCTGTAAAACCTGCAAGTCCGGATTTAACTCATCTGAAGTATGAGACGATTACTTCTAACAATATCGGTGTGGACTTTGGCTTATTTTCTGATAAAGTGAACTTTACATTTGAATTATATAAGAAAGTCACGGATGATTTGTTGCAGAAAAAAATGAAAGTGCCCAGCTCAACAGGACTTTCCACTGTTGCTTGGTATAACTCCGGTAAGATTCAGAATAAAGGTTGGGAGTTTAATATTGACATTGCAGCTGTTAAAACGAAAGATTGGAGTTTTAATTTTGGATTTAATATATCACAAAATAAGAATGAAATTCTGGAACTACCCGAAAATAAAAATGATGAACTATATACATTCGGAAATAAAAACTATGCATACAGTGTAATGATGGGTGACCCGCTGGGTTCTTTCTATGGATATAGATATAAAGGTGTATACCAGAATGTAGAAGAAACCTATGCTGTAAATACCAGTGGACAGCGTATTTTGGATATTGATGGTAATCCGGTGGTGATGAAGAATGGTGACCAGAAAGTTTATCCGGGTGATGCGCGATATGAAGATGTGAATGGTGACGGTGTGATCGATGAAAACGATATTGTGTATTTGGGTAATAGTAATCCGACGTTGACCGGCGGTCTTAATTTTACTCTTCGTTATAAAAAAGTCAGTTTAGTAGCTGCTTTCCATGGGCGTGCCGGGCAGAAGGTTATCAACCAGGCCCGTATGGATATGGAAAATATGCGTGGAAAGAATAATCAGAGTGTAGCTGTATTGAGACGTTGGAGAAGTGAGGGGGATGATACAGATATTCCAAGAGCTTTGTATGACAAAGGCTATAACTATTTAGGTTCAGACCGTTTTGTTGAAGACGCTTCTTTTTTACGTTTGAAGACTGTGACTTTGAAATACCAAATGCCGGCCAAATGGATGAAAGCGATAGGAGTGAATAAGTTGGAACTCTATGCAACCGGTTATGATATGTTTGTTTGGACAAAATATAAAGGACAGGACCCGGAGGTTAACTTAAAGGCTGCCAATGACGGTACAGTAGCTCAGGTGGCTATTGACTCAAATAATACACCAAAACCATTTAAGATTGCGTTCGGCTTAAATTTGAATTTCTAAATAGGGAAGAAGTGATGAAAAAGATTAAATATTATATTTTAGGACTTTTAGTTACATGCTCCGTTTCATCGTGCGAGGATTATCTGACGGTGCTTCCGGAAAACAATCAAAGTAGCTTTGAGTATTGGGAAACAAAAGAAGACGTGGAGGCGGTACTTGCTGCCGGGTATGTGAATCTTAGAAGTTGTGTCGAAACGTTTTTATTGTGGGGCGAAGCCCGTGGCAATGGTTTGGATTATCTGTCAACATCCGGTTCAGATTTGCAAAAAGCAGGTCGTAAACTCCGTGACTTCGATATTTTGCCTGATAACAAATTATGTGATTATAGTAAACCGTATGCTGCAATTGCAATGGCGAATGCCGTTATTAAATATGCATCGGACGTTGTAGAGAAAGACCCTTCTTTTGATAGGAATATGTGTCGCTCATTTATGGCGGAAGCTTTCTTCCAACGTTCATTGGCATACTTTTATTTGGTACGCACCTTTAAGGATACTCCGTTTGTTGTCGAACCTTATGTAGATGACAGTGCACCGTATGTGATGGGTAAGACCGATGGCACTACCATTCTGAAATCATGTATCAGTGATTTGGAAACGTACTTGCCTAATGCAAAAGAATTTTTTCCGGAAGTGGATAATGATGATCCGATTAATACCAAAGGACGTGCTACGCAGTGGGGTATTCATGCATTGCTGGCCGATATGTATTTGTGGATGGGTGATTATGATAATTGTATTTCACATTGTAATTCTGTCATTAGTTCCGGTAGAGTCGGTTTGATTAATAACGGATTTATGAACTTTTTCCCAGGCAATAGTAATGAAGGTATTTTTGAGATACAATACAGCAATCCGAAAAGCCAGACCAATAGTTTTCAAACTTGGTTTAAAAGTTCAAGTGACGGCTATTATAAAATAACGGAGTATGTGAACGGACTGTTCGATATGGAGTCCAATGATATTCGTGGATTAAATTACACTTATAATGCGGACGGATATATCTGGAAATATCTGGGTGTGGATAAAACGACTGCACGGGCAGCTTCCGAAAATGATCAGAATTATATCATCTATCGTTTGGCGGATGTATTGTTGATGAAAGCGGAAGCACTTATCATGCAAGGACACAACGAAGAGGCTGCCGATTTGATAGATCGTACTCGCGAACGTGCAGGTTTGGGAGAGACAACCCTAAGTGATGATCGTATGGTAATGCTGGAGACTTTATTAGTAGAACGTCAGAAAGAGTTTTTTGGTGAAGGTAAAAACTGGTTTGACTTATTGCGTATCGGATTAAGAAGTGAACAATTGAATGATACCCAATATAAGACGCTTTTTGTCGAACAAGCTTTAAAGGCAGTGGGTGCTTCTCGACAGTCGTTAGGACGTGCTACTTTAGCAAACTCGGGCTCTTGGTATTTACCTTATTCGGAGGATGAGTTGAGCAAAAATCCTTTATTGGAGCAGAGTGATTATTATCAGAGTAT
>ENA-OPBO01001506-OPBO01001506.1-human-gut-metagenome-genome-assembly--contig:-NODE-1506-length-16217-cov-3.715567_pt1 | contig 16217 bp, 34 predicted proteins | sample MGYA00241071_ERZ501458 | MGnify/ENA primary metagenome ERZ501458 (study PRJEB25962, sample SAMEA2042509) | human gut metagenome | biome: human gut; feature: human-associated habitat; material: faeces...
CCGCCATTCTGTTAGCTGTTCTTTCTCTAACTGTATTAAGTTCAGCTTTATGAAGTTTATCGTCAAGACTCTTTACTTCTGTATCATACTTTCTTTTAGCATCAGCGTTATATGCAACCTTACCTGCTTTAGTCATCTCAACCCTAGCTTTATTAGCTAATGATTTCATGCTGTTAGCATAGTCTGCATAAACTAATTCCATTGGATGTCTGTATTCAGAAACTAATGTCATAGCATCATCTGTTTCAGCCATCTTTGTACTCTTCTGCTTACGAGTACGTACCTCAGTGACAGTCTCGCCTGTACGCTTATTGGTCTTGGTTATGGTATAGTCCGCATCGTCGGCCCTCCTATATAGAAGCGCTCCCTCAGGACGGGATGGATCATAATCTGGTCTACCCTTAATGTTTATGTGCGGAGTTCCCTGTCTCTTATCCACATCATACTCACCCTTAGCACGAGAGATAAGCGTTGATGCTCCACCATATCTCATGCGACCATTCTTATCTTCATGAGCTTGGTATTCTTTTCTAAGAGCTGCTATGTTATTGTCTATCTCACTCTGCTTGTAATCTAGCTTGTGTTTCTCAGCATCGATAACAACCATGGAGTGACGAACAGCTCTTGCCATTTTCTCAGGTGGCGCACCAGCCAGTGTCATATCTGTGATAAGATTAGAGATCTTACCCATCTCAGTATCAGTCTTCTTCATTACTTTGAATTCAACACCGTTACGATAGTAATGTTCTTTACCATCTGAATCAACCTTCATATCATGATACTGATAGGATTTAGAATCAAATCCAACTAATCCCTCAAGTGGATCTGTGGAAGTAATCTTAACTTTTCCACCTTTATCATGGGTTGGAATACACATAACCGTATCACCATCAAAGTCTGCCCCAGACAATCGCTCAGCAACCTTACTGTTAATACCTATAGCATCAATAGAAGTCTTACCAATCATCTTGATAGCTTCTGGATTTTTATTATTAACAGTACAGATTGGTATTTCAAATGTACCACCATGAGGATATCGAATAAGAGCAAGCTTAGTTCCATCCGCATAGTTCGGAGCATATACTTCTTTTTCACTCATAGAAGTGACTGGCAATATAACGTGATACTTCTGTCTAGGTAAAGCAGCAGCTTTAAGATCAACAGCTGCCGAATCGCAACTCTGAGCAAACTTGTTTAAGTAATACTTCTTGATAGTTGGATTAGTAAGAGCCATGATTTCATCAAACTCAGACTGCTTGTCTGCTTTAGCAATGCCAAGCTGTTTCTTAGCCATAGATAAAGACTGTTTTGATAAGAACTGAGAAGGTAATGCATCTTTCCATTCATTCCATTCGCCTTCTTCTCTTGTCTTATTGATTAGACCGAGCTTCTTATTACCATTCTTATCCTCATACCAATACTGTCCACCCTTTTCTTTAACCAAAGCGCCAAATGGATTGTCAGGATCATCTTTAATCTTCTTCAAGACATCCATTTTAGCAACCTCTTTGGATTTGTTAGTGTTGAATATAACGTCAACACCTGGCGGAAAGTCTTTAGGGTCACCATAAACAGCCATACCTTTCAAATATCGCTTACCGTCAACCATAATTCTAACCTGAGAATATCGTGATTCGCCAAGAGACAAGTCAGCAACACCAGGACGAAGTTCCATAACACCATCCTTGTCGATACCGCCGTCTTCTTTGTAACGGATTTTCAGTCGACTTGAGTCCATGCTTTCTGGATAATGGAATTTCTTTTCGAATGTTTTACCATCGTCCCTTGAAATATAATCATTGAGTGTCTGAATTCTATCAAGATCATATATTTCATTATGTTTTGTGCCTGGTTTACATAATACTCGCTGAGTTGTCATCTGCCCTTTGTTGGTCACCTGCGCAAAGCGACCACCATAAACTTCATATCCTCCTTCTGCTTGGAGAATAAAGAGGGCCTGATCTAATTTTTCTTTAGATATATTAAGTTCTCTCTCAACACCAGCACCAACGTCAACCATACCTTTTTCATCAACATGTTTCTTGAGGAAATCTGCTGTTTCTCGAGCCTGCTTCATACGGAATTCTCTGTTAGGATCAAGTAAACTACGAACAGTTGATTCATTGATTCCCATTTTACGGCCAATCTCACTATTATTTAAACCATCGCTCTTCAAAGATTGAGCTCTAGCAACATCATACGCTCGTCGTTCATCTTTAGCTATTCCATATACAGTTCTGAAGTCTGTAGAAGAATATCCGAGAGATTTAGCGATAGCATTGTCGCCAGTATAGGTTTTACCAGTCTCTGGATCAGTATATGTAAAACCATTTTTTCGCATTTGCTCAACTCGACCGTAGAAGTCTCTACCTGATTGATATGGATCTTCACCTGATCCCCAAGGATATCTTCCCGATCTACGAGGCATTCCATAGTGTTCAAGATATTCTTCATCGGTCATTGAAGCAGAGTCAATATATGATTTAATCTCTTCTGCTACAGCATTCATATGTTACACCTCCTCTGCGTCAACCTCTTCTAACATTTTGTTAAGATGTACGATCTTATCCATGATTGGTAAAATATCTTCCGCTGTTGGTTTATGTACAATAACTTCGTCATTCTGGTAAAGTCTAAGTTCCATATCAATATCACCAGGACGAATCTTATATTCTAAACAGAATAAAGCAGCATACACTTCAAGCTGTTCCATATGCACTGGATTCTTACCGGTTTTAAGATCATGGATTCTTAACATATTCTTTCTGAAAGATATAGCGTCAGCAGTGCCGAAGAATCTGTCAGAATAATATAAAACAACCTCAGTGCTCATTTTGAAACCTATTGCATCGTTTACATATGCGTAAATGGTTTTCTTAGAACGAGGTTGTTTAATTCTTAAGTCTATAGTTTCTTTAGCCCAGGCATGAAGTCTTGTTCCCATTTCTGCGGCTTTCTTGTTCTGGTATACTTCAAGTGCTTTATTATCATCATAGCGAAGCCAAGCACTAGAGCTCGCACTAAACGGAGCATGAAGTCCCTCAAGTTTTACATGTTTTGTAAAATTCATTTTTCAACCTCCTTAATCGAAGTGTCGGTCAAGTTCTTCTAACACTTCATCTTTGTTCTCTGGAAATATAAATCTGGAGAACGACATGTCATTCATTTTGTTAACGTAGTATTCCTGGTTAGGCCTGTGAGAAGCAGTCTTGCTCCTTTTATTTTCTAAGGTGGCCCAACGATCCTTGTAAAGAACAAGTAAATCAGGAATACCTTGAATATCACCAGAGTCAAGCTTTGTTATAATGCAGCCTGGATATCTCTGTTTTAATTCTTTTTTCAGGTCTGCCTGGAATTTACTTTCACGCATGGTTGGGTCTCCTTTCTTTTATAGAGATCGACTCTGTGAGATTCGAACTCACGACATACGGCTTATAAGGCCGGCGCTCTCACCTACTGAGCTAAGAGTCAAAAAAATAAAGAGACAATAGATTAACCGAGAAACGGCCAAAATATTATCTCTTCTCTATAAAAGAACATGTTTTTTTAGCGTGCTAGTTTGTTTACAGTTGCTTAAAATGATACCCTTTATGTGACTTACGACTTCGCTTATTGTTTAAGATATCGCATATAACACTCGGACTACCGTGTATCGCATCAGCACATTCCCTAAGTGTGTTAAAGACTTCTCCTGTCTCAACAATCATTATTTTTCGACGTTCTTTAATTATTGGTTCTTCGCCATCTCTAACAATATGGTAGCCTTTACATGTATCAAAACCTGGGCAGTGATTTACTACTCGGCTAACATATGCCGGATTCCCACCTATAGCATCGGCACATGCTTTGATCGAATTGAAGACTTCTCCAGTTTCAACAATTATTACTTGAACACCATCCCGCTTTGTATTGTATTGATTCATAGATCTCCTCCTTTCGAACAAAAAGAAAGAGGGCTAGTTTGACTAGCGCCTCCGTCTTTGAAATATAAAGTTTTATTTTATTTTGTAATCTACAATCTGTTCAGGATGTTCTTTAGCGAACTTCTCATAAATTTCTTTAAGATTTGTTCCGAAATTCTCATCGAACCAATTCATGGTAAGACCGAAACCCACAGCACCACCATCTATGAAACCTTTGCGATATGTCATCATATTATAAGATTTCAAAATTACTAACGTGCCACAAATTCCAGCACCAATAATTGCTCCTTTGTGATTTCCATAGAACTCCTTAGCTTTCTGTTTAAAGTTCTTCTTTTCTTCACCTTTCTTCATGTTTTAATCCTCCTTAAATAAATTTAACTTTATGGTTTCATAATAGAACTTGTAAAATTAGCGATATATTATTCATACTCCATTAGTATCAAGTCACTTGGGCTACACTTAAGAGCTTTTGATAACTTACGAAGATTTATTACTGTTGGTGTCGTTTCACCATTATCATATCTACTTAGCGTTGATATGGATATTCCAGTAAGCTCGTGTAAGTCGGATATGTTGTAAGCTCGTAAAATACGCATAGATCTAAAACGTTGCATAAATTCAAACGCAACTTGTTCGTCTGTCATATCGTCAGGGTCGGCTGGTAAACGACGAATAGATGACATCACGTCATTGAATATGTATCTCGTTCCATCAGTTTTGATTATCAACAGTTCGCACTTGTTTATTTCTCGAATATCTTCTATCTCATCAAAATTTGGATGAAAGTAATCTATGTAATTTTGTAGCATGTATTTGTTCACTTCAAAGTTGTTCATATATCAGGTCCTTTCTATAATTAAACTAATCCGTTTGTAAATGGTATCAGATCGTCATAATCACAGTCTAATGCAAAACGGATATTCACAATGTCTTGCAATTTAGGTGCTCTATTTTTACATAAAATTTGATCTATGGCACGAACCGTAATACCACTTTTCTCAGCGAGTTCATATTCGTTCATATTCTTTTCTTCCATTAATCTTTTAAGATTATACGCAAACATATTTATAACTCCGGAATAAGACATAATTATACCTCCTATTTTTTTTTTAATAATATATGGTGACCAAATCATCAAGCACATAATCTATAACTTACTCAATTACCACACAAGCAGTAGGTACTAGATCGTAAATATCACAATTAAGAGCATAACAAAAATTTACAATAGCTGTTATTGATGGTTTTGTACTAGCATTTAAGTATCTACTTATCGTCGGTTCACTAATACCACTTCTTATAGCAAGTTCTCTTTGATTAATCTCTGTATACTCCATCATATACTTAAGATTGCTAGCAAATATATTTAATAGTTCTATTTCTGACATTTCTGTAATTTCAATGTTACGTGACATATTTTACACCTCCTATTTTTTGTATTTCAATAATTTGCATATATGAAATTTTTTATACCCTTTAAACTTAGTATGTGTAAATTTTCAAAAATGGGAATTATTATATAGTAAGTTTAAGTACCCTTATTTTTTTTCATATATGAAACCAATTCCATCAAATTCTGGCCAAAAGTTAAGGTTTTTGCATGATTTTTAGAAATTTTCTTATTTTTTGTATTACAATAAATAGTTTCTACTTCTGACCAGAACCTGATTTTATGTATTACATTAATTCATCACCCCCTCATCAAATCTATTTTATGTATTACAATAATTCGTATTTACCTATTTTATGTAATACATAAATTCACTAAAATTCAGTGTTAAGAAATATGTCCATTGCCTTATCATACATAATATCGATACCTTCTCTTATGATTTCTGACTTTTCTTTACCTGTATAATCCTTGATAAATGCCAATCTATTTAAATCTAATTCTGATAATCTTATTGTTACTACATATTTCTTACTGAAATCTTTCTTAGGTCTCCCTCTTTTCCTTCCCATAAGTCTCTCCTACTTGCTACCGGAATTACAATTAAACGCAATAGCTCCAGCTATAGCAAATAATCCAGCACAAATAAATGCATCAGTATTACCACTAACGCATCCCGCAATCATAAATCCAATTGTAAATAACCATCCCATATTTATTACCTCCAAATTCTTCCTGTTCTTTTACTCTTAATTACAATTCTTCCCTCAATATGAAACCCAGCAAGATCACACAAATTGAATATAGTATCAAGGAGCTTCTTAAATTTCTCTTCTTCGGCCTGCTCATCCATGCTGACATTTCGAATAGCATTATATGCCGTAGGATCATATTTACCTGACCCATTCTCTTTTATGTTGTGACCGCCCATAACACAATAACCTCCTAAATAAACTCTCTAGGGTAATTACGTTCGTACACGTCCTTTCTCGACTCCTGATACATCGCTAGTAATTTATTAAACATCTCAACAAATTTCTGCGGTGTAATATAGTTTTCAAGCATACCCCATTCAAGTATTGCATAACGTTTATCATATTCATCTTCACTCATACGCCTCTCGCCAATAGGTTCTAAAACCCGCTCTAAGTCTTTCTCATATTCTTCACGTGTGACCATATCTCTACCCCACTACTAAATATCCAGCACCATACTTGCTGCCTCTAAACCAATTTTTCTGATTCTCTACACCAGACACACCATGTAAAGCTTTCTTGTTGATCTGAGTAGCAAGTGTAGTACCCTGGACCTTTCCATAAGTAGCCATTCTAACCTTATCTCCTTTTTCGTTAAATCCCAGGAACACAACAGTATGTATCGGGTCCTTCTGTTCAAATAAGACAATCTTACCATTTCTCAAAGCTCGTCTGATTCTCTTCTTAGCTGCCTTATTATTCCGACCAGTCAATGGATACCATCTAGCATGTGTGCCACCAGATATCTTATTGATTAAAGTCTTACAACCGAACACACTAAGCTTACTTCCATTAAATCCGCCAATATGTTTCTTAGCATACTGATATAACTCAAGTGGGTTCCAAGCCGTACCGTCTTTCTGCTTAACTCCTAAGAACTGCAACGCAATGCTAGAGGCAGCCATACTACATCCATGTTTAGTACAAAAGCTACCGAACTGGTGTGAATCCGGAATAAGAATATGACTTCCATTGTCGTAAGTAACTCTCACCGGATACTTCTTGTTATTATCCTTGTTTTTGTTCTTTTTAATCTTTGTGATTTTTTTAGCCATACTATTAGTCCTCCTTACAATATTTCGGCATCGTAACCTCAACAATATACATACCTTTAGATGACCCTGGTTCAATCGCATGTATATAAGTATTCGTGTAACCCTTTGGTCTGCATTTAGGACAATTTATCTCATCCTCGGACCAAATCTTGATTTCTGTCGCAGTGTCTCTGTGTTTCATAATTATCCTCCCATTACTTACTTAATAACATAAACTTCACCCATTGTGGCATATCTGACGTACCAACGATATAGAACCAAGCTACTGATCCTACTACTGCTCCAATCAGCATCATAGTTGTGCCGATTTTAAATGTTATCTCAGATATTGAGCAGAAATCAATAAATATCCCGACAAAAAATAAAACAATACCAATAATTAAAGCAACCATTGTTTCGCCTCCTTAAAAATGTTTTAAAGCTAATATAACGCAAACAAAACAAAATACAACAATAGCAAAACCAACATATCCTAATGTGAAAGAATCGAATATTCGTTCTATTATAGTTTGTCGAGGCTCAACAAGAAGTAATATAAAGTATGTTAATATACATACAATAATATACAGTTTTAATAACGCTATCATAATCCACCTCCTTAAAAAATAAAAAAGAAAAGACCCAACGTAATCTCTACGCTGAGTCTAATCTTATTAATGTAATAACAATGCTGGTAAGAATATAATTGCATCTGTAATCAAACCAAGTGCTCCAAAAACAACCCACATAAGAATTTCTTCTCTCAGGGCGGTTTTGTTCACCTCAATTTCATATGTAACAATATCGTCTTTTTTCTTCATGTTATCATCTCCTTTCTCTCATTAAAGGAGTTGTTTTTTACGCGATTAATATGATGTTAATGCCTCTTCCAAAACATCCCTTTGATGAGCTAATCCCTGTCTAGCATTAATAGAATTATCATCTAAACCAGCAGCACTCATAATCAATTCAGAATATGAAAGAGACTCAATCCACTTACAGAATTCTCTCCATTCATCCAACTTATGATTCTTACGAGACTTATAAATATTCGCCAGGACTTCATAATTCATCATGACATTTCTGGTCTGGTTATAACTACTCGGAAGAAGCTGAATCATCTGCCACCAATACTGTTTGTCTTTAGTTTCAAAGAATCTTCTTCTATCCCTGTTCAAATGATGAATTAGATGTTCAAGCCATTCTACATTACTTATTTCAGCACTTCTATCATCATTTAAATGCTCGATACTGAAATCCTCCAGTGTAAATTCCTTCGCCTGAATCTTATGCATAGTACTGCAACTATTAGCAACAGTACCGACTTTGTAAGTATCAAATTCTTTCCACCAATATAAAGGCGCAGTGATTCGCACATATACCGGCATCATTCGCATATACTTTCTATGGTCTGTACCAGCTTTGGATAAGCGCTGCATGAGCGAATGGTCATTGCCACCTAGATAAAAATCGCCATTGTACATACAACGATTTGGGTGGTTACATGTTCTACACTGACCAAATTCTTTACCAGCACAACAATTACTATCACTCTTCTCCCAAGAATTCATAGGATTTCTCATTCCCTGAATAATAAACTCCATCTGCTCTGGACTCGCCAGAACTACATTTTCTAATTTAATCATTCTTCTCTCCCTCCTCACTCAGTTTGATTCCTAAAATACCAAATGTGTTTTTAACTTCTTTAGCGAGCAGTTCGCTATATGACTGTGCAGCTTTCATTATGTCGTCGTATGACAATATAGCTGCCTCAGAAGTACTCGCGTTATCATCTACTTTTAACTTAGGAATCCACTTCTTGAATTCTTCATAATAGTTACCTTTATTTCCCATAGCTTTCTTACAAATAGCCATAGCAAGACCTTTCTCTTCATCAAATATGTCATAATCACCACATTCAACAACCGTCTTAGTGTTATCGCTCCAGAATACAATAGTCGCTGGGTCATTGAATATAACTTTGGTGATAGCACATTCAGGCTTACTAATATCAACGTCAACTGCTGGAAATACATCTGAATGTAGACCAACTTTCATTCTTACTTTAGCATGCGGAATACCATATCGTTCTCTAAGAAGAGTGACAATATCTTTCATCATCATTTTATAAGTTTCTTTGTTAATACATGGCACATCACCATCAAAATCTCCTACTCCCCAAGGATATCGTCCGGAGTTTCTTGGTAAAGCGCCTAAATTGTGTGGATCTACCATGCCTGTACCTACATAACAAGCCCCAGTGCCGAATATTGCGTTCAACTGTCTTTTAACATATTCATTCCATTCCTGAGCAATCTGCTCGTCGTTTTCTTTCATTGCTTCCATAAACTGTTTTGCTTTTTCTAAATCATAACTCATAATTTATACCTCCTTACTTACAATAAACTCGCTGCTCCACGTCTCCACCCTGAACAGTATAAGACTGCATAACACACTTCTTCTCATCGTCCCAATATAAAGAATCAAGAATCCAATCAATTTCATCCTGAATATCTTTATCAGTCATTTTCATAACTTCGTAACCCTGAAGTCCTACATTTTGTCTAAGTTTCTTCATAACAGTAGCGGACCAGCGTCTGAATTTACGTGCTTCAAGTTTTCTACTAGCAAACAGTGCTTCATAGATTCCAAGTTCGTTAACTGCAAGCATATATACTGTACTATTTGATTTCACGATGTCCTTTGAAAGTATATCGTGATTTTCACTTCGATATTCGGAAGGTCTGTTGCTTTCTCGATTAATGACAATTGGAACCCTTTCTATCATGTCAGGATCTAATCTTTGTGAAACCTTAAATGTTTTTAAATTCAAAGCATCACAAATATCTTTAAGGATTGCATACCATTCTCCATTAATCTCTACAAAGCGAATTTCATGTCCGCACCAACTTTCTGTCCTCATATTGTTACTCATAGTTTATCTCCTTTCTTTTAACTAAGCCTAATCCACATACATAATCATAGCTCTATCAACAATCACGCCTTCAAGTGTAGCTCCGGTGTACTGATTAAACTTCGTACCTACATACATAGATTGGTATTTAATATCCTGGACTGCCTTATCCACACAAAAATCATTTACCATTCTTTCTAAATCTTCACTGTTAGTTGCTCCAAATACTTTAATCTTCATAATAATCTCTCCTTATCTAATGATCTCTACATGTGCTGTATATGTTTTATGAATAGGTGTCTCTGTGAAAATATCAACATGATCACCTTTAACTAAGCCGCCGACATCTACTGCTAAATACTCCTCACCATCAATAAGAATCTTACTCCCAAGAGGAATAACATCAGGGTCAACAGCAACAGTGTATAAATTACTGCTTCTTACTCCAGTCGCCGTCTGATGACCCCAATTATCTTCTCCAGGCCAGTAGTAAGTGACTTTAAAGTCTCCCATATTTACATTGGCCTTAGCTGTCATTGGCGTAAGACTAAATATTGATGCTGTCAACAGAGTCCCTATAATTGTTTTCTTAATCATTCTTTTCTCCTTTAATTAAATTGAAATATAAATCTTCGTCGAGTTCATAAGTATTAAAACGATGTTTGCAAACTTTACATTCACGCCGTCTTTTAATGAGGCCATCCTCTTTAAGACGACTGTCTATTACCTTTGTATTACTATTGCATATCGGACAAGTCATAAGTTCACCTCTCTTTGGGCTTGAAATGAATTGGCTTATGGGAATATAAATTAACCCATGTCTCAAGACATTCATTACACGGATCTTTAACGTCTTCTGTATCCCAATACTTACATTTCTTACAATACTGATCGAAATATACTTCCTGATTACCTTCTTTATCCATAGTCACCCCTTCTTTCTACCACTATATATTGCGATATCTGATTCAATTTCATTAATAATTAATATCTTTTCTTGATTTGAAAAATGGGCATTCGTTACTGTCAGAATATTCTTCTGCTAAAACTACACAGTGATTATATCTATATCCAAAACAGTCAAAACATCGAGAACGTTTATTCATACCTGCTCAACCTTTTAATAAGTTTGTCTATACAACTTTCAGCATAATCCATAGCAGCGCAATATCCGTAGGTCCATGCGTCTTTTAAAGCTTCGAACTGTTCGTCGGTAAGCTCTGTTAAACCGTGATCCTCGGCAATAATACTTAATTGATTATTAAGATCGTTACAAGATTCTGGTAAAGGATTATCATTGTTACTCTCTAAAACTTCTACAGCTTTACGAAGAGCTATAATGTTCATAAGTGCGCCTAAGCTCTTTCCATTACCTCTTGGTTCTTTGTAGCTTTCTAACATTTTTCTTATTAATGTAGCAGCTTCTTTGTTTGACAATGTGCTATTTATTTGTCCCATTTCGTAAACTTCCTTTCGTTAAATTTCTTTTTTTGTGCAAGCGCCTTAGATATGGCCAGGTCGATACCTGATCTACTTTTTAGATGATAGTAATATAAATCTCTGTAAGGAGTGTTCATCCTATCTATTCGTCCTGACGCTTGCTGCATAACTTTGTAGCTATAATTTTGTGAGAAGAATATAATAGTGTCTGTCCGAATACAATTCCAGCCTTCGCAGCCTGCTGTATACTGAACTAAATATATCCATCTTTCACAATTAGGTACCTCTTGGTGAGCGTGTCCAGACCACTCTGCAATCTCATATCCTACATATTCATCATCGCAAGTTAGATGGAGCAACATATCCCGCTCATAGTCGAAATTGTAGAATATAATAGCCCTAGGCGTCTTCTCAAGGATCTCCATTAAAGCCACAATTCTTGAATCGTCCTCATTTACAATTCTTCGCAATACATAACAAAGACCAGCTGCCTGCTGAATAGGCTCATTTTTAAACGGGTCCCATCTAGTCCTTATAGCTTCCTTATATTTGTGTATGTCATACTTAACATAAATATCCTCATGGTGAGGTATAGTGCCTCTATGAAAATCCATATCTACTAAGATTCGATTTCTGAGTCTAATCAATCTTCCAGTATTCAAATATCTATCTACCTGAGGCCACTTAGTAAATCTTGAGTAAACGATATGCTCTCTCTGAAATTCAGTCTTGTTTTTGTAGAAGCCATTGGCGATAAACACTGGGATATAATCACTCCAGCAATCTCCGGGTGTGGCTGAGAGAATAATCCAATTGTTATTTTTAGCAATCTTATAGAATGCCTTAACCCACGCTCCTGATCCGCATACTCTATCTTCGTCAAATATAAAGAAAGCTCCTGACACATCAACGTATTTCTTGATGTTATTCCAGGAGTCAACTATAATTTTATTTCCATAGAACATGTTTCGGTCTGGATCAGTTGATAATAAGAAGTTAGCAAGCTCACCCTCCCATTCGAGAGAGTCTCGTTTCATAGCCGTAGTGATAATATAAAGGTCCTGTGGTTTTTGCTTCATAGGTATATGATTCGGAAGCATTGCTCCACCATTCTCTTTGAAATAGTAATATAAACCGGTCCTGCTTTTACCTGACCCCACACCACCATTGAGAATACAGCCATTCCTCATTTTGTTTACCGCATCCATCTGATAATCTCTTAGAAAAGGTTCTACTTTACTCACCATCTCTAGCAACACCACCGCACCATTTACCTGTGTAATAGTTACATTTAACCTGAATCGTCACATGATTATATCCCTCTGGATTAATCGCTTTAAGTGACTCGTCAAGCTTATTCATGCCATCAACATATTTACAAACACCTTTATGTCTACAATTATCAGCACAATCAAATCTAATTTTCATAATTAAACCTCCTTGAAAAATATAAAAGGCCCTCCGAAGAGAGCCCTAGTCACTCATATTGTGGTTTTACAGTAACCTCGATTTCTTTTTTCTCTTCAACAGTTGGGATTACAATCCCTGTAGTAAGTTTTTTATCGATACTCTCAAGATGTTTACCAATCTTCTGTAAAGCTTTTAAAATATCTTTATCGTATTTATCATGTTCAGCCATAACAACCTCCTAACTCTGTCTCAAATATCTAATCAACAGCCAGATCAGCCATAATCCGCCGGTTAAGAACACCATAACAAAGTCAAATATCAACCCCAACATTCCACGTTTTTTCATAAGTCATTCTCCTTTCGAAATATAAATAAGACTACTTCCGTTTTTAAGCCATACTATAATAGCCATAGGAATTAAAACGTTATAGTATGGAGGTTCACATGGCCGAAAATCAGAGATCACTTCTAAATCCATTTTGGTTACTTCCAAAAATTCATCATAAATATAACGCCAAGTTTTCATTTCATTTCCCTTTCTCATTTACATAAGGCAAATACCTTGGTATGCATTGTTTACAAATACGCTCTTTTAGATATTCCCCTAGTATATGATGATATACGTCAGCTCGTCTATACGGCGCAAGCCAAATATACCTTTTACAGCAATCACACATCACAGGAAAGATAGCAAATCTATTAAATCTGAATATCATTCATTCTCCTTTCTTAACGGTAGTTAACTTCTTGTATAATGCAACAGCCTCTTTGCCATCGAAAGCATTCACGATTTCCACAGACTGATTTGGTTTCTTTCGTCCGACAATCAATACTGCATTGTTTTCACTAGCAGATAAGTCAATGCTTACTAATAAAGTGTCTGTTATTGATTTCATCTTATTCTCCTTTCTCTGATATCCCCAAGATTCTGGCGTGCTCTTTTTCTATACCGTCATGTAAACCTTTTTCATATCCGCGCCTAAATAATACAGCTGCCGCGCAAGCTGTATCATAACGTTCATGAATATCGATTCCGTATTCTTTCATCATTCTTATTAACTGAATAGCTTGGACCAACTCTTCTTTCTCCACAACAATGTTAGATGTACTAAGCCCAAAGTCACGTAATGTCTGAAATATAAATTCATCTTGGGTTTCTGCCACTCGCATACTTACCTGTCTGATTGTCTTGGAAATTTCGTCGGCAATGTCGCTATCGGTTTCGCTATACGAACCTGATTGGTCGAATTTTTCATTGCAATCTGCTAAAGGTGAATTCTCTTCAAACCCTGCGCCGGATATAACCCAATTCGTTTTAGCCATCTTCATTCTCCTTTCACCTCAATAATGATAGAGCCTTCTAACTCTCCATCGGTACGAATAGGCAAAACAATACCAATCCCTAAATCATTCTCAATGGTGATTGGTCTGTTCTTACCATTAAAATATACGTCAATTTCTTTACCCTCATCGATGACACCATAAGTGATGTTAACTAAGCCAATTCTAAAATATCCATCGTTATGCTTCATAAGATAGTCATTGTTGTGAATAGAGTTCTTAGAATACTTATACCCTTTGCTTTTAGCCTCTGCGAGAACTTTATTGAAGTCGACTTTCTCAAGATCTCCAGCACGATGTACAAGTCTAGTAACATCAGGATATCTATCTGGTTCGTCACACATTGGAATCTCGCCACAAGACTCTTTTGTTAGTACAAGAGAATATGAGTTAGTAAATGACTTATACTTCTTACCCTCAAACTCTACTTCACAAGGTTTAGTGAGAATTGGTCTTGCCTCACTAATAGTCTTCAAATATCTTTTCATAGCTGCATAACGTTTCTTAGCACTTGGATTACCCTTTAATGAATTTGCATAAATCTCATCCTGCAATAAACTTTTCAATTCTTCTGTTTGTCCTTTGTCAAGCATCTCCAAAATTTTAGAATTTTGCATGAGGTGACAACTCCTTAGTTGGTTATTTGTCTATCTTTTAGGTCGTAATACTCTTCTTTAGATATTTCAGTCCAGCTACCCTCTTCGTCACCTTCTGGTTCTCTGAAGAATCTATTGATTTCGATTTTCTCCTGCTTACCATTCTCTGTTTTCAATGCATAGAACACGCCAACAGTATCAAAATCACCGTTCTTTTTATCAGTCAGGAAATCCTCGCAATAAACCTTGATTGGGTTACCAGGCATATATGGCATCGTTAGTGGAAACATTTCATCAATGATTCTTCGAACCAATCCTGAAGAATACGTATTGTTTGGATCGTGAATGCTAATACAGTATGAACTGTTATTATCATGGTATTTAACAGTTCCATCAGCATAGGCGTACTTAAATAATGAACTCATTCGTTTACACTGGTATACTTCTGGACCGTCTTTAGAACGTGAGCATTTATTCCAAATATCATCAGTATCTTCAATAGGAGTTAATAGTTGTCTATCTAAAAGACGAACTAATATAGCCTGCGTCGTTTTAATACTGAAAACGGAGTGACCGTCTTCACATAAGCTTTCAAAAGCTTTTAATGCACTATCATAACAAGCGCAGCCATAATCAAACTCTCCTTCTTTTCTATTAGGATTCTCTTTCTTGCAGGCAATTTCAACTTCTCTTTTTGCCCAATCTAACATACTACTCATATTTATCTCCTTTCAAATATCAACACCCATCTTCTGAGCGAACTCTTTAATCTGTTCCATAGTCAACCATTCAGGTTTGTCGCCATCCGGGAAGCTATTCCAAATATAAATCATGGTTTGAATCTGCTCTTTCTCACTATCTGCCCAAAGGCAATTAGCTGACCCTCCAACTCGCAAGTAGAAATCACAATCTTGTCTTAATTTGTCCAATAACATATAACGGAATTTCGGTTCTTTCTTAGACCAGTCTTCCATTGTTAATCGTCTCCTTTTAGTGGGCATTAATTCTTTTCGATCTTCATACATGGCTAATTTCTGTATTGCATTATCAAGAACTTCGTACCTGCTGAATTTACTCCACTCTGCGTCCGAACCATAAAGTAAATATGCTTTATCACAATTACGATACGTTAGCCTATCTAAGTTTTGTAGATCATGGCGTACATTTGGGCGTTCCCATTCTTGATTGCATTTTCCGATATAAGCAACTGCCCGTTTATATAGCCAGCTTTTTAAACTCATAGAATCTCCTTTCTTAAATCACACCTAACTCTTCCATATATCTCATATGGGCATTACGAGCACGACGGTAAGCATCTTCTAAACAGAAGTCTTTGACCATTTGCTTATCAAGACAAAGTGCTGCTAAAACATCATCGTCTCCAGACCAGTTAATGGCGTACTCATGGTTG
>ENA-OPBO01001510-OPBO01001510.1-human-gut-metagenome-genome-assembly--contig:-NODE-1510-length-16190-cov-6.084103_pt1 | contig 16190 bp, 15 predicted proteins | sample MGYA00241071_ERZ501458 | MGnify/ENA primary metagenome ERZ501458 (study PRJEB25962, sample SAMEA2042509) | human gut metagenome | biome: human gut; feature: human-associated habitat; material: faeces...
ATTCCTATACCTACACTTCGGCTACCAATGCGGATGCCGACACCGTGCTCAAGACTGCTATTGCCAACAGCGGCCTTGGCGAGATGGACGCCGCGACGCTCGCCAATGTCAAGTGGCTCATGACCTACATCAACGACAGCAAGGCATCCAATATAGGGCAGCTCTTTATGGCTGTGCAGACTTATATTTGGGACCATCAAAGCTATAAGGGCGCGGGAGATGGCACCGGAGACGCGGGCGGTTATGCCAACACGGACACCTATGACCTGTATCTGAGCCTCATCGACTCCATGCTTGCGCAGAAGGCACAGGAGGATGCCGAATTTCAGCGCCAGATCGCAGAATATGCCGAGCAGGGCATAGTAGCGGCCATCGTGGAGGATGACAGCGCAAAGTGGGCGGTATTTGCTCTTTCAAGCAATCGCAAGAACCAGTCCTTCTTCAATTATTATGGCCCGCGCGATTTGATGGTAAATGAGGCGCCTATTCCGGGGAATCCTGCCGGCGATGCCGACATTACCTTGAAGAAAGTTGCCGCCGGCACTACCCAAGGTCTGGATGGTGCGAAATTTAATATTTACCGCGACGGGCAGATTGTCGGCAGCGATGTGACCAAAAACGGCGGCATCATTGAGGTCAAGGATGTCACCAAGGGCCTGTGGTCCTTCGTGGAAACCGAAGCACCCGCAGGCTACTGCGCTGACTCCACGCCCATCAGCGTCTATGTGGATACGACCGATGGAGACAAGCAGTATACCGTCACCGCTACAAACTATGAACTGCCCAGCATGAAGATCATCAAGACCGATGCGCAGACCGGCGCGCCGATCCCCGGCACGGTGCTGTCCATCAAATCCGTGACCGGCAGCTATTCCACCTCCGTCACCACCGGCTCGGACGGTTCGGCAACCCTTTCAGACATCCCCGCTGATGTGTATGTCGTCCGGGAGGAATCCGTGCCGGAGCCGTATATTGTGAGCAATACGGAGCAGACCGTAGCGCTCCGACCCGGCAAAACCTCTGAGGTGCGCTTTCAGGATTACCAGAAGCCCGGTCTGGAAATTTTGAAGAAAAACATCGCCACCGGGGAGCCCATCGAGGGCGTCACTTTCCGTATCGAGCAGATCGACGGCAGCTTTTCCACCAGCGCCACCACGGACGGCGCGGGGCGCATCTTCCTCGCGTCCATCCCTGTGGGCAGCTATCGCGTCACGGAGAAAAATGTGCCTTCCCATGTCATTCTCTCTGAGATCCCCCAGGAGATCCATCTGGAAGCAGGCTGCACCAGAACGGTGACCTTCTTCAACGCGGTCAAACCCTCCCTGACGATCCTGAAGCGGAACAGCGTCACCGGTGATCCTCTCTCCAATGCCAAATTCCATATCTATTACGGTTCGGACAATACCACCACCGGCGAGATCAACGACCTCGGCGTGTTCACAACGGCCTCTGATGGTAAAATCACGCTCACCGATGTAAACCGTGGCTGGTACAAGCTGGTGGAGGAGTCCGCTCCCAAGGGCTTCGGCATTCAGGGCAGCGACGTGACCGAGTTCTATCTGGAAGCCAACACCTCTAAGACCGTGACCGTGGACAATGTTCCTCACAGTGCCCTCGTCGTGTACAAATATGACGCCAAAACCGGAAAAGGACTGGAGGGCTGCCGCTTTGAACTGCGTTATCTCAGCGGCAATACCAGCGGAACAGGCGGTACGGTCATTGGGACTTATGTGACCGGCCCCAACGGGGCCTTTACCGTGACAAACCTTAAAAAAGGCACTTATGTCTGTCAGGAACTCGAAAGCGACGGAAATCACATCATCGACCGCGAACCGCAAACCGTGTGGATCTCCGGCGAGGATCAGGATGTGGTGACGCTCCGCTTCGGCAATGCCCCGCTGGGAAGTTTGCTTATCACAAAGCTGAGCGACGACAGCAAGCACGAACCGCTCTCCGGCGTAGAGTTCCTTTTGACCGACAGCAGCGGCCATTATCTCGGCAACGACAACGGCCGCTTCGCCACCAATGCCGCGGGCGAAATTCTGGTGGACGGTCTGGAACCCGGCATGACGGTCATTGCCCGTGAAGTCAGAGCAAAAACGGGCTACCTGTTGGATGACAGCCCCCAGCACGCACTCATCAAAAGTGGCGAGACTGCCCATTTACAGTTTTTGAACCAGCCTGCCGGAAATCTCATCATCCGCAAGGTCAGCTCCGGTCCCAACAAGGAGCCGCTGGAGGGCGTAGAGTTTAAGATCACCTACGCGGATGGCAGCTTTGTCCCGGACGCCAACGGCGAACTGTCCAGCAACGGCATTTATTACACCAATAAATCCGGTGAAATTCGCATCTCCAGCGTCGTCGGCACCGTGGTAGCGACGGAAACCAAGACGATTCCGGGCTTCACCATTGACGAAGCGACCCGCACACAGACGGTGGTAGTCAACCCCAATGACACGCAGACGCTGATCTTTTACAACAAACCCACTACAACGTTGATTCTCCAGAAATACATTTCCGGCACGAAAAATGAACCGCTTGCCGGGGTACAGTTCCTTGTGACGGACTCCTCCGGCGCGGTAGTCGGCCCCAACAACGGCTGCTATACCACTGACGCTGCAGGCCAGATCGTCATTGAGGGTCTGACCGACGGCATGACTGTTACCGCAAAAGAGGTCAAATCTGTGGATGGATTCGTGTTGGACGGGACGCCGCAGAGCATTAAGATCGACCAGAGCCAGTCTCCCCAGCGCATGACCTTCTGGAATGAACGTCAGGGCGCGCTCATCATCAACAAATTGTCCTCTCTGGACCGCAAGACGCCGCTGGAGGGCGTTACCTTCAAGATCACTACGGCTACCGGCGAGTTCGTCCCCGACGAAAACGGAAAAATCAGCTCCAACGGTCTGTACTATACCAATGAAAGCGGGCAGATCATTCTCAAGGGCGTCACCGGCACACTGGTGGTAACAGAGGAAAAATCCATCTCCGGTTACACCATCGACGAGAATACGCGCACGCAGACCGTGGTGGTCAACCCCAATGACACGCAGTCCCTCTTTTTTTATAATGCTCCCATCGGTGGGCTGGAACTGGTGAAAGTGAATGCGGCGGACAAAACCCAGCGCATCCCCAACACCACCTTCGAGATCCGCCGTGTCAGCGATGGCGGACTGGTGGACACCGTCACCACCGGGATGGATGGCCGCGTGTATGTGCCGCTGGAAAGCGGCAGCTACTACGCCGTGGAAACCGAGGCGGGCAAGGGCTTCCAGTTGGACAATACCCCCATCTATTTTGCCGTGGAGGATGGTAAAACCACAACCAAAACGGTGACCAACAAGGCCATCTCCGGTATCCTGATCCACAAGGTCGATTCGACCACCGGCGAGGGTATCTACGGTGTATCCTTCATTCTCTACGACAGCGGCAATAATCCCATTGCGCAGGAAACAAGCGATGACCGAGGGTATGTCCGTTTTGAAAATCTGACAGCTGGCCGCTACTATCTGCGTGAATTGGAAAATGAGGGATATATTCCCGACACGCAGAAAAAGACGGTTTATGTCCGCAGCGGCGAAACCACGGAAGTTGAGTGGAAGAATACGCCCATCACCGGCCAAATCCAGATCGTCAAGACCTCGGAAGATTACAACTCGATGAATGGCTGGCCCGCCGGAACGCCGATCCCCAACACCGTCTTTGAAGTTTACAATGCCCGCACCAACCGTCTGGTGGATACGATCAAGACGGATAAAAACGGCTTGGCGGTGAGCAAACCTTTGCCGCTGGCGCGGTACAAAATCGTAGAATCCAAGGCGGCGGAGTTTTACGGGCTGGATAAGACACCCATTGAGGTGGAGATCGAACACGCCGGTCAGATCGTCAAGGCAGCCATGACCAATAAGAGCCTGTACACGAATGTGTCGATCAAGAAAACCGGCTATGTGGAGGTCATGCCGGGGCAGCTCGTCCGCTACAACTTTACCAGCATTGCCAACAATTCCACCACGGCGCTGGAATCCTTCTACTGGCGCGATACCCTGCCCGTCAAGGCGGTGCGCCTTGAAAAGATCTACACCGGCACGTGGAATACCCCCGGCAACTATAAAATCGTCTACCGAACCAATCTCAGCGGCGATACCTGGCGCACACTGGCGGATAACCTTTCCACCAGCAAAAACTATGTCTTGGATGCCTCTCCCGCGGCGCTGGGGCTTGCCGCCAATGAGTATGTGACGGAGTTCATGGCGGCGTTCGGCATTGTACCTTCAAACTTCCGTCAGGTGGAGGCGCCCCGCGTAGACTGCAAGGTGCTTTCAAAGTTCACCGGCGGCACGCAGTTTGTCAACACGTCGGATGCAGGCGGCGTCTACAATGGGCAGTGGATCATGGCGACCTCCCGCTGGGTCACCCGTGTCTATGTCCCCAGCAAGCCCCTGCCTCGCACCGGCTATTAAGGACTAACAACGGATGCCGCTCCGCAAGGGGCGGCATCCCCATTTTAAGGAGGTTGAGATTTCTTGAAATACAGAAAAATGATTATTCTGACATTGACGCTTTTGCTTCTGACCTCTCTCTGCTGCACCTCGGTGCTCGCTGCGGGCGGGGATGTGGCGGGAGCGGTGGAGCAGACGTGGACGGAGGCGGCCAAGCAGATCAAGAGCGTGGTGGAGAAGGTGGTGTTCCCTGCGCTGGATATGATCCTCGCCATCGCATTCTTTGTGAAACTTGGCGGCGCGTACTTTGATTATCGCCAGAGAGGACAGTTTGAGTGGACCGGCCCCGCCATCCTCTTTGCCTGCCTGATTTTCAGCCTGGTCGCGCCGAAATACATCTGGAATATCATTGGGATCTAAGCAGCACAAGATGAAACAGACTGTGCGAGGCCGTCGCCCACCTGGGCGGCGGCTTTCTGCATTTCGAGGAGGTGAGCGAAGATATTTATTTGGGACTTTGTTGCCGCGACAGTCCTGGATCAGTTGGTGGATTGGATCTACGGGCAGATCGTGGGCTTTCTCGGCAATTTCTTTGCCCTCATGGGCAATATGGGCGTGGAGCTGTTCGAGCTGGAATGGGTCAGCGCCATCATTCTCTTTTTCTCCCGCCTTGCGTGGGCGCTGTTCGCTGTCAGCGTGGTAGTCTGCGCTTTTGAGTGCGGCATTGAATACTCCTCCGGCAGGGGCAATCTCCAGCAGTGCGGGATGAACATCATCAAGGGCTTTCTGGCGGTGAGTCTCTTCACCGTTGTCCCCGTCCGCCTCTATGCTTTGTCGGTGTCGCTGCAGGGAACCTTTTCCGCAGGGCTTACCGGCTACGGTCGGAGCATCGGTGAGGTGGGACAGGACATCATCACCGAACTCAGTGAGATACAGACGCTTGCCGATGTAGTGGACAGTTCCCACTTTGGTCTCGGCATCATCACCAGCCCCATCATGCTTCTCTTTTGCGTGATACTTATGGGCTATGCGGTGCTGAAGGTGTTTTTTGCCAACCTGAAACGCGGGGGCATCCTGCTCATCCAGATCGCGGTGGGCAGCCTCTATATGTTCAGCGTCCCACGGGGCTATCTGGATGGATTCATGGGCTGGATGCGGCAGGTCATCGGCTTGTGCCTGACCGCCTTCCTCCAGTCCACCATCCTCATTGCGGGACTTATGGTGTTCAAAGACCACGCGCTGATGGGCGTGGGGCTTATGCTCTCGGCGGGAGAGGTGCCCCGTATCGCCGGCAGCTTCGGCTTGGACACCACAACAAAGGCCAATATTACGAGCGCCGTTTATACGGCACAGGCTGCCGTCAACACCACCCGAACCATCGCCGCGGCGATCAGATGAAAGGGTGATGATATGACCTGGTTAACACAAATCACCATGGGCAGCCTGTTCGACGGTATCGGCGGATTCCCTTTGGCTGCGGTCCGCAACGGCATCACGCCGGTATGGGCGTCGGAGATCGAAGCATTTCCCATTGAGGTGACAAAGCTGCGCTTTCCCAGCATGATCCATGTAGGCGACATCACTAAGCTGCGTGGCGCGGAGCTGCCGCCTGTGGACATCATCTGCGGGGGCAGCCCGTGTCAAGATCTCTCCGTTGCTGGCGCAAGGGCAGGTCTTGTCGGCGCGCGTTCTGGCCTCTTTATGGAGCAGATGCGCATTGTGCGTGAAATGCGGTTGGCAGAGAAAGCCCGTGGCCGGGAGAGCGTCAACATACGGCCGCGCTGGATGTGTTGGGAGAACGTGCCGGGGGCCTTTTCAAGCGGAAAACCGAAGTATGAGGACTTTCGGATCGTGCTGGAGGAGATCGTGCGGATCTGCTTTCCCAACGAGCTTATCCCAGGCCCCTATCCTTACGGATGGCCCGATGTCGGTGATCTCACGGCAGGCGATATGTTTTCTATTGCGTGGCGCTGTCTGGACGCTCAATTGTGTGGCGTCGCGCAGCGTCGCAAGCGCATCTTTCTCCTTGCTGACTTTGCCGGGCCGCTCGCGCCCCAGCTTTTATTTGATGTATTTGACGAAACGGAAAACAGTGAGAAGGAGGTCACATAGATGTACCGATTCGATACGAACGGGCAGATGACGATGCTTGGGTTAGACACGGCTGAAAGGGGCGGAGCACCGCCCAAGCGCAGACCGGGCAAGTCGGACTCCGAACTGGTTTCAATCCCATATTTTCACTTGGATCTGCTGTCCTCTCCCGTGGATCTCTTCGGACAGCGTCATTGGGAGTTCCGATCTCCATGGCGGGAAGGCAAGCGGCCCCTCAATACCGGGGCCGCGCCCCGCCGCCCGATCCGCGTCTCACTGTCCGGCATACTGGAGGCGTACCCAGCCCTAAAATATTATCTATCGAAAACCGCATGTCTGGGCATCCTGCGCCGCGCCTTTGAGCGCGGCAAGGATCTGCCGAAGATGCTGGCGCGTGCGCTGAAGATCCAAGCGGGGCTCATGAAGCCGGACAACCAACCTACTGACCTGAAGGCATTTCATGTGAACCAGCGCAATGAGGGCATTGACCTGAACGGCGTGTCCGGTGCGTTGATGGCAACCACCAATATGCAGATGCAGACCTTCGTGACACAGCCAAATGGAGCCGCGGAGGGCTTTGACGGCTATAACGGTGATCTGACTGGCGATGTAGCGGCCACGCTCGGCGTCAACTGCGGGATGTCCACTGGAAGAAACGGAGTCATGGCCTTTGCCGCCAACCAGCGGGATGAGGTGCGGGATCTGCACGATGTAGCAGGTGCGCTGGGCGCACAGCCGGGGATGAAGCAGCAGACCTTTGTAGCCGGCTTTTCCGCCGGAGCGGGTGCCAGCGCAGGCGGCATTGGATACAACGAATCAGTTGCTCCGACCCTCAAGGGCAGCCCCGGTGGGAACTGTATGCCGTCTGTTTTATGCCTTAATGACCAGGGCGGGCAGAGCATGGCATACAGCGAAAATATCACCGGCACCCTCCGCGCGCAGGAGCGTGGACACCAGCCTTTGGTCCTGAACCCAGCAGACCCTTTACTGTATGAAAACTATGGAATAGACAGCCGCTATACAGGCCCCCATAAGATAGCGCCAACACTTTCGGCCAGAATGGGTACGGGTGGTTTGAACACCTCACTTGTTCAACAGGTACCGGAGGAAGTCATCTGCATTGCGGGCAACGCCATTGACCGCCAGCCGCAGAACGGCGGCAACGGCTTTGGATGGCAGCGGGATATTTCCTATACCCTGACCACCTCGGATCGCCACGGCGTCTATGCCCGTCAGCGTGTGGATGAGTTCAAGGACGGTGAGGTATTCAGTACCCAAAGCGCCCGTCAGCATAAGGACGCCACCGATCTCATTTGCCAACAGGCAGAATCCTACGCCTATCTCATTCGCCGCCTGACGCCTTTGGAATGTGAACGGCTCCAGGGCTTTCCGGACGGCTGGACAGACATCCCCGGCGCGTCGGATAGTGCAAGGTACAAAGCTTTGGGCAATAGCCTGGCGATACCCTGTGTGGAGTTTATTATGTCGCGGATCGCCGCGGCCATGCGGGCGGCATAGCCTCTTTGTTGGTATCGCCGCTGTTTCACGCCGCTTCTTCGTTGGCTTTGGTAATAGCTTTCGCGCTTGCTTTCGGGTATCTTAGCTTTACCATTAAAAAGATCGGAGGAACTGCTATGGCAGAAAAAACGCGCAACCTCTGCGCTGAAATTCCTTTGGAGCTGCATACCAAAGTACGGCAGCGACAGGCGGAATCCGGCGAGACCCTAAGCCGGTACATGACCGCGCTCATCACCAAATTTTATGAAATGGAGGAAAATGCGAAGATGGACAAGGACAATGTGAGGACGGTGGCGTTTCAGGTACCCACCGAGCTGTTTGAGCAGCTCAAGGCATACCTCAAGCGGAACGGCATCAAGCAGAACGCCTTCTTCCTGGACTGCATCCGGCAGGCGCTGGCAAAGGACACCGGTGCCGCCGAAGAATAAGAAATATATCGCGCGAACCGCTGCTGAGATTCTCGGCAGCGGTTTTGCTTTGGAGGAACAAAATGTTTATTTACCCCGAAAACCTGAAAGCCAAGCCCATGCTGTGGCTCTGGCTGCTGCGGGACATCGCCGTGATCGGCATCGGCGCTTTGCTCTCTGTGCTGGCGCTGACCCAGGGCCTCGGCATGGGACTGCTGGTGGTCACGGTGCTCTACGCCTTCCTCACCATTCAGGTGGATGGCAGCAGTATCTTAGATTTCCTGCGCCGCGCCGCCTGTTTTCTCTTTCTGCGGCAGCAATACTATGAATGGAGGCTGGACCCATGAACCGAAAACAGAAAAAGGAACTGCGCCAGCGGCAGTCGACACGGCAACTCATGGGCATCGTCCGCGTGACGCCCCACGGCATCGTGACAGACTCCGGAGAGCGGATCTTCTTCCTGATCCAGCCGGACAACCTCTCTGTCCTGTCCCCGGAGATCATCCAGGGCCGCGTCCGCTCCCTTACCATGCTTCTCAGCACACAGCCCTCGCTGGAGATTTTGGCGCTGGACTCCCGTGAGTCCTTCCAGCGGAACAAGGAATATTACCTGCGGCGACTGGAGGAGGAAACGGAACCTGCCGTGCGGGAGCTGCTGGAGCGGGACATGGCCCATCTGGACGCCATCCAGTTCTCCTCCGCCTCCTCCCGCAAATTTGTGCTGGTGCTCCCACTGGATGAAAAAGCCGGTGCGGATGAAGGTGCGCTGCGGCAGTTGGAGAAAGCCATCTGCGACCACGGGCTCCGTGTGCGTCTGGCGGAGGAGCAGGATGTGAAGCGCCTGCTGGCGATCTACTACCGGCAGGATCTCACCACGGAGGTCTTCCGTGATTTCGATGGAGAGGAGTATATGGCACATGGCTAAAAAGAAAACAAAACCGAAAAAGAAAGCGGCAGAGCAGGTACAGCGTCCGAAGGACTTTCTGGATATGATCGCGCCCGCAGCGATAAAATTCAACACCGACCACTTCATCCTTGGCAGCCGGTATCACACGGCGATGACACTGAAAAGCTACCCGCCCATGACGGATGAGCTGGCGCTGCTGCGGGGCCTTGGCGATATGGGCGGCGTCAACCTGCGCTTGACGGCGCGACAGGTCACGCCCGCCGAGGAGGACGCCATCCTTCATGCCGCCACCAACAAAAGCCGCATGGAGCGGAGCAATACCAATGATTACAAGCAGAGCGTCACGGCGGAGGCCAACCTGCGGGATATGGCGGAGCTGCTGGCAAAGCAGCGGCAGGAAAAGGAGCCGCTCATCCACTGCGGCGTGTATCTGGACATTGCCGCCACGGATACGGAAAAGCTGCGCGCGGCGCGGGACACGGTATCCGCACAGTTGGTCCGCTCCCGCATGGGCGCCGATCCGCTGCTCCTGCGCCAGCGGGAGGGCTTTCTTTCCGCCAACCCCGCGGGCGGCAGCCAGCTTGCCAATTTTGCGGAACGTGTTCTGCCTGCCAGGAGCGTTGCCAATCTGTATCCCATGAACTATTCCGGCAAAACCGATCCCAAGGGCTTCTTCATTGGCCGGGACCGCTTCGGCTCCAACATCATCGTGGACTTCGACCGCCGTGCCGCCGACAAGACCAATGCCAGCGCTCTGATCCTCGGCAACACCGGCCAGGGTAAAAGTTTTTTGCTGAAACTTCTGCTCTGCAATGTGCGGGAAGCGGGCAAAAGCGTCATTTCATTGGACTCAGAACACGAGATGGAGGACGAGTGCCGCGCCCTGGGCGGCTGCTTTTTGGACTACCTCAGTGGGCAGTACCGCATCAACCTGCTGGAACCCCGCTGCTGGGACGATGGCAGCGGGCCGGAAGACCCGGACGCGCCGGACGCTTTCCGGGGGACACTGCTCTCCCAGCACATCTCCTTCCTGCGGGATGTGTTCCGCGTCTACAAGGGCTTTGACACGCCCCACATCGACACGTTGGAGCTGATGGTGGAGCGGCTCTATCAAAAATGGAACATCACCGACCGCACGGACTTTGCCGGAATGCAGCCGACCGATTACCCCATCCTCTCCGACCTCTATGACGCTATTCAGGAAAGCTACGACCATTACGAGGCCGCAGACAGCCTCTACCCGCGAGAGATGCTGCGGGATCTGCTGCTGGGGCTCCATTCCATGTGCCGCGGTGCGGATGCCCGGTTTTTTAACGGTCATACCAACATTACAAACTCCAAATTTCTTGTTTTCTGCGTCAAGGGGCTGGATAACATGGCGGAAAACCTGCGGAACACCCTGCTGTTCAGCCTGCTGTCCTATATGTCGGATCAGCTTCTGACGCTGGGCAATTCCGTGGCAGCCATTGACGAGCTGTACCTGTGGCTGTCCGATCCCACCGTCATCACCTACATCCGCAACGCGCTTAAAAGAGTACGAAAAAAGGAATCCGCCCTGTTCCTTGCCAGCCAGAATCTGGAGGACTTCACCCAGCCGGGAATACGGGAGCTGACGCGCCCCCTCTTTTCCATCCCCGTCCATCAGTTCATCTTCAACGGCGGCAACGTGGATAAGAAGTTTTTCATGGATAACCTCCAATTAGAGGAATCTGAGTATGCCCTGATCCGGGACCCGCAGCGCGGCTCCTGCCTCTACAAGTGCGGCAACGAACGCTATCTCTTACAGGTGCAGGCCCCAGAGTACAAGCAGGCACTTTTCGGAACGGCAGGTGGACGGTAATGGCGGTACCCGTCACGGCACTGGCAAAAATCGCCGCTGCCGCTCTCTCGGACGAGGACGCCCGGAAAAGGCTGGGCTGGATCGTGGCGGCGATCTGCTCACCGTTGATCCTGACGCTGGCGCTGATCTGCTCTCTGCTCTCCGGCAGCGCGGAGCATAACAACTCCGCCGTTCTGCTGTGCTTTCATGGTGGAGATATTCCGGCCAAAACGCCTGCGGAATATGTTGCTTACATCGAAGATATGCGCCGCAGCTTCACGCTGCTGGACGACGCCGTCGCCGCCGTCAATGGCATGACGGAGAACGGCGACAGCCTTGACGGTATCCGCGTCAAGGCTGTTTTCTATGCTCTGTATTTTGGGGAGGACACCCCCAGCCGCCGAGCGCACCGACAGTTCGCGGACTGCTTTGTGACCTACGAGGAACGCACCCGCACCGTCACCGATGAGGATGGGACGGAAACCGAGGAGAGCTACACCGTGGCGATTCCCGTTATGGACATGGTGGAGGTCTACAGCAATATTGAAAACACTCTTCACTTGGAAATATCTGCGGAACAGAAGTCCAACGCCGACAGTGTGTACAATTTGGTGCGCTATGGCGTTGCCGGAGGTTCAGAGGGCTGGATACCCGGCGCGGATGTGCCATTTATCGGTGCGGACGGTTTCTGTTCGCCCATCGGTTCAGGCTGGGAGCGCCGTGTCACCTCTGAATTCGGCAACCGCATCGATCCCATCACCGGGAAGCGCAAGGGGCACACCGGCATGGACTTGGCAGTCCCCACCGGCACGCCCATCCGCGCCGCGCTGCCGGGGACGGTGACGGTCTCCAAGTACAATGCCGGAGGCTATGGCTACTACGTGTGCATCGACCACGGCAACGGACTCACCACGCTGTACGGTCACTGCTCTCAGCTTCTGGCGAGAGTGGGACAAAACGTGCAGGCGGGAGACATCATCGCCCTCTCCGGCAGCACCGGGCGTTCCACCGGGCCGCACCTCCACTTCGAGGTGCGCGTCAACGGGGAACGGACGAATCCGAGGGCATATCTGCCGAAAGGCTGAAAGATAAACTAATTATGAATACTGCAATAAAACCGATCACGCCGGAGCGTGAGCAGGAGTTGGTTGCGAAGCTCGTGGATTTTCTCAGCAGCCGCTATGACGCTGGGAATCTCTATGACATCCTGCGTCACGGGCTCGGCATGGATCACGGCGATATGGAGGCGCTGGGCTTCCAGCTCCGCGACTACTACGAGGAGGTCGAATAACATGGCATACGAAAAAGTCCCCAGACCGTCCACGGTCTATCATTTAACACAAAAAGGCAATCTCGACAGCATTCTGGACGATGGCATGATCCGCCGCTTCAACGATACGGAATGCTGGTTCTGTGAGAGCCTCGACAAAATGAAAGCGTACATGGAGCAGACCGTGATGTGCGAAGGCAAACCGTATCGCACCGCAGATGGACAGCTCTGCCATTACTCCAAATTCAACCCGGAAGCACACATCCTTCTCAAGATTGCTCCCATCCGGCAGGAAAATGCCTGGTATCGCCGGACTCAGGATCAACCTTCAAGCAGTTCCGATGAAATGATGCAGGCAGAAAGAGAATTCTTCCCACTGAGTATTGGATATCGCGGTGATATGGCATTTCAAAATGTGGAAGTGATTGATGTGCCAAAATTCCTTGCCGGCGAAATCGTCAGCCACAAAGAACTGACCTCCAGTGAACTGTGGAGCCTGTTATCTGAGCGAACCGAGGTGGAAATGGCTGCCTATATGCGCGGGCTGGATCATCTGGAACGTGACGAACTGATCCAGTCCGCAGCGGAGATCTCCGCCATGCAGGTGTGCCGCAGAAGACTAATGGCGGAGAGGAAAAAACTGACAAGAAGAAACGTTCTATTTTTGCTGCAGGTGGAAAAGCCGCTGGGATTAATTTCTGAAGTGTGGATGGAGCAGCAGAATGCCGGAGAAGGTAATGCTTTTTCCCGATTGCTTGCGGAACTGTACAAGCAGAAGGGAAATGGGTATCTGATCGATGATGAACAGCCAGAAACCGTGAAGCAGATGCTGGAATCCTGTCCAAACAATTGCTTCATGCTTCTGATGCCGCAAGGTGTTTTGAAGCTTGCCGCCGATGAAGCTGAAAAGGCTCTGCGCGGTGAAGAATACACTGTACTTCTGGACTATTCCGGAGATTCGGAACCGATTAAGACAGCAGACTTGCTGGAAATGGTAGTCATTGATATGAGGAAGGATGAGCAGGGCTGCTGGTATGTCCTGGTTGTCCATCCAAAGCTGTTGGAGGCGCTTAGACGGGAAAAGAAAATGACCTGATATGCTCATTACTGACGAACACATCGAAACCTATGCGATGATCGACCACGGCAACGGACTCACCACGCTGTACGGCCACTGCTCTCAGCTTCTGGCGAGAGTGGGACAAACCGTGCAGGAGGGAGACATCATCGCCCTCTCCAGCAGCACCGGGCCGCACCTCCACTTCGAGGTGCGCGTCAACGGGGAACGAACGAATCCGAGGGCGTATCTGCCGAAAGGCTGAAAGGAAAAATTGATTATGAATACTGCAATAAAACCGATCACGCCGGAGCGTGAGCAGGAGCTGGTTGCGAAGCTCGTGGATTTTCTCAGCAGCCGCTATGACGCTGGGAATCTCTATGACATCCTGCGTCACGGGCTCGGCATGGATCACGGCGATATGGAGGCGCTGGGCTTCCAGCTCCGCGACTACTACGAGGAGGTCGAATAACATGGCATACCAAAAAGTCCCAAGACCTTCCACGGTCTATCACCTGACGAAAAAGGAACACCTTGACAGCATTCTGGACGACGGTGTGATTCGCCGCTTCGATGATACCGAATGCTGGTTCTGCGAGAGCCTCGAAAAAATGAAAGCGTACATGGCGCAGACGGTTCTTTGTGAGGGCAAGCCCTATTACGCCGTGGGCGGTCAGCTTTGTCGCTATCCGAAGTTCGTGCCGGAGGACTATGTCCTTCTCAAGCTCACTCCCTGTGGCTATGAAGATAAGTGGTACCGATGGGAGCAGGAGATGCCGCCCGGAAGCCCCAAGGCACTCATCCGTGCCGCGAGGGAGTTTTGCGCTCTGAAAATTGGCTACCGCGGTGACCTCGCCTTCCGTAACGCAGAGGTCATCAATGTGCCGAAGTTCCTCACAGAAGGGATCGTACAGAGTGATTCGGTGCAGACCACATCGAGACTGCGGGATATGGTGCAGCCACAGACCGTGGAGGAACTACTGAAAAGCTATCCGAACGACTACTTTCAGCTCATGACGCCTTGCGGCTTTGTGGATCTGACTCCATCCGAAACAGAGAAGCTCTTACGCGGCGAAGCGACTATGGCACATCCCGGAGTCAGCGGATATCAGATGCCGGTCGAAGCGCAGGAAATCCTGGAGATGGAGGTGCTGTCCTTAAAAAGAGATGAGCATGGTCGCTGGTATGCGCTGACCGACCACCCACAACAGCAAATGGAGCAGCCACCAGAGGAGCCGCAGATGACGATGTGATTGGAGGAACATCATGAAAAAAGAAAGTATCACGATCCCATTCGAGAGCGAGCAGCTTGCCGCTCTCGAATTTTCGCTCAAAAAAAAGAACACCAGCGTGCAGGCGCAGCTGGAGGAACTGCTCAAATGTCTCTATGAATCCGAGGTGCCGGAGCCGGTGCGGGAATACCTCGCCAGCCGCACAGCGCCCGCTGCCCGTCCCCGCCGTCCGGCAAGACCGGCGAAGCCGCAGCCGCGGGAGGAGTCTCCCTCCGCGTTGGCACAGCCTACCGGTGAAAGGAATGGTGAGTGAGATGGCAGATCATGTAGACATCACGCTGTGGATCGACCGGCGATGGAAGGATGCCATTGAAAAGCATCTCAGGGATGAAACCTTGGAGGAGCATCTGGAAGATGTGCTGGATGAGCTTTGCAACCAGCTCCCAGAACGTGAGTACAAACGCATCAGTGCCGAGATCTACGCGGAGGATGCCGCGCGGCGCACGGAGGAAGAAGCAGCCCGCACCTACGCCGCCTACCATGTGACGGAGCGCGGGCAGGAGTGGTACTTCAGGACCTCGCTCGGCGAGGAGCTGCTGGCGGTCGGGAAAAAGCTACGCGGTTATCTTACAAAGGACAATGGTGTTGCACCGGACAAATTTATCGGAATGTTTTTCGGCGGGCAACCCATCACGGTGGAAGAGTACAACGCGCTCACTGCCCTTCGCATGGAGAACACCGGCAAGGTGCGCGGCGTGTTCGATGTGAACTTCGACAAGCAGGAGTTCTCCGCCGTTCACATCATGGACGGTTGGCAGACCTGGGCGATGCGGGATGTGTCAGCGGCGGTGTACCAAGCCACACGGTCGCAATTCGCGTCGAGCGATGATAAGTGGCGCAAACTGCTGGATCATCTGAGCGGTAAAGAGATCACCTCGGCGGGACACCTCTCCGCGCGAAATTTCTCTTTCGGTGACGAGATCATCGAATCGGACGGCAAGCTCAATTTTTATGTACAGGCGGAGTTCGATGTAGATGCTGCCTTCGGTACATTCGTCCTGACCGATGAAAATGATGATTGGCTCAATGTCTACGCCAACTACGATATCGCACAGGGCAAGCCCTGTGACACGTTGGAGCTGACGCTCTGCAAGGGTGACGGCTCCGAGGAGAGCTGGAGCTACCAGCTCAACGCCGCAGAGCAGAATGTCCTGCTGCGCAAGATGGAGGAATACTGTCAACAGCAGACCGGCATGAGTCTCCACGACTACGCGCAGCAATTCCGCGAGGAACCGGAACAGCAGCAGGGGCCGGTGATGAAGCTGTAGGTACAAACGCAGGCACAGCAAAGCTGAAGCACTCACGGCTGCGGAAACAACAGCGTCCAGGCTGCGCGTGCCTGCGGGCCCGCGGCGCCGCCGAACTGCGTCAACCCGCCCTTGGCGGGCAG
>ENA-OPBO01001517-OPBO01001517.1-human-gut-metagenome-genome-assembly--contig:-NODE-1517-length-16119-cov-2.930839_pt1 | contig 16119 bp, 9 predicted proteins | sample MGYA00241071_ERZ501458 | MGnify/ENA primary metagenome ERZ501458 (study PRJEB25962, sample SAMEA2042509) | human gut metagenome | biome: human gut; feature: human-associated habitat; material: faeces...
CTTCCTCCTCGTAGAGGGCATCGCCGTATTGCAGTTTCAGCTTCTCGGCATCTTCCTCTTCCATTTGCAGGGAAGTGATGTCGTGGGTAATGTTGTTTCCACCCAGCGGCAGTACGCTGAGGTAGCGCAGGATATTGTTCTTATAGACCAGCACGGTGGTGGTGTCGGCACCGAAGTCCACCAGTGCACAGCCCGAACGCATCTCGTTTTCGGTCAGCACGGCTTTGGCCAACGCAGTGGGAGCCACGAGCAGGTCGTCGGCAATTTCCACTTTGGCTTGCTCGAAGCTGTGTTCGAGGTTCTTCTTCAGCGAGGCACGCGCTACGATGTTGAGGAACTGCCCGGTGATGTATCTTCCGGCAACTCCTACGGGCTCCACATGCAGCGTGTTGTCTATCTTGTATTCTTGCGGGGCTACATCCAGCACACTCATGTCTACCAAGGGTACATCACGGTTCTCGTCGCAAATCTCGTCTACCAGTTCTTGCGAAATGATGCTCTCTTCCTCCAGCGTACGGCTTACCGCATTCCTCACCGTGCGCAATGATTGTCCGCCGATGCCTACATATACTTTGGCGATGGAGTTGTTCAACTGGCCTTCCAGCTTGTTGATGATGGAAGTCAGCGCTTGTGCGGCCTTGTCAATGTTGTAGATGGCCCCTTTGTGTATAAACGGGGATGCATCTTCGCGTGCATAAGCCAACACCTGGATACTTCCGTCACTGCTCTTCTTTCCTGCGATACCGGAAATCTTGGAAGAACTCAACTCGATAGCGGCGATGAAATCTGTTGTTGCCATATCTATTTATTTACTATTTTACTATTTACAATTTACTATTTGCTGCGCTTTGATAAAGAAGGGCTATTAGTAAATCCCTTTCTCTACTCTCTCTTTGTGCAGATGATTTGATTATCAAATTCAACGCTGATACGGGAGTATTTGTTCCAACCCACCTGGTTCAATCCTCTTTCGTAGAATGCCTTTACACGTTTCAGCTTCTTCTCGAATCCGGCAATCTTGCCTAAATAGATAAGATGGTCGCCGACACGGGGCACTAACTCGATGTTCTTGCCGGGCAATACGTGAATTTGCTCTATCTGTGCATTCCAAAAAGAATTCTTTTGCAAAAATACACCAAACTTATATAAATCCCTCATGGCAAACGACTTTTCTACATTTCCGGTTACAACGGCGAGGTGTGCAACGCACTTTGCATCGGGGGGCATCACGATACCTTTGTTGTCCAGATAGTAGTTTTCGCCGTTGGCGCTCATCACGCGCAGGATGGGGGTGCGCTGGGTCACTTCGATGCAGAGCTTGCCGCTCGGGGTTTTGTAGCACTCCACCTGGTCGATGAGGGGATGCTTGGCAAGTTCGCGCTCCAAGGTCTTGGTACGCACGCGTTCCAGGTCTTTCCCAACGGGGCTGATACCTTTCTTTTCCAGCAGGGTAGCTACTTCCTTCTTCGTGATGAAGCCGGCATATACCGTGTCTTTTATCACCAGTTCCACGTCTTGGCACACCTGCGAGGTGGGCTTGCGGTTGAAAGCTGTGACAGCCACTACCAGGTAAGCAATGACAAGCAACAGAACGATAGAAAGTAGAATCCTTTTAACCATGATATTTTTCTGATAATAGTTGGGTGATTTGGGGCGCATAGTTGTCCAGGTCTCCGGCTCCCAGCACTACCAATACTTCGGTGTGCTTTTGGGCGAGGAGGCTGAGGACGTCTTCTTTCCTACAGATGCATTTCTCGATGCCGGGGCGGAGGTTGTCATAAATCAGCTGACTCGTCACGCCGGGAATCGGTTGCTCGCGGGCAGGGTATATCTCTGTCAGAATCACCTCGTCGGATAGGGAAAGGCTGTCTGCAAAGTCACGATAGAAGTCGCGAGTACGGGTGTACAAGTGGGGCTGGAAGATGACGGTTATCTTCTTGTCTTGGTACAACTCGCGGACGGACTTCACGCTTTGGGCTATTTCCGCCGGATGGTGGGCATAGTCGCTGAGAAATACAATCCGGTCATTCTTCAGCTTGAAGTCGAAACGGCGGTCCACTCCGCGGAAGCTTGCCATGCCTTGCTTGATTTCTTCGTCGGTGGCACCGCTGAGATGGGCGAGTGCCATGGCGGCAACACCATTCTCGATGTTGATGCTGACGGGAACACCCAACTGAATATCGTTGATGCGGGTGTCAGGCGCCACGAAGTCGATGAAGATTTCACCGTTTCCGATGCGGATATTCTCGGCATGGAAGTCGCCTTCGTTGCGCGAGTAGGTATAGGTGGTGACGCCCGGTTGTACGTCGGCTTGCATTTCCAGTCCTTTGTGCAGAATCAAGGCGCCGCCCGGCTGGATAAGCGTGGTGTAGTGGCGGAAGCTTTCGAGATAGGCTTCTTTGGTGCCGTATATATCCAGGTGGTCGGGGTCGGTGGCAGTAATGACACTCATCCAGGGCGATAGCCAGTGGAAGGAGCGGTCGAACTCATCCGCTTCGATAACGGTATAAGGGCTGGTGGCGGAAAGCAGCAGATTCGTACCGTAGTTCTTCGAAATGCCTCCGAGGAAGGCGGTGCAGCCCACGTGTGACTGGTGCAGCAGGTGGGCAGCCATGGTGCTGGTGGTAGTCTTGCCATGCGTACCTGCCACGCACAGACCTTTACTGCTGCGGGTGATGATGCCCAATACTTGGGAGCGCTTATGTATGTCGAAACCGTTTTCACGGAAATAGGTCAGTTCTGCATGCTCTTGCGGCACGGCGGGGGTATAGACCACGAGCGTGCTTGCCTTGTCTTTGCACTCCTCCGGAATAAGGTCGATATCCTCTTCGTAGTGTATCTGTGCTCCTTCCGTAATCAGACGTTCTGTCAGTTCGCTCGACGTACGGTCGTAGCCCGCTACTGTCTTTCCTTTAGAGAGGAAATAGCGTATCAGAGCGCTCATGCCGATGCCGCCGGCACCGACGAAATAAACGGAGTGGATGGCTTCAAGCCTCACCCCCTGCCCCTCCCCCGTAGGGAGGGGAGATGAGTTACTATTGCTTATATTTTTATTCATATTCAAATTTTTTCTTCAAACTCTTCTTCCAAAAGTATGATATTATAAAAAGAACGATAGCAGTACTATCTATTCCCCCCTCCCTACGGGGGAGGGACAAGGGGAGAGGCTCTTCAATACCTCCTTCGCAATAATTGTCGCCGAGTCCGGCAACGCTAGCTTGGCGATATTCTTGCTCAAGTCTTGCAGCTTCTCGGGGTTAGCGATTGTCTCCAACGCCACCGGCAGCAGCTTCTCTTTCGCTTCCACATCCTTCACATAGATAGCTGCATCCTTATCCACCAGCGCCAGCGCATTCTTGGTCTGATGGTCTTCGGCCACATTGGGTGAGGGAACCAGGATGACCGGCTTGTGCAGCAGGCAGAACTCGGAGATGGAACCGGCTCCGGCACGTGAAATCACCAGATCGGCAGCGGCATAGGCGTTTGCCATATCCTTAATGAAGTCCGTCACATACAGATTCGGAATGGCACTGATATGCGGGTTACGTACGGCTTCTCCCGTAGTGGCTGTAATGGCTTCTCTGACTTGGTCAATGTATATCTTGCCAGTCTGCCAGATAAACTGTACGTCGGGGTGGGTACGAATGATATCCAGGCCGGCGGTCAGTGTCTGGTTGATGGTACGCGCTCCAAGACTACCGCCCAGAATGAGGATAGTCTTCTTTTCCGGGTTCAATCCGAAGTACTTTACGGCGTCTGCGTGCAGGATGGAATGTCCGAGCAGGTTCTGGCGCACCGGATTACCTGTCATGATTATCTTTTCTGCCGGGAAGAACTTTTCCATGCCTTCGTAGGCCACGCAAATCTTGCATGCCTTCTGTGCCAGCAGCTTGTTGGTGACACCGGCGTAGGAATTCTGTTCCTGTATCAGCGTGGGAATACCCATCATGCCCGCCATTTTCAGCGTAGGACCACTGGCATAGCCACCTACACCGACGGCTACTTGCGGGCGGAACTCCTTGATGATGCTCCGTGCTTTCCACTGGCTTCGTATCAGTTTCAGCAGTACGGAGAAGTTCTTCCACAGATGTTTGCGGTCGAATCCGGCAACGGGTAAACCTATAATCCGGTAACCGGCATCTGGAACACGCTGCATTTCCATTCTTCCTTCGGCACCTACGAAGAGAATCTCCGCGTCGGGACACAACTCTTTTATGGCGTTAGCGATGGAGATGGCCGGAAAGATATGTCCTCCGGTACCGCCGCCGCTGATGATAAGCCTCACCCCCTTCCCCGTAGGGAGAGGGGTAGAGTTACTTTTGGTTGTATAGTTGTTCGCCTCTTTACTCATATTCTTGTTCTTTTTTATTTTTGTATTATTGGCATGCTCTCCATTACTCAATTATTCTTTTCTCCCCTCCCTACGGGGGAGGGGTTGGGGGAGAGGCTGTTATTCAAACTCCGCATCACTGTTCAGTACCTTTGCTGTCGGCTCAGCGGCTGTCTGTGCTTCGCTGTCGGCAGGTTGTTCCGGGTGCTCGGCATTTCCGGCATCTATCAGCATCAGCACTTGCGCATCATGCATCCGCTGTTCCTCCAGCTTGGCTGTATAGCGGCTGACACTCAGTATCATGCCGATGTAGGCACAGTTGATGAAAGTGGATGTACCACCCTTGCTGATGAGTGGAAGCGGTTGTCCCGTGACGGGTGCCAGACCTACGGCAACCATCATGTTGAACAGCGCCTGCGTGACGAGCAGCAAGGCTATTCCGGTAATGAGGAAAGCGGGGAAAGTGCGGTCGCATTTTTTGGCGATACGGCCCACTCGCACCAATAGGCAGACATAAAGGAACACAACGACTATTCCGCCTACCAGTCCCAGTTCCTCGATGATGATGGCATAGATGAAATCGGAGAATGCCTGGCTCAGAAAGTCACGCTGTACGGAGTTTCCCGGACCCTTGCCTACAACGTTGCTCGTAGCTACGGCAATACGGGCATGTGCCACTTGCCCGTCGCCGTCGATGTCGAATTTGGCGGCAGGAACTTCCTCCTTGTTGGTAAAGTCTGCAATACGGGATTTTACAGTGGTGAAGCGGTGCCCCATCGGTATATTTTCCAATGTCTTGTCTGGCGTGGCCAGCAGGAAGGCGACAAAGACTGTTACGAATGCCACAATTCCTCCTCCCAGTATCAGCAGTTTCCTGGCAGATACCCGTCCGATGAACATCATCAGGTAGACCGTTCCGAAGAGCAGCATTCCCGTCGAGTAGTTTTCTGGCAGGATAAGGCCACAGACAATGCAGGTAATAATCATGATGCGCTTAAAGGCTTTCGGACTTGCACCGTCTTCATCCTGCCCTTTCGAGAGGATAAAGGCGGTAACGATGACAACGGCCATCTTCGCTATTTCTGACGGCTGGAACTGAATGCCCATGAAGGTCATCCAGCGGGCTGCGCCGTTTACGCGGTCGCCGGTAATGAATCCCATCAGCATCACAAAAGCCAGCAGTCCGATGGATATCGGAAGCAGGAATACCGGGAACACCTGAAACCATTTATAGGGGATGTTGTGTACCAGTACTACAATGACGGCGCCTACCATCAGGAGGATGCTGTGCTGCGTAATCGGTCCCCAGTGGTCGCCACTCTTGTAGGTCAGCGTACTGGCAGCACTGAATACCTCTGTGATGGAGATGAGGCAAAGGAAAAGGAAAATAATCCAAATCACTTTATCGCCTTTGAATATGCTCTTTAATAAATCCAATGCTTCGCAAATTAAAAATTAATAATTAAAGAATTAAAAGTTGCCATTCTTGTTACGGGATGCGTAATAGGACTGTTGCGGCATCCGTATCTTATAGTGTTCTGACACATGCTTTGAACTGATTGCCGCGGTCCTCATAGCTCTTGAAGAGGTCGAAGGAGGCACAGCAAGGACTGAGCAACACGGTTTCACCTTTCTTTGCCAGCTTGAAGGCTGCTTCTACGGCATCCTGCATGCCGGTCTGCACGTCGGCTACGGGCAGTCCCAGACGGTCGAAGAAGGCGTGCAACTTTTCGTTGTGCAAACCCAAATAGACCAGGGCAGAGCACTTTTCGCGTACGAGGTCTTCGATTTCCGTGTAATCGTTTCCTTTGTCTTTACCGCCGAGGATAAGTACGGTTTTGCCGGTCATGCTTTGTAGGGCATACCAGCAGGAGTTTACGTTCGTAGCCTTGGAATCGTTGATGAAGCTCACGCCGCGTACGGTGGCTACTTTCTCCAACCGGTGTTCCACTCCCTTGAAGTCGGACAAGGCTTTGCGGATATATTCTTTCCGGATGCCGGCCAAATTGGCCGAGATGCCGGCGGCTAACGAATTGTATAGGTTGTGTGTGCCGTGCAGCGCCAGCTCCTCTTGCTCCATATTGAAGGCTATCGGTTCGTTGATTTCCACTTCACCGTCTTCCACGTATGCGATGGCCCCGTCTTCCTTCACGGCAGCGAACGGGTAGAGATGGGCGCGCAGGCCATGCTTGTCTAATTCGCGCTTGATGATGGGGTCGTCGTTCCAGAAGATAAAAGCGTCTTCCGGTGTCTGGTTTTGGGTGATGCGGAATTTGGCGTCCACATATTTCTGCATACAGTGGTCGTAACGGTCCAAGTGGTCTGGTGTGATGTTCATCAGTACGGCAATGTTGGCACGGAAGTTATACATATTGTCCAGCTGGAAGGAACTCAGCTCAATGACATAGTAATCATGCTGCTCCGTGGCTACCTGCAAGGCCAGACTGTTGCCGATGTTGCCGGCGAGGCCGACGTTCAGGCCTGCGCTCTTGAAGATGTGATAAATGAGCGAGGTGGTTGTAGTCTTTCCGTTCGAGCCGGTGATACAGACCATCTTTGCGTCAGTGTACCGTCCCGCAAACTCTATCTCAGAGATGATGGGCGTACCTTTTTCCTTTAATTTCATAATGAGCGGTGCGTCGTTGGGGATACCGGGACTTTTCACCACTTCGTCAGCATTCAGAATCAACTCTTCTGTGTGGTGTCCCTCTTCCCAGGCAATGCCGTATTTATCCAGCAGTTCCTTGTATTTGTCTTTGATGGCGGACATGTCGGAGACGAACGTGTCGAATCCTTTCACTTTGGCCAGTACGGCAGCGCCTGCGCCGCTTTCGCCAGCTCCTAATACTACAATTCTCATAATGTACTAATATGATTAATGTGCCAATGTGCTAATGAGCTGCGCTGTCGTGCCGCATGGCAATTAGCACATTGGCACATTAGCATATTGAATAATTATTATCTAATCTTTAATGTTATAATCGTTATCGCTGCCAATACAATCGTCACAATCCAGAAGCGGATGGTGATTTTGGATTCGTGGAACAGCTTGTCCGGTTTGGTGAATACTACGCTGCATCCCGGCTCTATCAGGCTCATGGAAGTGCGGAAGTGGTCGTGTATCGGTGTTCTTTTGAAGAGACGTTGTTTCACGCCTTTCCGCTTGCCTGCCTTGTAGTAGAGGCGTTGCAGGATGACCGAAAGGTTCTCCACCAGGAAGATACCGCAAAGGATGGGTATCAGCAGTTCCTTGTGAATAATGATGGCGTATACTGCGATGATTCCTCCAATGGTCAGACTGCCCGTATCGCCCATGAATACCTGGGCCGGATAGGCATTGTACCACAAGAAGCCGATAAGTGCACCGATGAAGGCACAGATAAAGATTACCAGTTCTTCCGAGCCGGGAATGTACATGATATTCAGGTAGCCGGCATATTCAATGTGGCTCGATACGTAGGCGAGTATTCCCAAGGTCAGTCCGATAATGGCAGAGTTCCCTGCCGCCATTCCGTCCATTCCGTCATTTAGGTTGGCTCCGTTGCTGACGGCGGTAACTACGAAAATCGTGATAATCACAAACAGTATCCAACCTGCTGTCTGGGCATGTTCACCCATGAAGCCCACTAGGTCGGCATAGTCGAAGTTGTTGCTCTTGAAGAATGGGATGGTGGTCTGTGTTGCCTTGATTTCCTTGGCGGCATGCACCACTTCTATCTGTCCGTCCGGTTTCTCTATTTCTATGTTCTCGCGGATAACCACCTGCGGACTGAGGTAGAGAGTCAGTCCGACGATAAGTCCCAAGCCTACCTGACCGATGATTTTGAACTTACCGTGCAGGCCTTCCTTGTCCTTCTTGAATATCTTGATGTAGTCGTCGGCAAAGCCCAGCGACCCCAGCCAGATTGTGGTAATCAGCATCAATATCATATAAATATTGCTCAATTTGCCCAGTAGTAGGCAAGGAATGAGTATGGCAAAAATAATGATGACACCGCCCATGCTGGGTACTCCCACCTTGTTTACGCCGAACGGGTCGATGCTGGCATCACGTTGCGTTTCAGTAATCTGCTTGCGTTTCAGTAGATTGATGAACTTATCTCCCCAGATACTCGAAATGAGCAATGCCAGAATGATTGCCATCAACGAACGGAAGGATGTATAGCCAAACATGCCCGCACCGGGGAAGTCATATTTGTCTAACCATTGAAATAAATAGTATAACATGATGTTAATTATTTAATTGTTTAATGTGCTAATGTGCCAATATGCTAATTGATAGTCTGGTATATCTGCTGGTAAAGGAATGAATATCCTACATGACGCATGGCGATTAGCACATTGGCATATTAGCACATTATCTCATTTAATATCTCTTTGTCGTCAAAATGGTGTTTCACGCCTTTAATCTCCTGATAATTCTCATGCCCCTTGCCTGCAACGAGAATCACGTCTCCCGGCTGTGCCAGCATGCAGGCTGTCTTGATGGCTTCGCGGCGGTCGGTGATGCTGATGGTTTTCTGCATGTCGTCTTTATCCAGTCCCGCCAGCATGTCGTTGATGATGTCCTGCGGCTCTTCAAAGCGCGGGTTATCGGAGGTGATGATGACCCGGTCGCTCAAGCGGGCGGATTCTTTGGCCATGATGGGACGCTTGCCTTTGTCGCGGTTGCCGCCGGCGCCCACAACGGTAATCACTTTCCCTTTTCCTTCCAGCACTCCGTGAATGGCGTTCAATACATTGACCAGGGCGTCTGGAGTATGCGCATAGTCCACAATGGCGGTGTAGCCTTTCGGTGAACGGATGGCATCGAAGCGGCCGGTTACCGGATGCAGCGTGCTGAGGGCAACCAGTACATCCTCTTCTTTCTTGCCAAGCAATACGGCAGTACCGAATACCGCCAGCAGGTTGTAGGCATTGAACTTTCCGATGAAACGTACTGCCAGTTCGTGATTGTTGAAGTCGAGCAACATTCCCTCGAAATGAGACTCCAAGACTTTGCCTTTGAAGTCGCTAAGACTACGCAAAGAGTAGGTGTATACCTTCGAACGGGTATTCTGCGTCATCACAAGTCCGTTCTTGTCATCCAGGTTGGTCAGGCTGAAAGCTCCTTTTGGCAGTTCGTCGAAGAACTTTTTCTTGGCTTTGAGGTAGTTCTCCACCGTTTTATGATAATCCAGATGGTCGCGGGTCAGATTAGTGAAAATACCGCCGGCAAACTTCAGACCGCTGATGCGCTTTTGGGCAATGGAATGGGAACTGACTTCCATGAAGGCATACTTGCAGCCGGAATCTGCCATTTCTCCGAGCAGGCGGTTCAGGGTTATCGGGTCCGGGGTGGTGTGTTCGGTCGGTACGGGCTGGTCGTCGATGTAATTGCATACAGTGGAAACCAGTCCGACCTTGTAGCCGAAATAGCGGAAAGTATTATATAATAAGGTGGCAACGGTTGTTTTTCCGTTGGTTCCGGTCACGCCGATGAGTTCCATCTTGGATGTAGGGTCGCCATAGAAAGTGGTAGCCACTTTCCCTACGACATCTTCACTGTCTTTCACCTGAATGTAGGTGATGCCGGCCTTAAGCTCTTCCGGCAATTCTTCACACAATACTGCAACAGCCCCTTTATCGATGGCAGCCGGAATATAGGCATGCCCGTCGGTCTGCGTACCACGCATGGCCATGAACAGATGTCCGGTTCCTATCAGGCGGGAATCTATATTCACCCCCGTTATCTCCATGCTTGTACTTCCGGTAATCCGGACCGGCTGTATTGTTTGCAACAAATCACTTAATCTCATACCTTATTATATATAGTGTATATCCAAATCTTGTTTATTCTCATGTTAACGTAGTGTCAGGGCTATGGTTTGTCCTTTCACTATCCGGCTACCGCTTGCTATGGACTGGTTCCTCACCCGTCCTACGCCGTTTAGCCTTACTTTCAGTCCTTTACTCTCTAAAAGGTAGACAGCATCTTTCGCTCCCATACCTACCACGCTGGGCACGGTGCCCGAGGCCGGTTCCTGGTCTTGCAGGATGACTGCCGACGGAGCAGCTTGTGTATGCCCCCACTGTTCCTTTTTCTTTTGTCCGGCGAACTGTTTCTGAACGGGCACTTTCAAATCATTCAGTACAAGGAGTGCTTCGTTCATCTCTCCGGCTTTCACGGGAGGAATCACATTGGTGGTACTGTCTATGGCACTGCGTATGTCAAAACGCAGGTCTTTGGCATAAACTCTTTCTGCTATTTTCCCAAAGACACTACCTGCCATCAGACCGCCTGAAGCTGGTAACCCAGGCTTCTGAATGGAAACGATGCAACTGTATTTGGGTGCTTCCGAGGGGAAATATCCGCAGAAACTTACAAGGTAATTCACCCGTCCCGACTTATATCCGGCGGCTCCTTGTGAAATCTGTGCCGTACCCGTCTTGCCCGATACGGAGAATTGCTTGCTGCCGGCGGGTTTTGCCAGACCTTGCGATACCACTTTCCGAAGGATTTCGCGGATCTGTGTCAGGGTATGGTCGGAACATATCTTGGGATTGATTACTTCCGTAGGATATTCTTTCACTACCTCACCGTCCTTTACCGCTGCTTTCACAAACTTGGGGCGTACCATGACCCCGTTGTTGGCTATGGCATTGTAGAAGGTCAGTATGTTCATAGGAGGTACCTGAGTCTCGTAGCCGATACTCATCCACGGCAAAGTCGTTTTGGCAAAATAACGCTCTTTGGGTCCTTTGATGTTGGGCTTCCCTTCACCGGGTATTTGCAGATGAAGCGGCTGGTCGATGCTCATGCGCTTCAAACCGTCCACGAACTTCTGCGGATTATCCTTGTAGTGCTTGTCGATGAGGTAGGAGACGCCCACATTGGAAGAAACTTCCAGAATACGTGTCACATCTATCTTTCCATAACCTCCCCGGTGCCAGTTGTGGTCTCTCATCTTGCTGCCGTACATATTCATAATACCGTTGCCCGTGTCTACCTCGGTATCCGGGGTTATCTTGCCATCTTCCAGTGCCACCATAATGGAGGCTGTCTTGAAGGTGGAGCCCGGTTCCAACATATCGCTGATGGCATTACTGTTCATTTCGTAGTAATTGCCGTCTCCGGCTTTCATCATGTTGACAATGGCCTTTACTTCTCCGGTAGCCACTTCCATCAGTACGGCTACCCCGACATTGGCATTGATTTCCTTCAACTTGTCTACCAGGGCTTTTTCGCAGATGTCCTGCATGCCTACGTCGAGGGTGGATATGATGTCACAACCGTCTACCGGGGGAAGGTCTACGATATTCAGGTATTTATTCATCACCTTCTGACGGTGGGTAATACCGTTCCGTCCTTTCAGCAGGGTGTCGAAGGCCAGTTCAATGCCGTTACGGGCTCCCATGGCTGTATCGGCATAGAGACGGCCCAGGGTTTGGGCTGCCAAAGAACCGAACGGCTTTTTACGCTGGTTGTATATCTGTTCGTGGAAACCGCCTCGGTATTTGTTCATCTTGAATACGGGTAACCGTTTGGCTTCCTTATACTGAATGTAAGAGATGCGCCGGTTGCGGTTGGGAAGAATGTTGTAGTTCCGGCTCTTCATCTCCCGCCCCTTGCGCAGATGGCTTTTGAAGGTGGCGGCACTGATGTCCGGAAAAATCTGATGAAGCCCGATACAGATAGAATCGAAATTGGCTTTCCAGATAGAATCCTTGCGCTGCTGGTCCTTTTTGCGGCGTTTCTCGTCCCTTTCGCCGGACATGAAGTCCATATATATTTTATATTCTGGCAGCGAACTTGCCATCAGTTTGCCATCCGAGGACAGGATATTTCCCCGGTTGGGCTTCACCGTTACATTCTCTTTTACGAAGCGGTCGGCTACATCGTGCCAGTACTGTCGCTCGGCAAACATAATCATGGCACCTTTTACAACAATAGCTATCCCCACCAGCCCCATGAGTAGGACGACGAAGAAGTAACGGGTCATTATGTTTTTTTTATTTACAGCCAATGTTATTTACGATTTAACGATTTACGATGTACTATTGAAATTACTTTAATCCTCAATTCTCCATTATTTTAGTAAGTACGGTGGATTAGTGGAAGTCTGCAAATCGCTTTCTTTGGTGGCGATGTATTCCTCGATGCGTGATTGGCGGCTCCGCTCCATCAATTCCGAACTGCGTGTCAGGGCATCGTACTTGATGTCTATCAGCTCTTTTTTAAGATTGTCTATCTCTATCAGTTGCAGTTGGCATTCGTAACGGTTGTTGATGTAAATAATGATAAGCACCATGATAAGGAACAACAATCCGGCTTGGCGGCGGAAGAAGTCTGTGGCCAGAATGTCGCCTCCGATGATGTTCTTCAGTGAGGTGCGTTTTTTCACCTTTTCCGTATTCTTTTCTTCTTGCTTCTTTTCCATTGCTAGTCACTAATCATTCATTACTCTTTCTGCAATTCTCAGCTTGGCGCTGCGCGAACGCGGATTGCGCTCTATCTCTTCCTCGTCCGGTACAATCACTTTGTTGTTGACTAGCCGGAACGGGGTCAATACGTTCCCGAAAAAATCTTTTTCGGCCTTGCCTTCCACGTTGCCGGTTTTCATGATATTCTTCACCATACGGTCTTCCAGGGAGTGATAGGTTATCACCACCAGGCGGCCTCCCGGCTTTAGCGCTTCTGTTGCCGCATACAGCATTTCTTTCAGTGCTTCCATTTCCTGGTTTACCTCAATGCGCAATGCCTGGAATACTTTTGCCAGTTCTTTCTTCTCGCGTTCGCGGCCGAAGAGTGGTTTGACGATTTCCAGAAATTCGCCGATGGTGGCAATTCTCTGCGTAGCCCGTGCCTTAACGATGACAGATGCCAGTTTCCGGCTGTTCTTCAGCTCGCCGTACAGATAAAAAATATCGGCCAGCTTTTCTTCTTCGTAGGTATTCACGATGTCGGCAGCGGTTAGGCCGGCACGCTTGTTCATACGCATATCCAGTGCCCCGTCGAAGCGGAAGGAGAATCCCCGTTCGCTGTCATCAAAGTGATGGGAAGATACGCCGAGGTCGGCAAGTATGGCATCCACTTTTTCGATGCCGTGATAGCGTAGGAAGTTGTGCAGGTAGCGGAAGTTGCTGCGTACGAATGTAAAATGCGGGTTGTTCACAATGTTACGTTCCGCATCCTCGTCCTGGTCGAAGCTCAGCAGCCGGCCGCCGTCTTCCAGGCGGGACAGTATCTCGCGCGAATGTCCTCCTCCACCAAACGTTACGTCTACATACGTGCCGTCCGGACGGATGTTCATTGCATCTACGCTCGGCATCAGCAATACGGGGATGTGATATGTTGTTTCTTCTTTCATCATCTGTTGTTTATAGCTTATTTTCGTTACAACAAATATTTTCGTCTCCCAGCAGTTCTTCAAGAGCCTCGCTGAACTCGTCGGGGTTCATGAATGGTTGGTCGGCACGTTCCTTAGCCCAGATTTCTATTGTGTTGTCCACACCAATGAAGCGGACATCACTTTGTATACCCGCCATTTGCAGGTAACGTTTTGGGAGCAGGATGCGTCCGTTCCCGTCAGGGGTCATGACTTCCGCGTCACTTACGAACTGGCGGAAAATCATTTGTTGTTTGGCGTTCCATTTATTCAGTCGGCAGCGAAGTTGGTTTTGAGTGGCAAACCATACACTTTCCGGGTAGAGCACCAGGCAATCCTGATACACGTCCTTACGCAACACGAGTCTTTCTTCAGAAGCGGCTTGCAGCTGTTTCCGGAAGGTGGCCGGGATGAAAACTCTTCCTTTTGCATCCGCCTTAGCCTCGATATTACCTAAAAATTGTATCATTTCTCACCTTATTATAATAAGCGACGGTAAAAATACACATTTCCCCACAATTCCCCACAATCTTTTAACTAAAATCTTAGGAAGAAGTTTTCAACACCTTGTTGATAGCTTATTCATTTGATAATGAAGCTGCTTTTGAAACGCTTTGCTGGTGGGGGATTCGTGTAGTCTCTTTTGAAAAGATTCGGTTGAGGATGACGGTCTTTGGTTTGAAAGTCGCTTGTTGGTGGAATGGTGTCTTGGGTGGGAAACTTCTTTCCCAGCTTTGCGGATATCTAAACCAAGACTTGGTTTCTCTATCCCCAGGCTTGGTTTGGAAAAACCAAAGTTTGGGATAAAGCTCTTTCTTAACTCTTTCTTGTTTTAGTATTAACTTCTGAAACTTTTTTTGTTAACTTCCCGTCTATTTTGTGAACGTTACTACTTACCGGAAGATGATGGGAGGGAGGAGTGATAATATTCCCCCTGGAGTGGTTGATTATTACATTCATCCACAGAATCCAGGGGGGATAAATGTTTTTTTACTGTATGCTGTTCAGCAAGTCTAGCTTGCCCTCGTTCACCAGTTTTAGAATGAGTTCGCCAAACAATGTGTTTTGCCATGCAAACCAGGCGCGGGTGAACTTGGCGGGATTGTCTTTGTGGAAAGACTCGTGCATAAAGCCGGTTCCGGCTTCTGTATCCATCAACATCTTCACGCAAGTTTTAATCTCTTCATCGTTCTGGCTTGTGAAGGCTTTCATCATGATGCTCATCGGCCAAATCATGTCGTAGCCGATGTGCGGACCTCCAATGCCTTCGCCTGCCGTACCTTTGAAGAAGTATGGGTTATCCTCGCTCCATACGAAACGACGGGTGTTCTGGTAAATAGGATCGTTGATGTCCACATCGCCCAGATAGGGCAGTGCGATAAGGCTCGGTACATTGGCGTCGTCCATCAGAAGGTGGTTGCCGAAACCGTCTACCTCGAAGGCATAGATGGTGCCGTATTTGGGATGGTTGTAGGTAGCGTATTTTCGTAGGGCGGTTTCTACTTCTCCGGCCAGGTCGGTACATTCTTTTGCAAGCTCCGGGCGGTTATTGACTTCAGTCAGAATCTCGGCTGCCTTACGCAGCGAAGATACGGCGAAGAAGTTGGAGGGTATCAGGAATTGGAAGGTGGTGGCGTCATCGGAAGGGCGGAAAGAAGATGCAATCAGTCCGACCGGTTTCACCGGATTGCCCCAGCCGTCGTTGGTCATCGTGTCCAGTGCGCGTTCAGTTACCCGCTGGAAATGGTAGGAACCGCGTCCGTCACGGCGCTGTTGGTCGCGGAAGGTGGTCAGGATGTTTTGGATTGCTTTTATCCACTCGGCATCGAAGATGCTTGTATCACCGGTCGTTTTCCAGTAATGGTAGGCAAGGCGTAGCGGATAACACAGTGAATCGATTTCCCATTTACGCTCGTGCACCTCGTCGTTCATGTCGGTAAGGTCGGTTTTCCAGTGTCCGTCGGGGATGGGGCCGTCGTTGAAGGCGTTGGCAAACGGGTCTACATTAATCAGCTTGAATTGGCGGTTGATGACTCCTGCAAGCATCGTCTTCAGTTCCTTGTCTTCATTGGCCAGCTGTACGTAGGGCCACACCTGCGCACCTGAGTCGCGGAGCCACATGGCATGGATATCTCCGGTGTAGACAAATGTGTCGGGCTTCCCGTCTTTCTTGTCCTTGCGGAAATGGACGGTGGTGTCCAGCGTGTTGGGAAAGCAGTTAGTGAACATCCATGACAGCTTCTGATTTTTCAGCAGCTGCTGTATCCGTTGAATTTGTTCTTCTACGGCTTTGGAACAGAACAGTCGTTTTGATTCTACCGGTCGGTTGTCTTTCTTGATAGCGTCGGAGGCGCATACGTGGTTACTCATGGCCGGCTGTACGGCAAAAATGGCAGGGGTAGCCAATGTCATTGCTGCAAA
>ENA-OPBO01001521-OPBO01001521.1-human-gut-metagenome-genome-assembly--contig:-NODE-1521-length-16075-cov-3.010237_pt1 | contig 16075 bp, 15 predicted proteins | sample MGYA00241071_ERZ501458 | MGnify/ENA primary metagenome ERZ501458 (study PRJEB25962, sample SAMEA2042509) | human gut metagenome | biome: human gut; feature: human-associated habitat; material: faeces...
TTTTCTATTCCCCCTCAGTCGGCTTGCGCCGACAGCTCCCCCGCAAGCGGTGGAGCCTTTTGGTGTTATCCCCTTCTCCCCCAGATCCTTGGGCTGAACATGAGTATGAGCGGGAATATCTCAAGGCGACCGAATAGCATGTCAAGCGACAGCACCAGCTTGCTTGCGTCGGAAAAGGCGCTGAAGTTGCCGCTGGGGCCGACCATGGAAAGGCCGGGGCCGACGTTGCCTATGCAGGTCAAAACGCCGGTTACGGTGGTTGTAAAGTCAAAATTGTCAAGCGACACAAGCAGCATGGACGCCGCGCATATCGCCACGAATGCGGCAACGTAGCCGTATGTGCCGCGCATTACGGATGCATCTATGCGCTTGCCGTCCATGCATATGGTCACTACGCGGCGCGGCTTCACTGCGCGCATCACCTCCGCCTTTAAGCCCTTGAACAGCATAACGATGCGCGCCACCTTTATGCCGCCCGCCGTTGAGCCCGCGCTTGCGCCCGATATCAAAAGGGCCATGAGTATCATGCGGGAAAACTCCGGCCATTTGTCAAAATCGGCAGTGGCAAAGCCGGTGGTGGAAATTATGCTTGAAACCTGGAAAAAGCTTTGGTGCAGGGCTTGGGCAAAGCTGTTGCCGTAAAGCGGCAGTATATTGAGCGCTATCATAAGCGTGCCCGCTATGACCATGCCTATATATGCGCGGAACTCCTCGCCCTTGAGCGCCTGCGCGCCCTTGCCTATCAATATGAAATAATATACGTTGAAGTTGACGCCGAACAGCATCATGAACACCGCTATCACCGTTTGCAGATAGCGGCTTTGATACGCGGCAATGCTTGCGTTCTTTATGCCGAAGCCGCCCGTGCCCGCGGTGGCAAAGGCGTTTACAACGCTGTCAAAAAGCGGCATTCCGCCCGCAAGCAGCAGCACAAACAGCAGCACAGTCATGGCAATGTATATAAGATAGAGCACCCTTGTGGTGTCCTTCATTTTGGCCGTAAGCTTGCCCACAACGGGCCCCGGGCTTTCCGCGCGCAGAAGATGCATGCTTTCCCCGTTGCCCTTTGCAAGCGGCACGACCGCCATCATGAATACCAGCACGCCCATGCCGCCTATCCAGTGCGTGAAGGAGCGCCAGTACAGAAGGCTGTTGGGCAGCAGCTCAACATCGGTAAGTATGGTTGCGCCGGTGGTGGTGAAGCCGGATACGGTTTCAAAAACGCAGTCCACAAAGCGCGGTATATACCGGCTGAAATAAAACGGCAGGCAGCCGAAGAGCGAGATGAGAATCCAGCTCAGCGATACGGTTATGAAGCCCTCCGCCGGCCTTACCCCGCCCGAGCCCGGGCGCTTGAGAAGGAGCAGTATGCATCCCGCGGCCATGGTTATGCCCATGCTCAGCGCAAACGCCGCAACCGTGCCCTCCTCATTGGCAAAAAAGGCAATCAGCAGCGGCGGCAGCATCATTGCCGCAAGCAGCCGCAGCACATGCCCAATATAGAATCCAACAGCCTTTATGTTCATACTTCGCCTTCAAAAATGTCCTTCAGATCGCGTATCGCGCGGTCCGCCTCGGTTACGACTATAACTGTATCGCCCTTCTGCATAACGTCCGCGCCGGAGGGGATTATAACCCTCCTCGCCCTTATTATGGCGGCTATCAGCACGTTCTTTTTTAGCTTCAGCCTGTATAGCGGCAGATTGAGGAACTTCGCCTCCCCCTTAACGGAAAACTCCAGCGCCTCCGCCTTGCCGTCAACTATTTTATAAAGCGTCAGCACGCTGCCGCCGGTTGTGTCCTCCATCGCACGGACATAGCGCACAATTTCGTTCGCGGTCAAAAGCTTGGGGCTTACAATGCTGTCCATGCCCATGCTTTCGAATATGGGGTTATATTCGTTGCGGCTTATTTTGGTTATGCTCTTGGGCACGCCGACGTAGCTTGCGAACATGGATACGAGCAGGTTTTCTTCATCTATGCCCATCAGCGACACCACCGCGTCCGCGGACGCTATCCCTTCGCTCAGCAGCAGCCTTTGATCCGTGCCGTTGCCGTTTATAACGGTTGCCTGCGGCAGCGCTTCGCTAAGATCCATGCAGCGCTTTTCGTCCTGTTCAACTATTGTCAGGTCTATCTTGTTGCGTATAAGCCGCTGCGCAAGGTATGCCGCCGTGCGGCTGCCGCCGACTATCATTACGCGCTGCGCCTTGGGCGAATATACCTTCAGGTTCTTTATAAGCTTTACCAGATCAGCCGCATCCGCCGCTATCGTTACCTTATCCCCAAGATGCAGCGTAAAATCGCCCTTAGGGATGTGTATCTCGTTATCGCGTTCAACTGCGCACACAAGGGCGTTCACGTCCGCAACGGTCCTGAACTGCTGCAGCGGCTTGCCTATGAGCGGGTTGCCGTCCTTCAGCTTCAGCTCAACAAGCTCCGCATTGCCGCGGGCAAAGGAATCGCGCTTGAGGAAGGATGGGAATTGCAGCAGGCGGAATATTTCAAGCGCGGCGGCCTTTTCCGGATTTATTACCATGGAAAGGCCAAGCTCGTCGCGCATGAAGCGTATCTGCTGATCGTATTCCGGGTTCCTCACGCGGGCTATGGTATGCTTGCAGCCAAGCTTTTTTGCCACCATGCAGCACAAAAGGTTCGTTTCGTCCCCGTTGGTCGCGGCGATGAGCAGATCCGCCGTGTCCACGCCCGCCTCGCGCTGCACCTCAACGCTGGCGCCGTTGCCGTCCACCACCGCCACGTCAAGCGATTCCTGACTGGCAAGCAGAATGCGCTTGTTATTATCTATGACCACAAGGTCGTGCCCCTCTTCGGAAAGCGATTTGGTGAGCGTATAGCCCACTTTTCCGTCGCCCACAATAACTACCTTCATATTATAATCAACAGTCTCCTGCATCAAATTTTACCGTATTATACACCGCTTTTCCCGCGTTGTCCACTTTGTTAAGCGGGCGCTAAAATTACGGCGTATATGCCGCGTCGTGAAAAAACGTATTTCTAAACCAAAAGTTTATGAATACTATATTGACAAGATTCGTCAAACATGCTTTAATAACATGCGGCGGTTTAGAGATTCTAAACTTTCGGTTTACAATGTCTGTTTCGCAAATACGGGAGGCGATAATATGCTGGAAATAGGCGAAAAGATAAAGCGCAGGCGTGTGAGCCTCGGCCTTACGCAGGAGGAGCTTGCCGCGCGGGTGGAGCTTTCCAAAGGCTTTATCTCCCAGGTGGAGCGGGACCTGACCTCCCCTTCCATCGCCACGCTTACGGATATATTGGAAGCGCTGGGCATGAGCCTGGCGGATTTCTTCAGCCAGGAGGACACAAACGAAAAGGTCGTGTTCGGGGCGGACGATGTGTTCGTCAAGGAAAATGAGGACGCGGGCCATTCAATACATTGGCTTATACCAAACGCCCAGAAGAACTCCCTGGAGCCCATACTTGTAACGCTGCAAAGCGGGGGCAAAACATGGGAGCAGGACCCGCACGAGGGCGAGGAGTTCGGCTATGTTCTGCTTGGCGGCATAACGCTGCACATAGGCGGGGAAACGTTCAAGGTAAGGAAGGGGTCAAGCTTTTGCTTCAAGCCCACCGCCGTGCACTATATTTCAAACGATACCAAGCGCGAGGCTAAGGTGCTGTGGGTTTCCACGCCGCCCAGCTTTTAATATTAAATCAGGAAGGTAACATGAAATGTCAAAGCATCTTATAGATCTTGTGGATATACGCAAAACCTACGGCGAGGATGACGCGCTCAAGAACATTAACCTTTATATAAGGGACGGCGAATTCCTTACGCTGCTTGGCCCTTCCGGCTGCGGAAAGACCACTATGCTGCGCCTTATAGCGGGCTTCACCATGCCCACGGAGGGCAAAATACTCATAGACGGCAAAGATGTTTCCGCCGTGCCGCCGTTCAAGCGCCGCGTAAACACCGTTTTTCAGAAATACGCGCTGTTCCCCCACCTTAACGTATACGATAACGTTGCGTTCGGCCTGAAGATACAAAAGCTGAGCGCGCAGGAGATTGACACCCGCGTGAACGAAATGCTGGAGCTTGTTAACCTGAAGGGCTACGGCAAGCGCTGGATAGATCAGCTTTCGGGCGGGCAGCAGCAGCGTGTTGCCATAGCGAGGGCGCTCGTGAACCGCCCGCAGGTGCTTCTTCTTGACGAACCGCTCGGCGCGCTTGATTTGAAGCTGCGCAAGGGCATGCAGATAGAGCTTAAAAAAATGCAGCAGCGCCTTGGCATAACGTTCATTTTCGTTACGCACGATCAGGAGGAGGCGCTCACCATGAGCGACACAATCGTTGTAATGAACGAAGGCCAGATTCAGCAGATAGGCACGCCCACGGATATTTACAACGAACCAAAGAACGTGTTCGTTGCCAAGTTTATAGGCGAAAGCAATATTCTGCCCGGCATAATGAAAAAGGATCTGCTCGTTAACTTCATGGGCAGGGACTTTGAATGCGTGGACAGCGGCTTTATGAAAAACGAGCCTGTGGACGTTGTGGTGCGTCCTGAAGATATAGACATGGTGAGCGACGCGGACGCCGACGCGCACCTTCACGGCAAGGTAAAGAGCGTGTTGTTCATGGGCGTGCACTATGAATTCCTTGTTGAGTGCGGAAGCGTTACGCTGACGATACATTCAACCGACTACGTTGCCCCCGGCAGCGACGTTGGCATAATAATCCTGCCCGACGCCATCCACATAATGCACAAGAGCGTTAAGCCGGAGGAGCTTGATTTTACCACGGCGGACGAACTGCTGGAGGCGGAGATGGACGCGGAGCTGGAGGATAAGGACGAATGAAGCGCAAGGTGTTCGCCTATCCGTACATAGTATGGATGGCGCTGTTTATAGCGGTGCCCATGGTGTTCATATTCTATTATGCGTTCAATGTGGACGGCAGCTTCAGCTTTTCCAAGGCCTGGGCAACGCTGAGCGACATTTCAAAATGGCGCGTATTATGGGTCAGCATAGAAATTGCCGCCGGAACAACCATATTCTGCCTGCTGCTGGGCTACCCCGTGGCATACATACTTTCCAATATGCGAAAGTCTGTCGCCGGGTTCATATCGGTGCTGTTCTTCGTGCCGATGTGGATGAACTTCGTGCTCAGAACATATGCATGGCAGGCCATATTGGAATACGCAATACCAAATATGCTCGGCTGGACGGATAAGACCCTTACCGGCAGCGTATGGGCGGTTATGATGGTGCTGGTATATAACTTTATACCCTTCATGGTAATGCCGCTTTATAATTCGCTTTCAAAGATAGACAGAAGCCTTATCGAAGCTTCTAACGACCTTGGTGCGAACGGACGCACGACCTTCTTTAAGGTGGTGCTGCCGCTGAGCGTTCCGGGCATAGTTTCGGGCATAACAATGGTGTTCATTCCGGCCATAACGGCCTTCACCGTGCCCGCGCTTATAGGCAACGGCAACTATAATCTTTACGGTAACGAAATTGAGATGGCCTTCAAGCAGGCCGCGGGCAGCGCAGGCAGCGCGGATTATTCCGTGGGCAGCACGCTTGCGATAATTCTGCTGATATGCGTGTTCATAAGCACGGCTGTAATGAACCGCTTCGATAAGGATCACGAGGAAGGGGGCAACCTGCTGTGAAAAAAGTAAAGCCGTTCAGGTATGTTTACCTTGCGCTGATGCTGCTGTTCCTCTACCTTCCGATAATTTACCTTATAGTGTTTTCGTTCAACGATTTTTCTACCGGCAGGCGCGTGTCTTACGCAAACCTTGGCCGCTGGAACGGATTCACGCTGGAGAATTATACCAACGTTTTTGCCGGAGAGGCCGGCAGCGCCCTGCTGCTCACGCTTGAGATTGCGCTTATAACAAGCGTTGTTGCAACGGTTATAGGCACCTTCGCCGCAATAGGCATAAACTCCATGAAAAAGCGGCCAAAGAGCATCATTTTGAATATATCTCAGCTGCCCATGGTCAATCCGGATCTGGTAACGGGCATAACGTTCATGATGCTTTTCGCCTTCGTAAACGGCGTGCTTGCCAACATGGGCGCGGATAGGCTGAGCGATATTGTAAAGCTGCTCATTGCGCACATATCCTTCAGCATACCGTATGTTATCTTTTCGGTAATGCCGCGGCTCAAGCAAAGCTCGTCCATGCTTTACGAAGCGGCGCTCGATCTTGGCTGCACGCCCATGCAGGCCATGTTCCGCGTGATAATTCCGGACATTATGCCCGGCATAACATCCGGCTTCATAATGGCGCTCACAATGTCGCTGGACGACTTTGTGGTCAGCTATTTTGTAAGCGATTTAAGGAGCACATTGTCCGTATATATGTATTCCGCCGCGCGCGGAGCAAAGGGCGTTAATCCCGCCCTTGCAACGATTATATTCATCCCCCTCGTAACGCTGCTGCTTATCGTCAACCTGAGGCGCATCAGCAAGGAGCGCGAGGATGAGATACAAAACAAAAAAGTGAAGATGAAAGGATAGGAGAAAAAATGAAAAAATTCTTTTGCTTTGCGCTTGCCCTCATGATGCTGTTCGCCTTTGCCGCGTGCAGCAACAGCAGCGACGGCCCCGCCGCTACCGGCGACAACGAGGTTTTTGCCGACGGCGATCAGTACGACGAAATAGGCGGAGAGCTGAACATACTCAACTGGGGCGAGTATATAGACCCCGAACTCATAACCCTGTTTGAAGAAGAAACGGGCGTTAAGGTGAACTACGTTGAAATGACCAGCAATGAGGAAATGCTGATAAAGCTTAAATCTTCCGATTGCGTATACGATATGTGCTTCCCCAGCGAATATATAATAGAACAGCTTATCGCAAGCGATCTGCTGCTGCCGCTGGATATGGACAAAATACCCAACGCCAAGAACATAATGCAGGATAAGCTTGAAATAACCAACTCCTTCGACCCCGGCAACAAGTATTCCCTGCCCTATATGTGGGGCACAGTGGGCATACTTTACAACACCACCATGGTTGAAGAGCCCGTAACAAGCTGGGGCATACTTTGGGACGAAAAGTACGCGGGCCAGATTTGGATGTATGACAGCGTGCGCGACTCAATCGGCATAACGCTCAAATACTTGGGCTACGACCTCAATACCCGCAGCGAGGCCGAAATCGCCGAAGCGCGCGACCTGCTCATTGCCCAGAAGCCGCTCAGGAAAGGCTTCGGCACGGATAACATGCGCGCCAGCATGATAAACGGCAAAGCCGCAATGGCCGTGATATACTCCGGCGATGCTTTCGTATGCATGGATGAAAACGAGGATCTTGCCTACGCCGTGCCGGAAGAGGGCAGCAACGTTTGGTTTGATAACGTGGTAATTCCCAAGAGCGCGAAGAATATTGAAGCGGCGCATGCCTTCATCAATTTCTTAAACGATGGCGCAATCGCCGCGCGCAACACGGAATATATCTATTATTCCACGCCCAATCAGGCCGCCATGGACAGGCTGGACGAATACTTCACCGGCAATGAAGCCTATAACCCGCCCAAAGAGGTGCTGGACCGCTGCACGGTGTTCCATGACCTTGGCGATTTTGTAAGCGTATATAACGAAGCCTGGAACGCCATAAAGATGAAATAAGCTTATGGCGGGCGTGATAGACAAATTATTTACACCGAAAAACATGGTAGCTCCCTCGCTTGTAAAGGGGGAGCTGCCTTCTGCTAAACAGGCATACGGCAAATGCCTTTCGATAGCATGGCCAAGCGCGATAGAAAGCGTGCTGGTGGCGCTGGTGTCAAGCGTGGATACCATGATGGTAAGCTCGCTCGGCCCCAAGGCCATATCCGCCGTGGGCGTAACTGGGCAGCCGCGTATGCTTATGATGACGGCTATATTGTCGCTCAATATGGGCGTTACGGCTGTTGTTGCAAGGCGGCGCGGCGAAGGGGACATGATAGGCGCATCCAAAACGCTAAAGCAGTCGCTTTGGATAAACCTTATGCTGGGCGCAATAATGGTTGCCATATCCTGCTTTTTGACGGAGCCTATAATGCGCCTTGCCGGTGCGCAGGCGGAATACATTGCCGATTCCGTGGCGTATTTCCGGATAATTATGAGCGGGCAGTTCTTCGCCTGCATAGGCATGACCATAAACGCCGCGCAGCGCGGCTGCGGAAACACAAAGGTGAGCATGCGTTCAAACGTTACGGCGAACCTTGTGAACATAGTGTTCAACTATTTCCTCATAAACGGAAAATGGTTCTTCCCAAAGCTGGGCGTGGTCGGCGCGGCTATTGCCACCGCCATAGGCCACTTGGTCGCGTTCCTTATGGCGCTGTACAGCGTTGCGCATCCGCATAAGGGCGAGCTTAACATTGTGGATGGCGGCAAGTGGGGTTTTGATAAAAAAACACTTTCAAGCGTAACAAAGGTGGCCACCGGCGCGTTTACCGAACAGATAAGCCTGCGCGCGGGGCTTTTTGCGTTCTCCAGCATTATTGCCCGCCTTGGCACCATTCAGTTCGCCACGCACCAGATAAGCATGAGCCTGAGCCAGCTCATATTCTCCTTTGCCGATGGGCTGGGCGTTGCGTCAAGCAGCCTTGTGGGGCAGGGGCTTGGCATGAGGCGGCCCGATCTTTCCACCGTTTACGGCAAAATAGGCCAGCGCTGCTCCATGCTAATAGGCTTTACGCTTTCGCTTCTGCTCGTAATTTTCCGCAGGCCGCTTTACGGCCTTTTTACCTACGATGCGGAGGTAATAGCCCTTGGCATGAAGCTATGCTATTTCGTTGCGGCCGTTTGCATGATACAAACGTCGCAGGTGGTCATTTCCGGCTGCCTTCGCGGCGCAGGGGATTCGCGCTATGTTGCGGTAACCAGCCTTGTGAGCATAGGCACGTTCCGCGTAGGGCTGTCGTATCTTCTGTGCTACCCGCTCGGCATAGGCGTATACGGCGCGTGGATAGGCTTTCTTGTAGACCAATGCACGCGGCTTGTGTTAAACTATACCCGGTTCCATCGCGGAGGGTGGACAAAAATAGAACTGTAAAGAGGACTGCATGAACAGAACCGTAAAAACAATGATCTACTGCGCGCTGTTCGCGGCGCTTACCGCCGTATGCTCGCAGTTAGCCATTCCCATTCAGCCCGTGCCCATCAACTTGGCGCTGCTCAGCGTATATATCGCGGGCGGCCTTCTTGGCGGCGGCGGCAAGGCCCTTCTCGCGCAGCCACTCGATGGCCTTTTCCATTTCGCCCTCAGCCTCAACCAAAGCCTTTTTGCAGTCCATCATGCCGGCCTGCGTCATTTCGCGCAGTTCCTTGACCATTTGCGAAGTGATATTCGCCATTACAAACCTCTCCTTGCTTGCGATATCATGAATCGGAAAGGGAGGGCCTGCGCCCTCCCGCACAGGCTTACGCTTCGACCTTGGCGGCTTCCTCTTCGGGAGCGGCCTCACCCTGGGCGTCCTGCTCGCCCTGACGGCCTTCGAGCACGGCGTCGGCCAGCTTGCCGGCAATCAGCTTCACGGCGCGGATGGCGTCGTCGTTGCCGGGAATGACATAATCGATCTCGTCGGGATCGCAGTTGGTGTCCACGATGGCCACGATCGGGATGCCCAGCGCACGGGCCTCGCTCACGGCGATATGCTCCTTGCGGGGATCGACCACGAACAGCGCGCCGGGGAGCTTCTTCATCTCACGGATGCCGCCCAGGTTCGCTTCGAGCTTTTCGCGCTCATGCTGCAGGCGGATGACTTCCTTCTTGGGCAGCACATCGAACTGGCCCTGCTGCTCCATGCGGTCAATCTGATTGAGACGGTCCACGCGGGTGCGGATGGTGCGGAAGTTGGTCAGCATGCCGCCCAGCCAGCGGTTGTTGACGTAGAACATGTTGCAGCGCTGCGCCTCGGCGGCGATGGATTCCTGAGCCTGCTTCTTGGTGCCCACGAACAGAATGCTCTTGCCGGACATGGCCAGGTCGCGCACGAAGTTGTAGGCTTCGTCGGCCTTGCGCACGGTCTTTTGCAGGTCGATGATGTAGATGCCGTTGCGCTCAGTGAAGATGTACTGAGCCATCTTGGGGTTCCAGCGGCGGGTCTGGTGACCGAAGTGCACGCCCGCTTCCAGGAGCTGCTTCATGGAGATAACTGCCATTTGGGTTTACCCTCCTTGTTTTTTCCACCCCTTGCATTGGCCCGATGCGGCCACCGCGCACGCGCGCGGCACAATCGCATGGTCTGCAAAGGTGCGTAATCGTGGGAAGTATATCACATCCCTGCCTGTTTGGCAAGGGTTCCGGGCCCGTTTTTTGCGCTCCCTGAGGGGCTTTTTTCGATATTTTGCAGGATTTCGCGCCAGCGGGCCGTGGCGCCGGCGCTGGGGCGGCCCTTCCGGCAGAAGGTAAGCGCCGATAGCTTTGGCACCACGCGCTCCACGACCATTTCTCCGCTCACGGTCTTGGCGCTGAGCGCCTTCAGCGCGGCCTGAAACCGCTCGTCGCTGCGCGCCCGCGCATAGAAGGAGAGCACGTACACATAGTAAAACAGACCATAGCCCCGCATGGGATACTCCACCTGCATGAAACGCGAGCCGATGCCGTAGTGGCATGGGCTGATGGGGCGGCGGATGACCCAGTGCGCCAGAAGGAACGCCACCGCACGATCCAGCCGAAGGTCATCCTCAAAGCCAGGAATCTGCCGGAACAGATCAAGAACAACCAAAGTGGTGTATGGCGTGGAATACTGCGTCTCCTCGCCATGGCCAAAGCTGTATTTTTCACAGCGCCAGCCTCCATCGGGCCGCTGGGTGTCCAGAAAATAGGCAAGCGTGCGCTTTACCCGCGCATCATTCCCATACCCCATGCGGCAAAGCACATTGGCCGCCAGCGCGGTATGGCAGGGATACAGCCCGCCCGAGGGCGCGGTTTTGATCCGTCCGTCCTCGCGCCAGGCGTCAAAAATCAGCTGTGCCACGGCTTCAAGCGCCTCGTGCTGCGGTGTCACGCCCAGCTCCATCAGGTACAGCGCGCTTTCCAACGTGGTAAACGGCGCCCCCTTGAGCAGCTTTCGGTCCGGCGTGGTCCACCAGTCCGCACCCTGGTCGTGACGGTGGGAGAGAATGACCGCCACGTCTGCGGCGGTGCTTTGCGCAATTGTCATGGTTTGTCCGTTCCTTTCGCAGTCATGTTTCGGGCGCTTGCTGCGCATGCTACTTCCGGACGGCGCGCGGCTTGCCGGCGCCTGTCCAAAAGAGGGAAGGAGGAATCCGCCTTGCAGAAGCGACCCCCAAAGCCTCGCCCCGATGCCAAGCGCCTGTGCGATCTGGCGCATATGGCCGACGAGCCACAGAGCACCGACGTGCTGGGCAGCTACACCGGTACTGCGCAGGACGGCGAACATCCCGTGCAGGACGCCGACGACCTGTAGGCACAAAAGGCCCGCTGCGCTCAAAAAAACGCGGCGGGCCTTGAAGGGTTTTACAGGGAATTGATCAGCTCGTAGGTTTCGCGGTCAAAGTGCTTCTTCATCATCAATGCGTCGGCAAAGGGCATGTTGAACACGCGTCCATGGCGGATGCCGATGGCCTGGTTGGTGATGCCGCGGTTGAGCAGCTGCACGGCCAGGTGGCCCGCCTCAAAGGCGAAAGCGCTGTCCTGCGCGGTGGGCTGCGCGCCGCGCTGGGTGTAGCCGATGACGGTAGCGCGAGCTTCGATGCCGCCACACTTGCGCTTCAGGATGCTGGCGAGACGCTCGGCGTTGATGGGCTCGCCGGGGTAGACGACCTTGCCGTTATCGTTTAAGAACTTGCGCCAGTCAAATTCCTTCATCTTGTGCCAGCAGTGCTCGCCGATGACGAGGGTGGCGCGGGTGTTGCCCTTGGCGATCAGCCCGTTGAGGCGTGCGGCAAGAACGTCCACGTCCCAGTCCATTTCGGGCACGACCACCATTTCCGCACCGGTGGCCATAGCCGTCTTCATGGCGATGTCACCCGAGTTGCGGCCCATGACCTGCACCACGGCGGGGCGGTCGTGGCTACGGCTGGTGGCTCGAATGGAGCGCACGGCCTCCACACATACATTGACGGCGGTATCATAGCCCAGCGTGGCCTCGGTATAGCCCAGGTCGTTGTCGATGGTGCCGGGGATGCCCACCACGGATACGCCGCATTTGCTGAGCTCCTGGGCTCCCCGGAAGGTGCCGTCGCCGCCGATGGCCACGATGCCGTCCAGCCCCAGCAGCTTGCACACGCCGGCGGCCTTGGCCTGACCCTCCGCCGTGCGGAACTCCTCGCTGCGGGCGGTATAAAGAATGGTGCCGCCGCGGTTGATGATGCGGCTGACGCTGCCGGAATCCATGCGGTAAAAATCCCCGTTGATGAGGCCGGACCAGCCCCGGCGGATGCCGATGCACTCGATGCCCCGGTCCAGAGCTGAGCGCACCACGGACCGCACCGCCGCATTCATGCCCGGTGCGTCGCCGCCGCTGGTCAGCACGCCGATTCTTTTCACTGCGCTTTCTGCCATAAATGATTCCTCCCAATAGAACGTCAGAATGTTCCGAATATACCGTACATCATTTTACGACATTGTAGCACGATTTTCCTCCGGATGCAACAGGAAGTTTTCCCGGAGCGGCTGACGGATCAGCGGGGATGGTCAGGCAAATCGGGACACGTCCAGCCCCTCCAAGGCCAGCAGACGGCGCTTTTTGTCCACCCCTCCGGCATAGCCGGTGAGGTTGCCGTCGGCGCCTATCACCCGGTGGCAGGGCACGATCAGGGAAATGGGGTTGTGTCCCACCGCGCCGCCCACCGCCTGAGCGGACATATGGGGCACCTCCAGCCGCTGAGCCAGCTGCCGGGCCAGGTCTCCGTAGGTGGTCGTCTCTCCGTAGGGAATCTCCTGCAGCAGGGACCACACCGCCATGCGAAATTCCGTTCCCGTCAGGTGCAGCGGCGGGGTAAAATGGGGCCGCCGTCCGGCAAAATACAGGTCCAGCCAGCGGCCCGCCGCCGCCAGCACCGGGGTCTCCTGTTCCCGGGCCTGGGTCAGTCCCGGGGCAAAGTGCTTCTGTCCCGCGAACCACAGACCTACCAGGCCCGCGTCATCTGCCGCCATGAGAATCTCCCCCAGGGGAGAGCGATATCGCTGGATATAGAGCATGGCCATTCTCCTTCGCTTTGTCGATATTCATATGCTCAGTTTATGGTAGAAATTTCTGCCTGTCAAGCCTGCTGCGGGCAACGAAAAAGCCATTCCGCCGCAGCGGAATGGCTTTTTGCGAAATTTGGTGCTCAGTGACGGGCCACGGGGTCCCAGTTCTCCTCATCCTCACGGATGATCTGCAGATACTCGGTATAGTCCGATTCCACGGGGTTGCTCTTGGGGGCCTGGGCCTTGTACTGCTCCAGCAGACGGCGGGACTTCTCCGGCGGCTGGACGGTACCGGCACCGGCGATGCAGCCGCCGGGGCAGGCCATGCCCTCCAGCAGATAGCCGTTGCGCTTGCCCGCCTTGGCCATCATCAGCATGCGGCGGCACTCGCGCAGGCCGTCGCCGTACTCGACCTCTATCTCGCGGTCGGGCGCAATGCGCGCGATGACTTCGGCCACCGCCGCCGCGACGCCTCCGCCTACGGCAAAGCCGCGGCCCGCGCCCGTGCCGTGCTCGAAGTCCGTGTCGCACTCGTCCGGCTCCAGCGTCGCGAAGTCGATGTCCTTCGCGTCGAACATGCCCTGCAGCTCCTCAAAGGTGAGCACGAAGTCCACGTCGGAGCGCACGCTCCGGCGCGAGGCCTCCAGCTTCTTCGCCGCGCAGGGGCCGATAAAGACTATGCGCGCGTTGGGGTGGTCTTTCTTCATGAGTCGGGCGGTTATGACCATGGGCGTGAGGGCCATGGAGATGTTCTCCTTGAACTCGGGGAAGAGCTTCTTTGCCATGACGCTCCAGGCCGGGCAGCAGGAGGTGCCCATGAAGTCCAGGCGCTCGGGGACGTTGTCGAGGAAGTCGTGCGCCTCCTCAACGGTGCACAGGTCCGCGCCGATGGCGACCTCGACCGTGTCCGCAAAGCCGAGGATGCGCATGGCCTTTTTGAGCTTGCGGGGCGTGGCGTCCTTGCCGAACTGGCCGACGAAGGCCGGCGCGACGCAGGCGATGACCTCGTCGCCCTTCGTGATGGCCTGGATGAGCTGGAATATCTGGCTCTTGTCCGCGATGGCGGCGAAGGGGCAGTTCACGAGGCACATGCCGCAGGAGACGCACTTGTCGTAATCTATCTTGGCGTGGCCGCGCTCGTCGGAGCCGATGGCGTCCATGCCGCAGGCCTTGGCGCAGGGGCGCTCTATGCGGCTGATGGCGTTGTAGGGGCACTGGCTCAGGCAGCGGCCGCACTTGATGCACTTGGACTGGTCAATGACGCTCTTGCCGTCGCGGCCGACGGAGATGGCGCCCTTGGGGCAAACGTTCATGCAGGGGTGGGAGAGGCAGCCCTGGCAGTTGGAAGAGACGCGGATCTCCTTCGGCGGGCAGGCGTTGCAGGCGAAGGGGATGATGTTGATGAGGGGCGGCTCGTAGTATTTTTCGGGCTTTGCGGCCTCCTCGATGCCGTCGGAGGCGAGGCTGACTTCGGAGGCGGTGCGCAGGGGCAGGCCGCACGCGAGGCGGAGACGCTCGGTTACGATGGCGCGCTCGAGAAAGACGTCATGGCGGTACTGTGCATCCTCGCCGGGGATGATTTTGTATGGCAGAGCATCAATCCGCGAGAAGTCCCCGCCCTCATATGCCAGCCGGGCGACCTCTGTGAACACCTGACGCCTGAGATCATCAACGACGCTGTGAATACCTCTCATGTGATGTCCTCCTGTGGGAAATGGATTTGGCAATTAATTATACTATTGTTCCGACGCTTTGGAAAGATAAAGATGGTATAATAATTATTTGGCACAAATTACCTCTGGAAATTTGCAATTAGCAGTTTTATACTAATTAAGTAATTAATTGACTAAATCGTTATTTTCTGAGACTTTGGAGCGCAGCGCCGTACGATGGCAGAAATCGCGGTTTCCGCATGTAGCGCACCCGCGCCCGCAGCCGCGCTTTTTGGACTGATTGGTCTTTAGCATGATAATAACTGGAATGCCGATACATAGCGCCGCCAGAAGTATATAGAAGATAATCATAATAAATATCACCTCACGGCGATTATATCATACAAAAACCAAAAGGAAAGACCCGAATAAAAAACCGCCCCCGGCGAACCGGGGGCGGAAAACCTTTAGGGTTTAATTATGGCTTTGCCAAGCGTCAGTCAGGATTTCTCAACCCAAGCAACGTTGGTAACTTCGACAGTGGTGTCGCCGTTCACAACGAGGTTGAAGGAACCGGTGCCATCAGCATTACGGGTGCCGATGAAGGTCTGCTCAGCGCCATTGACCTTCACAGTGAAGGTAAGGTCGGCAGTCTCGTTCTCGGAGATCACGTTGTCGCCAGTCCTCTTGAGGGTGATGGTAACAGTACCGGTATCGCCAACCTGAGGAACGTTCTTCACGCTAGCAACCTCGTAAGCGCTGTAGGTGGTCACATCGACATTCCAGTACAGCAGGCCGTTGTCAACGATGTAGATGACACCGGCAGAGGGAACGAAGGCAATCTGGACCTTGGCCGGGTAATCGGAGAAGTTGGTGGTAACAAGGTCAGCCACGGTCTTGATCGCATCATAGCCGCCTACCACGCCAGCGCCGGTGCGGAGGTCAACAACACTCCAAGAAGTGATGTTGTACTCAGTGCCGCCAGCGGTCATGTAGTAGTTGGTGTTGTTGATGGACATGGCCATGTTGTTCACGTCGAAGACATAAGCACCAGAACTCAGAGGCTTAAGGTCGAATATGCCATTAGCATCAATGGTGTACGCATAGAAGCCACGAGAGATGGCCTGCTTGGAGGCCATAACGAGATCAGTAGTGAAGGTCTCGCCGTTCAGGTACACAACGTTATCGTTGTAAGACCAAGTGTGGATGCCGTTGGACAGAGTCCAGGACCAGTTATCGGCACTGATGTTCTTGGCAACGAACAGGAAGCCGCCCG
>ENA-OPBO01001525-OPBO01001525.1-human-gut-metagenome-genome-assembly--contig:-NODE-1525-length-16011-cov-5.234896_pt1 | contig 16011 bp, 19 predicted proteins | sample MGYA00241071_ERZ501458 | MGnify/ENA primary metagenome ERZ501458 (study PRJEB25962, sample SAMEA2042509) | human gut metagenome | biome: human gut; feature: human-associated habitat; material: faeces...
ATAGTCCCTCTCTATTGAGAATTGTTCCCATCAAGCTGCGACACGCCGGGCTGGTTGACATGTGCGGTGTTGTGTGCTACGTGAGTGTGTGCGTGAAAGAATTGTCGTGTTTTCGGCGTGTCGTGTTTGTGTACGTGCTATATTGTAGGTATCAACAAAAAAAAACAGCATAAAAAAGGAGCGGAAAAAATGAGTAAGGTTGTTGACTGGAACGGACATGAGGCACTTAGGTCGGTTTATAGATTATATTGTTTCGATAACCTTGTTTTTGCGACTTGTAAACGCGGGAACTTTTATAGGGGGGTCGGTTATGGTGAGACAATAGCTGAAGCTATATGTAATATGACGTTTTACCGAGTATAGGAGATCGATTGTGTATAAGCATGGATTTATACCAGCTATGAGATGTAAGGAACTGCGACGGGGTAGGGCGCGTTTGGGGTTGAGTGATAAGCCCGTTTGTGCGGGCCTGTATGATTTTGTGATGTTGCACTATGCTGATGACGTGCGGTGTATGCGGTGTTCATGCGGTTGTACGGTGTCAGATGATATGAAAAAAGGGTGATAATGTGATATAGTGGTGTTTGGCCTATTAGCTCAGTGGTTAGAGCGGCATTCTTATAAAATGTGTGTGCCGGGTTCGAATCCCGGATAGGCTACATGTATATGATTAATGATATATTAGGCCGTGGCGTGTTGTTCGATGCGTCACGGCTTTTTTGTGAGGTATTATGAATATTAACGATGTTGTGAGCATGATCGGCAGTATTGGTTTCCCGATCGTCGCGTGTTGTGCTATGGCGTGGTTTATCGCCACGACATTTAGAAATTTTAATGATCTTGTGACGAAAAATAATGTGTTGACGGAGGAGCTTATAGGTTTGTTGCAGAAGGGGGACGGTGATGAAGATACGTCTCGCGTTGCGTAGTGTGATTGCGTGTTTTTGCGTATCGTTGTTGGTGCTTGCACCGTCCGCGAGCGCGGATATGCGCGGTGTTGACGTGAGCAACTGGCAGTGCAATATAGACACGGGTAAGCTTAATGCTGATTTTGTCGTGGCCGGGGTCACGTGGGGTGTTGGCGGTTTTAACAATACGTGTTTGCGCAATGGTGTTAGTCAGGTTGCGGACTATCAGCTTGTGCGTGCGACGGGCACCGGTAAGAGCATAGGCGTATATCATTATGCAACGGGCAATGATGCGCGTCGTGAGGCTGATTTTTTCGTCGATCATGTGACGAAGTATGTTGGCCGCGCGGTGCTTGTGCTGGACTGGGAACGTGATGATAATCCCCAGTTTGGCAATGGCGCGTGGGTTGATCGTTGGGTGAAACGTGTGTACGAGCGTACGCGCGTGTGGCCGATCGTGTATATACCGGCAAGCGGTTTGTGGCAGCTTAGCGGCTATGTGCGTCGTCATTGCGGGGTATGGGTGGCTCAGTACGCATCCAATGCCGTTACTGGTTGGCAGTCGCGCCCGTGGCGATATGGCGCGTATGGCGAGGCCATGCGTCAGTATACGGGCAACGGGCGTGTTGCCGGTTATGCCGGTGCGATCGACCTTGATTATTTCCGGGGTGCCCGGTGGCAGTGGGACGCTTACGCGATCGGTGAACGCAAACGCCCGCACAAGCAACCGAACAAGCATAACGCATCCGTGCGCACTCATACCGTTAGGGCCGGTGAGTGCTTGTGGTCTATTTTTGGGTCTGGGTGGCCGCGTGTCGCTAAGATTAATAAGATTAGTCGCCCGTACTTGATCTATCCGGGTCAGGTTTTGCGTTATTGATATATTAATATATTAAAAGTCGGCGTGTCGCGTTTGCGTGCGCCGATTTTTTGTGTAATATTTTTTATGTCAACGTAAAACGTTGATAAATCAAGAAAAAAGGAAGTATAATGAGGAATATCAAAAAGACGCGTGCCAGTAGCACGGTCACGTATATTGATCGTGACGGCAATCAGCAATATATTATTATTGATGGTAATATTCGCACCGCTGAGCAAGCCGTGAAAGCGCTGATGAAGTCCGGTTTGTATAATGTATTGGTGGATGACATCAAGGTGAAGAAAACGGTTTACGAAATGCCCGCCGAGATGTTTTTCCGGCACGCGACACCTATCAACGACAACGGCAACGACAACGACAACGACAACGAGTAACAAAAAAAGGATACAATCATGACACAGGAAATTGAACAGGTGAACAACACCACGAATGAGGCAATGGAAGCCGTCGTGAACAACTATCGGTGCATCTGCACAATGGATGTTAGCACGTTCGACGGGAAACGCGCCATCATCAACGCGCGAAATACGGCGACATCGCTTGCATCGCTGGGAGATAAGCCGTTGACCGTCATGGGCGCATACGTCACGCCGGGTGTCCGTTCCCAGACGGGGCAGAAATGCGCCAACGTCTATTTGTTCGCAAAGGACGGCAAGACGTATTTCAGTCAGTCGGAGGGTATTTATCGAAGCGTCTTGGACATTTTCGACATGTTCCCCGACTTCAACGCGCCGGACGGGCTTACCGTTGTCGTCAAGCAAACCGCGCTCGGCGGCGGTCGTTCGCTCAAGTCTCTCGAAATTAAGTGAAATACGAAAAAAATCAGAACGCTGAAACTGTATGAGGGTGCCATAACCGTTATGGCACCCTTTTTATCGCGGGGGGTGGTGTGTATGGCCAGAGCACGCAAGCAAGCCGACATCTTGACGGCGAAACGCAAGCGCGTGCAACGTGCGATTAACACGATACGTAAAAGCATCACGGACACCATGCCGGAAAGCGAACGACGCGCCCGCACGGCTTACGCGCAACGGCTCGAAACCCAATTGAAACAGACCTATGTCGGGCGTATCCGACACGACGCGCTACGCACTGAGGCGTACGCGCGTGCTAATGAGATCGCCGACAAGCTCACACGACAGGCCGCATCTGTAAGGGGCGGAGGTGGCGAACGCGGAGAGCGGCGGCGTGCGTTTAATATTTTCAAGATGGAAATGAATACAGCATCCAAGGGTGCACCGTCCGCGTTTGGCGAAATGGGGCGGGAGAAAATAAAGATTTTCTGGCGGTATACGCAGAACGTGTGGCAGAAACCGGGTGTACCGGCAGATAAACGTTTGGAGGCCATTATGGAGGCTTACGGCGCGAACTCGCTTAGTGAGGTTTTTGATATTATCATGCAACGAAACGAAAAAGTATTGGAATACGTCAAAAATATGAAAATGCATACAGGCGATTTAGAGGATTACACGGACGTTGACGGCGGCAGTCCGATTTGGCTTCTTGCGGTCACGCCTGATGTAGTACGATGATAAAGCGCAAGAAATTTAAGATTGCGGCGATATTCGACACCGAAACGACGAATATTGGCGAAGGTGCCGAAACACGCGCATATCCGATATTATACATTTTCAACGATTTACGTAGTACACCGCTGGAGGCGTACACTCCCGACACGGATAATGTACGGTTTTACCGGCACACGTCTGAAGCGTTGACGTACATTGATGATCTTATTGACTATGGGCGCACACACGCTTATGTCCCGATAATCGCGGCTTATAATCTCATGTTTGATATGCAGACTCTCATGTTGGAATTGGCGCAGTCGTACGCGATCGAGGTCAATGCGCAGACCGCTACAAGCGTGTATACGCTCGATTTATGCGTTGATGGTAACGTGGTGTGTCGCTTTTGGGATACGTTTTACTTGGAAATGGGCGGTTTACGTGCAATGGGCGAGACGTGCGGCCTCCCCAAGGCCGTGGGCGACTGGGATTATACGCTTGTACGCACGCCCGAAACGCCGTTGACCGAAGATGAATTGTTTTACGCACGCCGCGACGTGCAGGTGATACCCCAATATCTGCAATGGCTTTTGCGTGCCAATCACTGGCTGACCTCCGATATGCTCGGGAGCCGGGTACTGACCAAGACATCTCTTGTACGGCAGATGGCACGTCGTGAGATCGGCGGGCGGCGCGTCACGTTGCAAAGTGGTAAGAAACTCACGCTGCAACGTGCTTTTGAGATTACGTGTAATCAGGAATTTTCGAAGGATTACAAGTCTTATGCGTTGCGCAAGTCGTGTTTCCGTGGCGGGTTGACGTTTACGAGCGCTAAAACCGCTAGTGTTGTCGTGGATAACGTAGCGTCCTTGGATGTCACGTCAATGCATCACGCGTTTATTAATGGTCGTAGGCTACCCGTTAAGTTCGCGCCTACACCGTCTGAATTGTTGCAGATTGCTTGTGAGCGCATTGCGGCCACGTCGCTTGATGACGTGTTGAGCCATTATGATGACCCCTTTCGCGTGGGCTTGCATGTCGCCGTACGCTTTAGCGGTCTGAGACTACGCAAAGACACGTGTTTCGCGGCGTGGGGTATAGCGATATGCCCACGGTCGAAATTCGTGCGCACATTGCACGCGGATACTGATTACAGTAACAACGATCGTGCGAAGACTCAGGATAACAGTATCCGTGCGCACGGTTATGTGGACAGCGCCGTTAATCCGGTATATGCGTTCGGGAAATTGTACAGCGCGGACGAGTGCGTGCTGCACGTCAACGAGATTGAATTATGGAATGTCGCACAAGTATATGAATATGATGACATGCGTGCATTGTATGGTGAAAGCACCACGAAGACCATAATCCCGCCGGATTACGTCACTCTGCAATCCAACATGTTGTTCGCACGTAAAACAGACGTGAAAAACCTTATCAAGGGATACACCGAGGGAACGCCGTACGTGGGCGATATTCCCGACTCCATCCCCGAGGGCATTGTGCGCGACGCGAAAACCGGCGAACTCAGTATGAAATTTTTGCAGTCCTATTACGGTTCGACCGTCAAAGGGCAATTTAACGGCATTTATGGCACACAGGCACAGGACGTGATGAAGGCTGATTACCACGTGACGGAAACCGGCGAGCTCGAAGTTGATAAAACCACTGTCTGCACTCCCGAGAATTTCGCGGAAAAACGCCCGAAAACACCACGTGTGCTATACACGTACGGCATGCGCATAGTCGCCGGTAGCCGCATGCACCTCATAGTCGCCATGATGCTCGTATATATGCGGTTCGGCGATCGGGTCACGGTCACGGGCGGCGATACGGACAGTCTTAAGATACGGTGTGATGGCGACGTGAGCGACGCCGATTTGCTGGATTGTCTACAGCCGTTGCACCATGCCATCGAAACCGCGATCAATACGACCATGCGGCGTGTGCGTGTCACCGCGCCGGATATGGCGAGCACGTTGGAGCACGTCGGCAAGTTCGAGGTTGAGGCCTGTGGTGACACCACGCGTTATGCCGAACACGTGGAACTGTGGAACAAAGCGCGTGTTAGTCTGGACGGGAAAGGGCGCGTGCATGTCACTTGCGCCGGGCTACCGCGACCGGACGGTGTATACACCATTGAGGATTTTATAGTCGACATCATGCGTGCGGGACACGGTTTCGCGGAAACCGTGCAAATGTCGCTCGGTTATGACGTGTTGGTGGATTATGAGATATGTCATACGTTGCAACGCAACCGTCCGCATGTATGTGATCGTTATATAGGTGATGTCACGGATTATCTCGGTGAGACGGCGCATGTGGATGCGCCGGAGGCTATCGGGCTGTATCCGTCGGGGCGGTGGCTGGGCGAGTCCGACAAACAAGCGAATATGGAAAACATAACGTATTTGCGATCTGTGTATAATAGATGGGTGAACACGATACCGCGCGAAATGGTTTTGCGGGATGGAACACCTAGGATTGTGAGCATGGATGGCGAAATACTACTATGACAGACTTAAAACCGTAATATTGCCACGCAACGCAGACGTTAACATGATTATTGGCGCGCGCGGCTTGGGCAAAACATACGGCATGAGAAAATACATGATAGAGGATTATTTGAAAAACGGATATTGTTTTGCGGAAATTGCCCGTTTTCGTGAGGAAAACAACGATGCCGCCGCAGACTATTTCGACCGTATCATAAAAGACAATATTTTCCCCGATTATGAATTTCGCACAACAAACAAAACGGCTGAAATACGACGGAAAAAAACCGGCAAAAAAGAAAATTCGTGGCGGGTGTGCGGTTATTTTATACCCTTGACCATGCAGCAGCGAAAAAAGAAAAGCACATACGTGAACGTGCGCAACATTTGCATGGATGAATTTATCATTGATAATGATGATAGATATCACACGTATTTGAAAAACGAGTTTGAACAATTGGCGAAGATCGTGGATACCGTGACGCGTGAACGCGCTGATGATACCGAGCTACGCAAACCGAGAATATTTCTTCTGGGTAATGCTTGCGACGCGTTCAATCCGTATTTCCAGCGCTATGGCGTGCCCCTCAATCCCGAGTATGGTTTGCAATGGCTTGACGGCAAGACATGTCTGCTTGATTACGTGCGAGACGATGACTACGCCGGGCAAAAGGCGAAGAACACCGTGGCGGGACGCATGCTGAAAAACAATGATGATATGACGGCGAAAAACAAGTTTCGGCAATTTGATACAGATTTTATCGAAAAGCCGCATAAGCACGCGAAACTCACTTATGTGTTCCGCTGGTTTCAGCGGGAATATGGCGTATATGCTGATATGCGCTGCGGGTATGTTTTTCTTTCCACGAAATACGACGGCGGTACACATGTGCCATATTTTGCGCTCACACGAGCTGATAACAGACTGAACTACCTCACTGCGAATATGGCAAAAGAGTTAATTAAGAATCTTACAGCGTATTATGCGTTGGGATATTTGAGATATGACACGGTGGAAACGCAACACGCCATGTTTGAAATGCTCAGGAATTTCGGTGTAAAATAAACATGGTGTACGTGAGGTGCCATAGTGTGTGTCGCTAAAAACACATCGTCGATAACCACGGTTGACTCCGGCGACGGTGTGGCCGTGAGGGAAAAACGCGCCGATTACCGTTATGAAACATGTCACAAGTATGCTATTCTTAAGTCGTGCCGGTTCGGTATTCGTTCGCCGGCACGACTTTTTTCATATATGAAAGGAAAATAATGGATGACGAAACCACCGAGGAAAGGGACACCGCCGAACGTGATGACCTCACCCCCGACGAAACGCACCGTGAAGGCGAGTTCGATGATCTTCGGGACATGCTCACGTCGATGACCGATAAACTCAATGATGTTATCGAACGTATCGGCGCTATTGATGAACGCATCGATGGCATCTATGACAAGTTCGCTGATTCTGTGTCGCAGATGGTCGAAAACGGTGCGACCGTCCGTGAGGACGATGCGGCGGAAGCAATAGCTGATGCCGCCGCGAATGATCTTGAAAACCTTGATTACACGCTCTGAATAAACAGATAGGGGAATTTTATTATGGCTGTAGACAATGCGACTATTTTGGATAAGGTGCGCCTTAAGGGGACTGACGATTATCAACAGCGCGTGCCGAGCGCTACGCAAACGGGCGTGGCGAACACCGCGCGATATCTGTTCGACCCTATGAACCGTCAATACCTGAATGATTGTGTATGGAGCATGGTTAACCGAATTGGTCTTACCGTGATGGCGCAGAATGTGCCATTTGAAAACATGCTTTCGATATTTAAAAAGGAGAACTTGTACTGGGGTTCGACCGTGCAGGAAATCGCCGTCAAGTGGATTAAGGCGCATGGATACAAGGACGATGCCGAAACTCTGTTGAAGATGCACCGTCCCGAAGCCGCCGTGTGGTTTTATGAGATGAATCGTAAAGACCAGTACCCGATATCTTGGACTGACGACGAACTGCGTCAGGCGTTCGTGGACGATTACGGTTTGAATCGTTTCGTTGCGCAGATTATGGAAACGCCGCGCAACAGTGACAACTACGACGAGATGAACATCATGCTTGCACTGATCCGACATTACGAGCAGAATCTTGGTTTCTACAAGGTTCATCTCGATGCGGTGCCGACTGATGAAGCGTCGGCCAAGACGTTGCTTAAGTCGTTGCGTGCGACTGCGGGGCGTATGCGTTTCCCGAGCACACAGTATAATGCTCTTAATGTTAACGATATTCCGGCGTATGCCAACCCTCAACAGATGGTGTTGCTTATCGAGCCGGAATATCTCGCATCGCTTGATGTTGACGGTTTGTCGGCGGTGTTTCAATTGGACAAGGCCGACGTGCCGTATCGTATTATCCAGGTGCCGAGTCTTGGCATTCCGGGCGCGGTGGCATTGCTTGTGTCTACTGATTGGTATCAGGTGCGCGACACTCTTTATGGCACCACGCAGTTCTACAATCCGCAGACACTTTCCAACACAATGTACCTGAACCACTGGGGCATCTATGGCGTGTCCCCGTTCACGCCATGCGCATTGTTTACAACCGACGCGGGCACCTCCATCAAGGTGGTAACTCAGACCGTGACCGGGTTCACGTTGACCCCGGAGACGGATGATGTCAAGGCGGGTGACGTGCTCCAGCTCACCCCGAAGCTCACTGCGACGGTGGAACCGACCGGCACCGCCATCGATGTCGCGCCGAACTCCGCCACGTATGAGGTATCTGCGACCCACGCGGCGGGCGCTAAGGGTGTTGCATCGCCGTTCGCGCTCGATGTCAACACGTTTGTCGACGATCAGGCCCGTTTGCACGTGCAGCGCGACGGGCTGACGGCAGGCGACATTATCACGGTGACGGGTACGGCGACATACGTCAACCCGACCGGCGAGACGACGACGCACACGGCGACTTGCACGTTCACCGTAAAATAGTGCGCAGCGTCGTAACATGCTAGTATCGGGGTACCGGGTGACACCGGCACCCCGATTTTATTTTGCGAAAAAAGAGGCATATATGAAATTCCCGCACTTGGATAACGCCACATCGTTTCCTGGCGCTGACGTACACGTGTACGATCAGTACGCCAACACATACGATTATAATACGTGGACACCGAGGACCAAGATAAAACTATGTCACGTAAAATGGCGTAACGATGGCCACGATGCCGTTAAGTTCCGCGACGATGCCGAGCGTGATGCGTGGATCGACGCACTGGACGGCGAGACCGTACATCTTGACACCAGCATGTATATCGCCCGCGCCGACACGGACGGCATCAAAATACCAGTGCCATACATGACCGCTCAACGCTATAACTACATCGTGGTCGATTTTACGCCGGATATACTGCAATCACCGCTACAGCAACCGGACTGCCAGGCAAGATACCACTATTACATCACGGGTATCACGGCGGAGGCACCCAACACCACCACCGTCGTATTGCAACGCGACATGTGGACGGACTACATCAACACGACGGTGATAAACGGCCTGTTGCTGACTCGGGGACACGCGCCGTTGGTCGGGATGACACCCGCAAAGCTATTGGACAACCCGCGCGAAAACAGCGCCGACATGCTTGCGCCGGATGTCAATTACGGTGCTGCGAACAATCGCATCACCAACACCAAGAACACCGTTTTGACCGGTGGCGATAAATATATATGTTTCGCGTGCGCGTTCGGCACGATCAGGTTGGAGGAGATGGCACGCACGCGCGGTGCCGACATAACCGCCACCGAACCCGTCTACGGAGCGAACGACGGCACCGTGTCATCATGGACGTGGGGCACCGCCGGCATAGACGTGAGCGGGTGCCGTACACTCGGAACACCCTATGCGTCACAGCGCGGACGCACCCCGAACAACTGGACTGTGTTTGCGCTACGTGCAAGCGACGTAACCGGCGAATACATTAATGATCTGTTCGCCTACTACCCGCACATCGCTTCGGGCATAGGCGCGTGCTTCATGGTGTCCGCGGACATGTGCGCTCGCGGCACCAGTGCGCCCGTCATGGTCAACGGTGTCGCATGGATGACCGTCATAGACACGGAGCGCACGTTAAGCGACATCACGTTGACCCCGGAGGACTTCGACATGCCGCCCGAAGTCGCCGACGTGGCCAAACTGTACGTGTCGCCGTATAGCGTGTTGGAGATCACGGACACGTGGGGCAAGACAACCACGGTCAATATCGAGGATTGCGGGCGGCTCAGCGTGCGAACGTTGGTATCCGTTGCGTATCCGCTCGTGCGACAGGTCGCGTATCTGGATGGATACGGTGCGGACGGCAGCACCACTATAGCCGTGAGCAACCTCACAGGCGAGACCATAAGCGGACATCTGCCCAATGCGGACGCGCTCGCGACGGTCATATCCTACGATATCCCCACGTATGCGCTACAACGTCGTAATATCGACGCATATCGCGGAGCGAACTACAATCGCACGATCAGACAAAATCGTAAGAACGCGATAACCGCGTATGAAAACGCCGCGCAAGCAGCCAACACCGCTCGTGATAACGCCAACACCATCGCGGCCACGGCACGGAACAACACCGCACGCACGAACACGGCGCAGACGGCCAACACCGCACGCGGGGTCTTGCGTGATCAACGGATATCTGATGAGACCGTTGATGCGCGTAATGATATACTCGATGCCGCGACAAAGCGCCTCGACGCTGACAACACAACCGCGAACAGCAAAATAAGGACAGATCGTGACTGGGATGTGACGCTCATGAACGAGACATATATCGCGGACACGCAGACGAACGCCATTTCATCTGTCACAAGTATGATAGGGTCGATCGGCGGCGCGGCGCTGTCCGTTGCGGGCGGCGGTGCCGCCGCCGGTCTCGCGTCCGCCATTAGCGGCGCGGCGTTGCAAGGCTACAATACAGGTATCGCCATCACAAACAACAAAAAACTCAATAAGGTGTCCAATGACGCTGCATATGCCAAGGCGGACAAAGCCACGTCGGTCAATACGGCCCAGACGGCGCACGCCAAGACGCAAGCGACGGAGACGACGACACGCACCAACACGCAAACCGTGAAAACCATGCAACTCGCAACGGCGGCGGGCACCGATATGACCGCCAACACCGTCAACGCGTCCAACGGCAACGCTGCGGCCTCATACAACACCGCCACCGGCAACGCGGCACGCACGCGCGATCAGGCCATAGCAAACGCGAAACGTACCATGCTCAACACGCGCGACAATACGACGAACACGTATCGTGACATGTACAATCAGCCTCCTTCACCCGTTGGCGCGTACACGGGTGACCCGTGGGCGGATGAAATGGCGCAAAGGGCGTACACTATAAAAGTTCGCACGCAGACAAAAAGCGCGTTGATTCAAGCCGGTATGTACATGTTGCGATACGGCATAGCAAGCAACAAACTCTATAACAAGCCAAACCTAACGGCATGCCGGCATTTCACGTATTGGCGGGCAGACGATGTGTGGCTCACCAACGACATCGCCCCCAACGACGCACTGGACGCGATACGTGAGCGGTTCGCGGCGGGTGTTACAATCTGGACTGACCCCACCGAAATAGGCGGCGATTATCTCGCCGCGAACATCAACTAGCGAAAAAAGGTGTTATATGGGACGTAAACGCACGCATAAGTGTCCGCCGACCCGCGCGGCTATCGGTGAAAAAGGACTGCCGGTGTGGCAGCAGTCGCAGCAGATCAATTCACAGGCGTATTATATGGCTTATTCGCAGATGCTCAATATTGCATTGTCACGTTTCAAGTGGCTTAATCTGCCCAAAACGTGTAACGCATGGTTCCTTGAGTATAATCTGTTGTACTACGGATATGCCACTATCGCGTACCCGCATAGCAAGCCCGGTGTGTTCTTTTCCACGCAGGCCGTTGTTAATTCCGACTTCAACGTGTATTATCGGCCTAAGCGATGGACATCTTACGGTCTCAACGGGTGGCACTTCGACGTAAACAACTCCAACGGTGTCTTTATTTATAGCAATAAGGCACGTACGCCATTGGTGCCGACGCTTGAGTTTTTCGCGCATGAGATCGAAGATCTGTACATGACGCGCCGGCAGAACCGTTTTCACCAGAAAACCCCGTTTATTCTGGAGGTGCCCGCCGGTCAGCAGACGGCGGGTGTCAACGTCATCAAGCAAATATCGGGCGGAGAGATGGCAATTATGGCTACGCCCGGTTTCACGGACTCCATGAAGGCGCAGGTGCTCAAAACCGGTGTTGACTATATCGGCATGGAATTACAGAACGACATACAAAACACCTGGAACGCTTTTTACCAGTCGCTCGGAATCAAGAACCTACCCGTTAAGATGGAGCGGCAGACGGCGGATGAGATAAACGATTACGGCGAACCCACCGACCTCCGTGCATTGTCCGAGCTTGAGGAACGTCGCGCCGCGTGCGACATACTCAACACGCGTTTCGCGCGATATCTGGGCGCACCCATCGAGGTGGTGTGGAATCAGGACAACATAAGCCAAAACTATAATTACATGACCAACCTCGAAGCACTGGAGGACAACGACAATGGAGACATCTGACATGATATCGCCGTTTGTTCCGGGCGAAACCGCACCCGATTATCACGCCGTTACCACGATCACATTGGGGGAGCTGCTCGTACCCGGTGGCATTGACTGGACAACGCCGCAATGGTCATGGCGTGACGACGCATACGACGACACACAATACGCACGATGCTGCGAAAAAATTGAGAACCGGTATTATGACCGTGAGTTAGGCGTGATGCCGCCGGGCAGATGGCGGCGGCACCTGTTGCGCCTCATCGCCGAAATAATGCCCGTACTCAAACCGCTCTACGAGCTCGCGAACGGCAACCCCGGCATATTTATGGCGGACAACGACACGTGGCACAAGACGCGCACCGTGTTCTCGGATTTTCCCGCGACGCAGCTTGCGAGCGGCCAGGATTACGCAAGCAACGCCACCGACATGGAGTATGAGACCGTGACCAACGGCAACTACATGGATAAGGTCAAGGCGATACGCCAAGGCGATTACGTGGATATCGACGTGCTACTATTGGAGCACCTGGACGCATGTTTCAGTCCGTTATGGACTGTCAACATAAACAACTATTAGGAGGCAAAGCACACATGTTCCCGTTACCCTTGTACAGCGTATGGCCGTACACGCCCGTAATACCGGCGTTCTACTGGGACGCGAAAAGCACCGAGGAAATCATAAAGCATCTGGCGAGCGAATACGATCACATCACGGCGTATTTCGACACGCTCGCAACCGCAATCAACACTCTGAGTGCGGACATGCAAACGTTTGAAAACCGCGTGGAAGCACGTGTCAGCGCGATGGAAAAAACATTGGCGGCATTGCTGGACAATCTTGAGCATGTTGGCGATAAAATGGTGATCTACGACCCTACACAAGGCACCTACGTAGACAGCAAGACAGCCATGCGCAACATGTACCGCGAACTCGCAGTGTTCGGCGCACGCGTCAACCAGGTAGCCACCAAGACCGTGGACGACATGGCAAAACACCGAACCGACGAAACCGCCGCAGTCGGAAACCTCACAATATTCAACGACGCGACACCGCGCGTGACCGACCCGCAAACCGGCAACCCCTACCCGCCCATACAGTAAAGGAGAAATCATGTCCACGACAACCAACTACAATCTTGAGAAATACGACGCGGGCAACGCCGCAAATTTGATGGACCAATACAACGCATCGATGGATATCATAGATACGCAGCTGAAAACCATCGCGGATAGGGTCCCGCCTGAAATAACGTTGCCCGAGGGGCTGCAAGCGTTCTGCACCGCACTCGCCCTCACTGATAACAACGCCACCACGCTCGGCACAGCGCTAAATCATATCCTAAACAAGGTTGGCGAAGAAATCTACACCGTTACCGACCTTGGCAACGCCAAGAAGACAGCCGAGGGATTCATCATACCGGGAGGCGAAGCCTGATGGCGAACACACCATTCAACAACCTGCCACTATACGACACCGGTTCAGTTGCCGACCTACGCGACGCATACAATCGCAGTATGCAACTCATAGACAAAAAACTGCACCAGCTCGACATACAAATACAAATACACCACACAGCCGACACCCGCAAGGAGGCCTAAACATGGCAAGCACGACCGATAATTTCAACCTCGATCTATACGACACCGGCGACCCCGCCGCGTTGACCGACCAATACAACAGCGCAATACGCACGATCGATGATACACTGCTGACAATCAACGGCACCGCCAACACCGCACTCGACACCGCCAACACCGCACTCGACACCGCCAAACAAGCGATGACGGAAACCCAAACCATAAACAACAATCTCGCATCGCTGGGCGTGACCGACACCAACACCGCAAGTGCCCTGAAAAACAAAATAGACACCACCGCAAGCGACTTGGCCGTTACAACCGAAAAAGCGAATAACGCACTTAATCGCTTCAACGCGATCGGCTGGGATACCGACCAAAAAGCGCAAAACTGGATAAACAACACCGACAATAATATCAACAACACCAATCAAACACTAACCGCGCTAAACGCAAGTAAACCGACGGACGCGAAAAAACTACTGCACAACATCTATGACGCAAGCACCGGCGATATATCCACAGTCACAGGCATGACCATACAAGCGCGGTTCATCACACACGGTCACGGCGTACAGTCAACCCTTAAACATGGTGACACCGTATATTTCGGCTGCAATAACATCGCCGCAGCCAGCGGGCAACCGAAAATCGTAATCGTTGATATGGCCAGCAACGCGATAACCACCAACAAAACAATCAATGCCGGCCACTTCAACGATATGGCGTATATAAGCGCAACGCCCGATACGCCTATATGGGTCGCGCCCATCACGTTAGACGGGACAAACGACTATAACGGCATACTGGCGTACGATAACAATTTCAACAACAGCGTCACCATACCCATACCGCTACACGGCATAGGCGGCATCACAAGAGACCCGATCACCAACAAAGTATATTGCATATGCCGCAACAACCCGAACATCTACGAAATAAACACGACCGACTACAGCACCACTATCGTAGGCACCCGCCCAATGGGTGACGACTTCATGGTACAGGGTATCAGCGCGTACAATAACAAAATCTTCGGCTACACAACACGCATGTTCGCGTACCTCTACGACATACGCACCAAAACACTGCAATGGTACAATTGTATGGCCACCGATCTACTCATGTCGAGACGCATAGGCGAATACGAGAGTGGCGAATTCGACAATGAAGGCAATCTATGGGCGTGCGCCCGTTCGATCTGCAATGACGACGCGACATCATATCTCAATTGGGGCGGCTGGATATCGTTTGCAAGTAACGCAACCCCTCACACAATAGGCGGACACACCGCAAAAATCGCACAAACCATAGAAATAGCCGACGACTCGCTTAAACCAAGATTCACAACAATAAACCAGATATGTAGTCTTTTTGAAACCGCTACAATGATAACTAAACCCAACACGATAAAAATATCCACAACTTTAAACGATGCCGAGCACGGAGATTTGCGAATAACTGGTTATTTACAAATCAACGGCGACTACACATGTTACAAACTACTACCAACCGGTTTCGGTGGCCTCCGAGTACCCGCCACCGGGAAAATAACCATTACCAACAATGGTACACAGATAGAATGCTCAGATCGTTGTGCATCATTCACATACATGGTTACGCCATCACTAGGCCCTAATGACATAGTACAATATCGTAACGGCGGTTGCGTACTAAACCTAGTCACATGCGGTAACACGCGCGGCATACAAATATCCGATAGCGTAATCGAACCCGATAACAACAAAATATATTTCGGCCCCACTAAGGTGGTTGGATAACAATATAGCCGCCTGGCAATATTGCCGGGCGGCTATATTTTTATTTCAGATCGTAAATTCTTCACCATAGTCCGCGTAATGTTGTTCAAGATATGCGTTGAAGAAACGCTGATCGGAACACGGAGCCAGTTCAGCGGCAAGCTCCTCACGAATATCATCATCCATAAGAGCCACCGCCGCATCAAAATCAACTTCGTTCCCGTTCCAGTCAACAACCTTACTCATTTTTTCCGCTCCTTTT
>ENA-OPBO01001526-OPBO01001526.1-human-gut-metagenome-genome-assembly--contig:-NODE-1526-length-16005-cov-6.219185_pt1 | contig 16005 bp, 4 predicted proteins | sample MGYA00241071_ERZ501458 | MGnify/ENA primary metagenome ERZ501458 (study PRJEB25962, sample SAMEA2042509) | human gut metagenome | biome: human gut; feature: human-associated habitat; material: faeces...
GAATTTGAAGGCCTGGATGAATATCTGGCAGGTCCCAGCGCATTCGCATTCTCTTATGAAGATGCAACAGCAGGCGCAAGCATCCTGAACAAGGTAGCAAAGGATGTAAAAGAGCTGGAATTCAAAGCAGGTGTGGTTGAAGGCGTTGTTTATGACGCAGAAGGCATGAAGAAGATTGCAGATATCCCTTCCAGAGAGGTTCTGCTCTCCAAACTGCTGGGCAGCTTCAAATCCCCCCTGTCCTCTTTCGCACGCGTTATCGATCAGATCGCAAAGAAAGACGCAGCAGCGGAATAATCTTAGAAAGAAAACCGCATAAGCAAAGAAGATGTGCATAGGCACAGCGATTTGCAAAACAAAGAAAACTTGAAAAAATAAACCATAAATATTATCGGAGGTGCTTTACAATGGCAAAACTGACAATCGAAGAAATCATCGCAGCAGTAAAAGAACTGACAGTACTGGAACTGAATGATCTGGTAAAAGCAGCAGAAGAAGAATTCGGCGTATCAGCAGCAGCTCCAGCAGCAGCTGAAGCAGCTGTAGAAGAAGAGGAAGAAGAAGAGGAAGAGGAAGAAGAAGCTGAAGAAGCAGCAGCAGCTGGTTTAGGAGCTTTATTCGGATAGATTTTTTCTATCTTTTTCTTTTCTTTTTTATTAACTACTATTTTTATTAATTAAAACTTATTTTCAACTTAACACTTATTTTAAGCACTTACTAATGTGATTACTTTTTCTAAAAATATATTTATTATATTAAAAACAAATAGTAAATTATAATAAATAGATTTTAAATTGATTGAAATGCTTGAAATATTCGATAAACTTGGTTATAAAAAACAAAAATGTAAAACTTGTGGACATGAATTTTACGCACAAGTTGACAGGGATACCTGTGGGGATGCTCCATGTGATGAATATGAATTTATTGGAAATCCTGCAACTGATAAACCTTATACTTTATATGAAATTCAACAAGTTTTCAGAGAATTTTTAGAAAAAGAGGGACATACTCCTATTAAGAGATATCCTATTTTAGCTAAAAGATGGAGAGATGATGTATTTTTAGTTGGAGCTTCTATATTCTGTTTCCAACCTTGGGTTACTTCCGGCATGGTTAAACCGCCAGCAAACCCTTTAGAAATTGAACAGCCTTCTGTTCGTTTAAATGATGTTGATAATGTTGGAAGAACAGGCAGACACATGACCTGTTTTACAATGGGATCTCACACTGTAATAAATACTGAAGAAAATTTCATTTACTGGGAAGATGAGACAATAAGACTTTGTCATGAGTTCTTTAAATATATTGGAATTAACACTGAGGAAATCTGCTTTATCAAATCATGGTGGAGTGGTGGAGGTAATGAAGGACCTTGTTACGAAGTTTGTGTTCGTGGTGTGGAATTAGCTACTTTGGTTTTCATTCAATATAAAACTTTAGACAATGGCGAAAAAGAAGAAATTCCAATTAAAGTTGTAGATACAGGTTATGGTTTGGAAAGAATAGCTTGGATTTCTCAGGGAACTCCTACTGCTTATGATGCATGTTTTGCTCCTGTAGTTGATAAGTTAAAAGAATTAACTGATGTTAAGGTCAATACTGATATTTTGGCCCGTAATGCTCAAATAGCTGGTATGATGGATATTGAGGATATTGGAGATATTAAAGAGCTTCGTCAACAGGTGGCTAATAGTTTAGGCATTACTTTAGATGAACTTTTAGAATCTGCAGAACCTATGGAAGCAATTTATATTATTGCAGACCATACCCGTTGTCTTGCTTTCATGCTGGCTGACGGAATTATTCCTTCAAATGTAAAGGAAGGTTATTTGGCTCGTTTAGTTTTAAGGAGAACTATCCGTTTCATGAAAGAGTTAAACATGAAAGAGTCTTTGGCAGAGGTTATGGGAATTCAGCTTGAATTTTTAACTAAATTCTATCCTGAAATTAAAGATTCTGAAGATCATATCATGAATATTATTTCTCTTGAAGAGGAAAGATATCAATCTACTATTAAAAAAGGAACCAGTATTGTTAAAAGATCAATTAAACGTCTTAAAAAAGAAGGTAAAACAGAAATGCCTTTAGATATGTTAATGGATTTATATGATGCTCATGGAATTCCTCCGGAAACAGTTGTTGAAATAGCCGGTGATAATTTTACTGTAAATGTTCCTGATAATTTCTTTACTCTTGTAGCAGGGGCTCATGAAAAAGACACCTCCAATAAAAAGGAATCCTTTGAAATTGATTATCCTGAAACAGATTTATTATTCTACAAAGATTTTAATCAGAAAGAATTTGAAGCAGAAGTTTTAGGAGTAGTTGAAAAAGACGGTAAAAACACATTGGTATTTGATAAAACAGTATTTTATCCTGAAGGAGGAGGTCAACCTTCTGATGTAGGTGCAATTTCTGTTGATGGCACTGTTGTTAATATCAATTATGCTGAAAAAGTTAACAATGTGGTATTGCATCATATAGATGGGGATGTTGATTTGGATAACTTTGTCGGTAAAAAAGTTGAAGGTAAAATCGACTGGAACAGGAGAATTACTTTAGCCCGCCATCATTCAGCAACTCACCTTATTGTAGCAGCCGCCCGTAAAATCTTAGGTGAACATATTTGGCAAGCAGGTGCTCAAAAAGGAGTATCCAGATCCCGTATAGATTTATCTCATTATAAACGTATTTCTCAAGAGGAACTTAATGAAATTGAGAAATTAGCTAATGAATATGTAATGGACAATATTGAATTGGATATTAAATTTTATACAAGAGATGAAGCAGAGTCATTATATGGATTTAAACTTTATCAGGGCGGTATTGTATCGGGTAAGTCAATTCGTGTTGTTAAAATACCGGGCATTGATGTTCAGGCTTGTGCAGGAACTCATGTTTTAAGAACTGGTGATATCGGTCCAATTAAAATCAATAAAACTGAAAGGGTTCAGGACGGTGTTGAAAGGATTGATTTCTCAGCAGGTACAGCTGCAGTTGATTCAATTCAGAACGAAAACAAACTGCTTCGTGAAAGTTCAGGAATATTTAAAGTCGATGACGATCAACTTCCAAAAACCTGTGACAGGTTCTTTTCTGAATGGAAAGCACAAAAAAATGAAATTGACAAGTTAAAGTCAGAAATAGCTAGTTTAAAAATGAATTCATTAGCTGATGATGTTACTGAAATTAAAGGTCTTAAAGTTGTTAAACAGTTAATTGATGCTGATTTTAAAGAGCTTCAAAAGATTGCAACCGACTTTACAGATAATGACAATGCTGATGTTGTTTTAATGGGTAACAATGATGGTAAAATTGTTGGTGCAGCTTCCCAAAATGCTATTGATGCAGGCATAAAAGTAAATGAAATAATTAAAAAAGCTGCAGGTGTTCTTGGTGGTGGCGGCGGTGGCCGTTTAACTCTTGCTCAGGGAGCAGGGCCTAAATGCGAGAACATGGATGAAGCATTAAATATTGCTATTGACCTTATTTAGATAATAGGGTCTTTAACAATAATGCTTATAAATGTTAAAATTAAAAGTTTATATTAGCTGTTATATTTTTAGTAATGGTGATTTTAATCTAAATTTTTTTGAAATAATTTGATATTTATGTTTGATGTTCATTGGGTACTGTTGTTTATAGGATTTTTACTTTTAGTCTGTGTATTGTTAAGTAAATTCACAGCTAAAATCGGTGTTCCCGCATTATTGATTTTTTTAATTGTAGGTTTGATTTTAGACACCAACCAGGTTATATCATCATCGATAACGAATTATAATATGATTCAATCGATAAGTATTTTTGCTCTGATTATTATTATGTTTTCGGGGGGTTTGGACACTGAACTTGCCAACATTAAAAGAGTAACATGGGAAGGAATCTCCTTATCTACCGTCGGTGTTTTTATTACTGCAATTGTTGTAGGAATACTGGTTCATTTACTATTCGGGTTAGGATGGTTGGATTCATTTTTAATAGGTTCAATTATATCTTCTACCGATGCTGCGGCAGTGTTTTCAATTTTTAAAACACAAAAGTTACATATTAAAGATAATTTGGATCACATGCTTGAGCTGGAAAGTGCTACAAACGATCCTATGGCTTATATACTTGTAACATCAGTGATTTATTTAATAATTCATCCTGAGACATCTATGTTGCTTCTAATATTTAATTTCTTTAAATCACTGGCTTTAGGTTTAATAATGGGAGCAATTTTAGGTAAAGGATTTTCAAAATTGCTTGCAAGGATTAAATTAAGCGTTGAGGGATTGTATCCGGTACTGTTATTGTCTGCAGCTATTCTTTCATTTGCAGCTACTGAAGTTGTTGGGGGAAATGGATTCCTGTCAGTATATATTGCGGCAGTAATAATAGGTAATTGTAAAATCAAATATAAATATACTCAATTATCCTTTTTCGAAGGTATTGCATGGATTATGCAGATTGTGATGTTTGTATTGCTTGGTGCATTTTCATCAATAAAGGAACTTATACCTATGTTAATTCCGGCAATATGGATTGCAATGATACTGACATTTGTGGCAAGGCCAATTGCAGTACTGATATCTCTGGCTCCATTTGATATAGACAGACCTTCAAAGGCGTTTGTTTCATGGGCAGGAATTAAAGGGGCAGTACCTATTGTATTTGCATTTTATCCATTGGTACATGGTATTTATAATGCACAAATGATATTTGATATTGTAATGGTTGTTACTTGTATTTCAGTACTGGTACAGGGATCTACTCTTAAATTTATGGCTGGACACCTTAAAGTATTAAAAGAGGAATAATATGAATTATGATGTAGTTATAGCACGTTATGGTGAAATTGGTTTAAAAAGCTCAAAAGTAAGAGCACGTTTTGAGCGCAAATTGGTTAAAAATATTAAAGCAGCTATTGACTGTGAAGTTGACAGAAACCAGGGAAGAATATATATCTTTCCAAAAAACTATGGCGAGTGTTTGGAAAATTTAAATAAGGTATTTGGTGTTGTATCTTACTCTCCGGCTGTTTCAACATATGGAAACTATGAAGATATTGAAAAAACATTAGGTGAATATGTAGATAATCTTGTTGATGACGGATTCATAGGCAAAGATACAAGATTTGCCATAAAATGCAGAAGAGTGGGAAACCATGATTTCACATCTCAGGAAATGGCTGCATTCTGCGGTTCTGTAGTTGTTAAAAAAGTAGGATGTCCTGTTGATTTAACAAACCCTGAACTTAAAATTTATGTTGAAGTAAGAGATGATGAAGCTTTTATTTATCATGAAAAAATTGAAGGACCTGGTGGCCTTCCTCTGGGAACTCAGGGAAAGGTTGTTGTTTTGGTGTCCAGCGGTATTGATTCTCCGGTGGCAGCTTATCTTATGATGAAAAGAGGATGTGAGGTTATAGCACTTCACTGTGATAATGCTCCATTTACAGGACCTAAAGTTCATGAAAACTTTGATAAAATAATTGATCAGCTTCAAAGTTATGCAAAAGGAGTTCCTATTACAAAAAAAGTTGTAAAATATGGGGAGTATTTGCAGCAGGCTAAAGACTGTGCTCCGGAAAAAATGACCTGTGTTTTATGCAAGTCAGGGATGTATAAAATAGCTGAGAAATTAGCTCATAAATATGGAGCATTAGCTATTGTAGACGGAAGCAGTGTAGGTCAGGTAGCTTCACAGACACTGTCTAACATATTAGCTACCCGTCATGGTGTTGACATGCCGATTTTAAGTCCGTTAATAGGTTTGGACAAATTGGAAATTACCAGAATAGCTGAAGATATCGGAACTTTTGAAATTTCTAAATTGGATGATGGGGGATGTCATGCAGTTCCAAGATATCCTGAAACAAAAGCAGATGTTGACAGGGTTGAAGAGGCTTGCAGGGCAATGAATCAAAAAGAAGCTATTGAAAAAGCCTTTGATTCCATTGATTAATCTTTTTTCTTCTTTTTTTTTAAATTCTGATGTAACTTATTTTTTACTTTTCAAAAATATTTGATAATCATTAAATACTTGTTTATTATATAAATATAATTCATATTCAAAATTTATTTAGTTTTGATAAATTTATTTTGAATTTATAGATATGTGTTTTGCTGGTTTAAAGCTGGTTTGACTTAATTATGGGGGTTATAATGATATATTGGTGATGTTTGATAATATAAAAACTTTCAAAAACTTAAAATTTTCAAAATAAAATAAAAAGGAGGATACTCATGGATAAGAAAATTTTATTAATCTGTCTCATAGCTATTGTGGCATTTTCAATATCTTGTGTAAGTGCAGCAGATAGTAATGAGATAGTTATGAATTCATCTGATGCAGTCGGTATTAGTGAAGACATATCTGTCGATGATGTTGTATTTGCTAATCAGATAAGTTCAGAGGATTCTCAGGTAGTTGGCGATTCTCCATCTGGTGAGGTGTGGGTAGCAACTACTGGTAGTGATGATAATGATGGTAGTCAAGCTAGTCCTGTAGCTAGTGTCAGCAAAGCTGTAGACTTAGCTCAAAGTGGATCTACTATTCATATTAAAGAAGGAACTTATAATCAGGGAAAAATAAGTCTTAATAAATCTTTATCTTTTGTTGGTGAAGGTAATGTTATATTAAGTAGTAATGGTGCAAATGTATTTTCAGGTGATGTAAATGGCAATTTAGAGTTTATTAATCTTGTATTCACTGGTGTTTCATCTACTAATAGGTATGCTTCTGGTTTGGATATTGATGAATCTACAAATCTTAAAGTAATTAACTGTACTTTTATAGATATTAAAGCTAAATTTGGTGCATTACAGTTAGCTTGTGATGTTGCGGATATTATTAATTGTACAATAAAAGACGTAGTTAGTGGAGTAGCTTCTGGGTCAACTGTTTATGTTTCAGGTTCTGGAAAATATACTTTTGATAATATATCTATTATTAATCCTAAATTAGCAGATAGTGTTGTTGCTGGCAATGAATATGTATATTTAAGAAATGTATTTTATTCAAATAGTAAAGAAGCAACAGTAACTTTAACTAATTCTATTATAACTGGAGTTAGTGGGCCTATACAAGCAGTTGTTGAAAGCAGAGGTAAATTAACTATTTCTAACACTGTAATTTCTAATAATGTAGTTGGAAAATCTGAAAGTGGTAATGGTGGTAAGTATTTATTATATGTGGGAGATGTAGCTGCTTTAAACATGACTAATTGTATAATTGAAAATAATACTTTTGCTGGTTCTGACAGTGCATTAATTTATTTCCATTCTGCTTGTAAAGCTAATATAACTTATTCATCTATTGTTGATAATGGATTCAGTAAAAATGTAGATGTCAAATCTGGAATTACTCCAACTGTTAATTTAGATTACAACTGGTGGGGAACTAATACTTATACTGGTGACAATGTAAATAAATGGGTAGTTATGAGTACTCCTGAAACTACTATTAATGCTGAAAGTGGTAAAGCTATTGATGTAAGTGTTAACTTCAATCATTACACTGATGCTTCTGGTAGTATTCAAGATTTAGCTCAATCTATTTCTGGAATTAATGTTGACTTTAGTGCTGTTAGTGGTACTTTAAGTAAAAATAATGTAGCTAGTGTAGATGGTATAGCTACTGTAACATATACTACTACAACTAATGATAAAATCACTGCTAAATCAGGTAGTCAAAGTTTAACTATTGATGTTGTTGCAAAACAAGCAGCAGCTGATATTTGGGTAGCAACTACAGGTAGTGATGATAATGATGGTAGCCAAGCTAATCCTGTAGCTACTATTGCAAAAGCTATTGAACTTGCTGGTGATGGTTATACTATTCATATTGCTGATGGTAATTATGTAAATGATAAAACTTTAAGCATTTCTAAAAGTTTAACTTTAGAAGGTAGTGCTAATACAGTAATTGATGGTAATGCTTCAAAAATTATGGAAGTAACTGCTGATGCAACTGTTGTTTTAACTAATTTGTCTTTCACAAATGGTAATGCTGCTCTTGTAGGTGCTATTTCAAATGAAGGTAAGTTAACCATTTCTAACTCTAACTTTTATTCAAATAAGGCCACTGGTAATTCTGGAACTATAATTACTAATAAAAATAAATTAAATATTAATAATTCTAAATTTTATCAAAATTCTGCAGGCAAAGGTGTTGTAAACAATCAAAATAATGCATTATTAGTTATTGATAATTCTGAGTTTTATAATAATAATATGACTTCATTTTCTAATTCTTATGGTATAGTTTATACAACTTCAGCAAATGCAACTATCTCCAATACTGTATTTAGAAATAATGCTGTTAAATATGGTGGAGCTATTTATGCAACTAAATCATCTGATGCAACTATAGGTATTGTTAATATAATTAATTCTACATTTGAAGGTAATAGTGCAAATACTGGTCAGGGAGGAGCATTATTTGTTTCTGGTGGAGAATGTATTATAAAAGAATCTATGTTTATTAATAACAAAGCTAATCCTGGAAAATTCAATGGTGGTCAGGGAGGAGCAATATACACTTCATTAAACGGTAATGTCAGTGTTACAGATTCTGTTTTCAAAAACAATCAGGCTAAATTAGGTGCTGCATTATACTTAAATGGTGGCAGTAATTCAACCATTTCATATTCAGTTTTATTAAATAACACTGCTGAAGGAGACTATGCAATATCTAATGTTGAATCTGCATCTGGTGTGGCTACAGTTAATTACAACTGGTGGGGAACTAATTCTCCTAAGAATTTAGTGCCTTCAACAGTAACATTAAACAATTGGGTAATCATGAGTGCAGATCCAACTACTGTAACAGATGCTGAAATAGGTGATGTAAAAACAATATCTGTTAATTTCAACAAATATTCAAGTTTTGATACTATAAATGACTTGTCAAAACCTCTTCCTGCTATTGATGTAGAATTTAGTGCTGTTAATGGTACTTTAGCAAGTAATCTTGTTTCTACTGTTAATGGTGTTGCTGCTGTTTCATACACTGTAAATGGCAATGATCAGATTGCTGTTAAATCAGGTAGTCAAACTTTAACTATTGAAGTTGTTGCAAAACTTCCAGTAACTGATGTTTGGGTATCATCTACTGGTAGTGATGCAAATGACGGTAGTCAGGATAGTCCTGTAGCTACTATTGCAAAAGCAATTGAATTAGTTGCTGAAGGTTACACTATTCATGTAGGTGAGGGTACTTATATTGCTAATTCTTTAACAATAGCTAAATCATTTGCAATGATCGGTTCAGGAAAAGTTATCATTGATGGTAATGCTTCTAAAATCATGAATATAAATGAGAATACAATTGTTAACTTCACTAATGTTGCATTTACTAATGCATTAAATAATTTTGGTGGAGTTATGCAAAGTAAAGGAACTGTAAACTTAAATAATGTAAGCATTTACAAAAACACTCAAAAATCAGGAAGTACTCCTACTGTAAGTTCAATATATAATACTGGTGTAATGACTATTGTTAATTCAAATATTTATGAAAATGACGGTTACGGATTAATATTTAATTCAGGTAATCTTGATATTATCAATACATCTATTTCCAGTAATAATGTTGCTAAAGGTACTACTTATGCATTTTTATATATTGATAGTGGTGCTGTAAATGTAATTAACTCTACACTATCTGATAATACTGCTAGATTAGGTGGTATTTGGCTTAATAAAGGAACTTTAAATGTTAATAATGTAACATTTGAAAATAATGTAGTTACTGTAGGAAATGGTGGAGCAATTCACATTGAATCTGATTCAAGTACTGCAACCATTAAAGATTCCAAATTCATTGGAAACAAAGCTAATAAAGATGGTGGGGCTATTTATAATAAAGGTACCTTAAATATTGAAACTTCCATTTTTGATGCTAATGCAGCTTCCAATGGAAATACTGGTTATCATGGTGATGATATTTACAATTCAGGTATCTTAACTCTACATTACTCTGCATTACTTGGAAAAGGAACTAATAAATTAATTTACAATGAAGGCCGTGAACCAAGTGCTAATGCCCAATACAACTGGTGGGGAACTAACAGCAATCCTTCAACTTTAGTTGGTGCTGGTTTAGATTATGATGATGAACCATGTGATGATGTTGATGTTTCTAACTGGGTTGTCATGAGTGTTGATCCAACAAGTATTGAAAAGGTCATAGTTGGAAATGAAAAAACATTAACAGTTAACTTCAATCATTATAATGCAAATGGCGTAATTAAAGAATTAGCTAAATCTATTCCATCTATTAATGTTAATTTTGAAGCTGTTAATGGAACTTTATCCAGTGATGTTGCAGCTACTGATAATGGGGTAGCTAGTGTAACTTACACTGTAAAAGGTAATGATCAAATTACTGTTAAATCAGGCAGTCAAACTTTAACCGTTCCAGTTACCACTAAAGAATTAACCAATATTGTAACTAATAATACATTCTTTGATTACTTTGGTGATGACGGAATGTTATTGGGAGATATTACTTTTGATACTTTAATCTTCAAAGGTGAATTCTCTAATCTTGGTGTAAATGTTGTTTATGTTCCAAGAGCTATTGTTATTAATGGTGATAATGCAGTATTAAGAAATATTGCAATAATGTGTGAACAAGGAACTACTTTAAATAATTTAACTTTAAATGCTACCAATTATGTTGCTGATACTGATGGTGCTCTTATATATGCTATCGGTAGTGATGTCACAGTAAATAATATTACTATTGATTATAATGCTACTGATGGTTCTAATAATGCAATTGCAGTTTATGCTAGTGGTGCAGATAACTTTAAATTAGTAAACAGTACAATTACTTTTACTGGAAACAATGTTGACGGTAAAGTATTTGCTCAGGGTATAAAAATAGCAAAAAGTAACAATGCTGTTGTTGATTCAAACATAATTACTACTTCATGTCCGTTAGTGGATGTTGATTACAGCCATTGGGGAAGTATTGACACTGATTTGGTATTTGCAATTGGTGTGGAAAAATCAGAAAATGTTAAAATTATTAATAATATAGTGGATAATTCTGCTTGGACTAAAGGAAATAATGCTAATTTCCCTACTTTCGATGCATTTATTGCTCATACTGCTAATAATTTATTGCTTAAAAACAATACTATTTCTCATACTGATTTAATAACTCCGAAAGGAACTTCAAGTTATATTTATGCACTTGATTTTTATGAATCCAACAGTGTAATTGTTGAAGATAATCGTGTATTACTTAATACTACTGGTGGTAAAGAGGGTGCCGGCGCTGCTTATGCTGTACAGGTTACAGGTCCTTATAATAATTTTGTAGTTAAAGGAAATAATTTAACCACAGTATCTAACGGTCCTAATTTAGGAGTGTACTCACAAAATTATTATGGTACTACTGAAATTACTGCTGAGAATAATCGGATTAATGTAACTGGTTTTGCTGGAACTGCCGAATTTGCTTTGGTTTCAGGTATGGAATTCCAGGATACTGTAGCTAAAGCATATAATAACACTATCTATGTTCAAAATGTAAACGAATATAATGATGACAATAATATTGCAGGAATTACTTATGTACAATCAACCAGCGGAAGCCACCAATTTGATATTCAGAATAATACCATTTATTCTGAAGGAAAATATGCAGTATTAATTAAATCTGCTAAAGATTCACAAATAATTGGAAACACATTGTATGCACATGAGTTAAACGGTGATGATGCAGCAATATTTAAATCAGGAACTAATAATGTAGTTAAAAATAATTATCCTATGTCTACCGATATTATAATTGATGTAAATAATGCATGGATTGGTAAAGAAGCAGTTATTGGCATAACTCTTAATTCTGCTGCAACTGGTACTGCAAACATCATGGTTGGTGGTAAAACTTACACTGTTAATTTAACTGATGGTAAAGCTACTTTAAAAGTATCTGATTTGCCTGCTGGTGAAAATACTGTTAAAGTGGATTATGATGGTGATGGCAAATTTAAATCTTCAACCAACAGCACAACATTTAAAGTATTTGATGGTATTGTAACTAATGAAACATTCTTTGATTACTTTATTAACGGTACTTTAGCAGATTATGTTCCTGAAGGTGCAACTTTAGACTTCAGAGGTAAATTCTATAGTCATGATGATGTTAAATTTGATTTGGTTATTAATAAACCAATTAATATGATTTCAACTACTGGTGATGCATTCATTGATTTAAACACTACTGCAGGTAGTTTACTTGGAGAAAATCCAGGTTCATGCTTCACAATCAATAATGGAGGTTCCGGATCCAATGTGTCTGGTATTATATTCCATAACACTCAGGTTTGGATTTATGATGCTCATAATGTAGTTTTAAATAATATTAGTGTAATTGTTGAAAATAAAAGAGTTGGTTCTGGTGTTGGAACTACTGCTATACGTCACGGATCTACTAATGTAACTCTTAAGAACAGCTACATTTACACCAGCAATAATGGTGGGTCAAGCAGCATTGTTTTAACTCACGTTCAAAATTGTACTGTTGAAAATAACACTATTGTCGGTGAAGGTAATGTAGGTAATTTACTTTACTTGAATACCTTTAATGATGCAGGCTGTGATTTAAGTAATGATTACAATAAAATCATCAATAATAAAATAACAGGTCCAAGTCCTGCTGCGGGAATTTGTTACGGTATTGGAATTAACGGTAATAATAATTTAATTGCAGGAAATGTAATTAATTATGCGGGTAATGGTATTGTTCCTGCATGGGGTGCTACTCCTAACAACAACACTTACTGTGACAATGTTTTAATTGGAGGAGCTAGTATGAGTGTTGCAGCTAGTTCTATTGCTTACAACAACACTGTTTCAGGTACTTTAACTATAGGATCAGATTCAGTTGCTTACAATAACACTGCAAAAGCTATATCTGTCAGTTCTAATTCTGTTGTATCTAACAGCAGTGCAACTGCAGCTTTAACAGTTCAGGCAGGAGCTAAAGTAGCTAATGTAACTGCTGCTTCTTTATCTGTAAACGGTAAAAATGCAGTTATTGAAAATGTATCTATTAGTGGTGTTGGAACTATTAAATCCAGTGCAACTAACACTACATTAATTAACTCCACATTTGGAGGTATGCTTACTGTTCAAAGTGCTAAAAACACAATTAAATATAATAATATTGTACTTGCTATTGGTGATGCAGCAATTCTTGCAACTGGTGGAGATAATGTAATTACCAATAACTATTTAATTGCTGGAGATAAATTAGGTGATAATGCAGTTAATTCTACTGTTGAAACAAACATTGTAAAAGACAACCTTCCTGGAGGAATTGTCAATGTTACAATTACTGCAAAAGATGTATTTGAAGGCAGTGATGTAATAATTGATGTGACTGTTGATTCATTATCTAATTTAACTGAAAAATTCATGCTTAAAATCAATAATAAAGAATATGTTCTTTCATTTACCGATTCAAAAGCTAATGTAACTATTTCTGATTTGACTGCAGGTAAATATGATATTGCTGTAACTTATGGTGATGAAACATACACTTTAATTAATGCTACTTCTGATGTCTCAGTTTACGGAAATGTTGTAACTAATGAAACATTCTTTATCTACTTTGATGAAGACGGATTATTAAGAGAAGAAGTTCCTTTCGATGAATTAATATTTAAAGGAGAATTCTCAGATATTGTAAATCTTATTTCTATTACAACTCCTCTTAAAATAACCAGCGATAATGCAGTATTAAGAAACATAGCATTTGCTGTGCTTTCAGATAATGTAGTATTAAACGGATTAACTTTAATCTCTAATGTTTCATGTGCTGATAATGGTGGAGCTCTCATATTGGTAGCTGGAAATAATGTAAATGTTTCTAATATGAACATTAGCTATATTATTAAAGAAAGTGTAGATGCTGTTGCAATTAATGCAAATGGTGTTTCAAACTTAAATGTTGTTAACAGCAATATTTTCTTTGAATCATGTCCTAAAGATGATACATTAACTGCATCTGCTATTAATATAGATGGTGTTTCTAATTCATTCATTAATGGAAATAATATTACTGCTGTTTTACCTTACCTATTTGCATCTAATTATGATATGAAATACTTCATGATGGGTGTAAACACTGTAAATCCAATTAGGATGAGGGAATGTAATAATGTAACATTTTCCAAAAACAATGTAAACACTACTGCAAATGATGGAAGTGCTAGCTTCCCTACTTTACAATGTATGTTTATTGTCGGATCTAATGACTGTGTAATTGACGGAAATAATTTCTCAATGATTGATACACTTATTCCTGCTGGTACAAGCAATTACCTCTATGGAATTAACATTGGATACAATAAAAACTTAATGATTTCCAATAATGACTTTAAAATGTCTACTGCTGGGGGTAAAGATGCTGCAGGTACTGCATATGCAATACAAGGTGTAGAATGTGAAGTATCTATGATTGGAAACAACATTACAAGTATAAGTAACGGTCCAAACTTAGGTATTTACTTTGCAAGTATGACTGGCGGAACATCTGAACTTTACATTGCAAATAACTTAATTAATGTAACAGGTTTAGCTTCTGCTAGTGGTAGCTGGGCTTTAGTTTCAGGTATTGAAGTGCAAAACGGTAATGCAAAAATATACAACAACACAGTATACACTTACAACGTGGGTGATTATAGTCCTGAAAATTATATGTATGGTATCAGTTATGCTCAATACATGTACGGAGACCGTTCATTTGATATACGTGACAACAGAATATATGTTGACGGCCATTATGCAGTTTCATTTATTAATGTAGACGGATCTAATGTAACTGGCAACTTATTGATTACCCGTGATTTAGGTGGGGATGCTGCTGTTGAAATTAAAGCAGGTAAAAACAATGTAGTTGAAAACAACTATCCTAGAAGTTCTGATTTAATATTCAACATTACTTCTGAAGAACCTGGAAAAATTTTAATTGATGTGACTATTGATAAAAAAGCTACTGGAAACATTGCTGTTGTTGTAGACGGTGACAAATATGATGTAGCTATTGTTAATGGTTCTGCTAAATTAACTTTAAGTGATTTGCCTGCTGGAGTATATTATATTGAAGCTAAATATAATGGAAATTCCATTGTAACTGAAAGTTATAATTCCACTAAATTCACTATTGATTTAATTGATTCTTCAATTGCTGTTGAAGCTAAAGACATTAAATGCGGTGAAGAAGCAGTAATTACTGCAACTGTTACTAATGGTGCAACAGGAACTGTTACATTCTTCGTAAATGGTAAAACCTATGTTGTAGATATTACAGATAGTGTAGCTACTTTAAAAATAGCTGATTTAACTACTGGTGATTATTCTGTATTTGCTTACTATAATGGTGATAAATACTATAAAACTTCATACAATTCAACAACATTCAATGTAGCTAAATTAGCTTCTACAACTACTGTCAATGTTAGTGATATTAAAGTTGGTGAGGATGCTGTTATTAGTATTGCTGTTCCTGAAATAACTTCTGGAGTAGTTAGTGTTACTGTTGGTGATGCAATTTATAATGTTGCTGTTGTTGATGGTAAAGGTACTTTAACTTTATCTGGTTTGGCTAGTGGTTCTTATGATGTTGTTGCTAAATTTAATGGTGATGACAAATATTTAGCTAGTGAAGATAGTGCTAAATTCAATGTAACTAAATTAGCTTCTACAATTGATATTGCTGTTGATAATATTAAAGTTGGTGAAAATGCTGTAATTAGTGTTGCATTACCTGAAGATGCAACTGGTGAGGTAATTATAAGTGTCAATGGTAAAAATTACACTGTTATGACTAAATATGGAATGGCTAATGTAACCATCTCTGATTTGGCTAATGGTACTTACAGTGTAGATGTGTTCTATAATGGTGATGACATTTATGCACCTATTAAAAACTCTACTGCTTTTACTGTTTCCAAAGTGTCTGATTATAATATGACTGTTGATATTGCAGATATTGTTA
>ENA-OPBO01001538-OPBO01001538.1-human-gut-metagenome-genome-assembly--contig:-NODE-1538-length-15919-cov-4.253908_pt1 | contig 15919 bp, 11 predicted proteins | sample MGYA00241071_ERZ501458 | MGnify/ENA primary metagenome ERZ501458 (study PRJEB25962, sample SAMEA2042509) | human gut metagenome | biome: human gut; feature: human-associated habitat; material: faeces...
CAGGCTGTTGGAGACGCGCGTCACGCGCGGGCTGTCCACGCCGAGGGCGCGCAGCTCGTCGGCATGCGAGAAGACCTCGCGCGGCGCTCCGTCAAATGCGACGCGCCCCTCGCTCAGGACCACCACGCTGTCGCAGTAGGCGGTGAGCAGCGCCACCTTCTGCTCGACCACGATGACGGTCACGCCCTCTGCGTTGAGGTCTCGGAGCGTCTCGAAGACGGCCGTGGAGGAAGCGGGGTCGAGCGCCGCCGTCGGCTCGTCGAGCACGAGGACGCGCGGCCGAAGGGCAAGGATGGCGGCGATGGCAACCTTCTGCTTCTGGCCGCCGGAGAGCGTGGCGATCTCGCGGCCGCTCAGGTCGAGCACGCCGCATGCCCCGAGCGCCCCCGTGACGCGCTCCTCGATCTCGTCGTGCGGAACGCCGAAGTTCTCGAGGCCGAAGAGCATCTCGTCCTCCACGGCGGAGGCGACCATCTGGGAGTCGATGTCCTGGGCCACGCTGCCCACCACGCGGGATATGTCCGTGAGCGTGACCTCGCAGGTGTCGCGGCCGTCCACGAGCGTGGATCCAAAGAGGGTCCCCCGGTAGTGATGGGGTATGGCCCCCGAGAGCAGGGCGGCGAGCGTGGACTTGCCGGCGCCGGAGGGGCCGATGACGCCGACGAAGCCCCCCTCGGGAATCTCGAGGGAGACGTGGTCGAGCGCCGGCTTGACGGCGTCCGCGTACGTGAACGAGACGTCGTCAAGCCGAATTATCGTGGGCGCATCCTCGGTCATGTGAGCCTTTCAGTTCTGACAAAGGTGACAGGGTCGTTTGTCATGACATTGTCACACTAGTCGGCGAGCTTGAGGGCCTTCCTGATGGGAAGGTAGAGAGCCTGCACCAGGACGGCGTTGAAGACCGCGGTGAGCAGGACCACGGGAAGCATGGCGGCGGCGAGCTCTCCGGCGGCGCCCACCATGGCGATCTTGATGAGCATGAAGATCACGCCGGAGACCGCCGTGGTGACGAAGGAGCCGATGAGAGGGACGACCTTCTTGGCGCCGCTCCCCATGCCAATGCGGACGATGAGGGCCATAAGCATGGCGGCGATGCCCTCGGCGGCGAAGTCGATGAAGGGCGAGGTGGTGGTGATCTGGATGACGGCGGCGGAGATGAGGCCGATCACGAGGGCCTGGCCCACGCTGGGGCGCACCACGAGGATGGTGAGGCAGAAGGCGGAGATGATGAACTCGGGGCTGATGAGGCCGCCCGAGATGCTCGAGATCGCCTTGCCGACGGTGAAGTTGAGGATAAAGCCGGCGGCGAGAAGGACGGCGAGAAGGACGAGGGCCTGGATGTCGAGCTTGCCGTGGTCGGCGGCGGCGACGGTGCGGGCGACGGGCTGGGCGTTCTGGCTGGAGTCGTTCTGGGACATGGCGGTTCCTTTCCGGAGGAGGTTCTTCTCGGGTGGGGCGCTTCCGGCGCCCGGGCGGCGTGGGCCCTCTCGTGGCCACGAAAAAAGGGCCCCCGGTCTCCCGGGAGCCCTTCAAGCGCTATTTTCGGCGCAGAAGACTCACGATCGACCGACCGCGGAGAGGCTGCGCCACCACCAGTTCATGGACGTGCGTGCGATGCGACTCATGTCTGGCGCTCCTCTCTCTGCTCGGCCCGAAGGCGTCCCTGTGCTTGGCGTCACAATACGCGCCCGCCGTCCCGCGCGCAAGGGTGTTTTCTCGGACGTAACATTTGCCCTGCATGTGGATATCGCGTGACCTCGGTTGATGCCCCGTCCCCCTCGCCCATAATGTTGATTGGTTAACATCGTCGGCATGGGCCGGGCGGACCTGACGGGGGAGAGTTGGCGTGACCGAGCAGCGCTTCGAGGACTTCGTGGGAATCATCAGCGCCCTCAACAAGGAGATACAGCGCATCAAGACGGCTGAGGCCAGGCGGCTCGGCTTCCGCGGGTCGGACGTGATGTGCCTCTACTATCTGGTCAAGCACCCCGAGGGACTCACCGCCTCAGAGCTCGCCCGCATGGTTGACGTAAGCCGCGCGGCGATGTCGCGCACCGTGGCGCACCTTGCCGAGGACGGCTTCGTCGAGGTGGGGGGCTCCGACGAGGAGGCGTCCCGATACCGCGCCGCCATCACGCTCACCGAGAAGGGCCGCGAGGCCGCGCGCCCGCTCGACGACATCATTCACCGAGTGCTTGACGAGGCTGGCGGGGAGCTTGCCTTCCGCGAGCGCCTCCAGATGTACGATTCCCTCAACCATATCCTCGAGCGCCTGAGGACCTTCGCGCGCGACTAGCCGCGAGGGCAAGATCGGGCACGGCTCGCCAGGGGCAGAGAAAGGAACGACCATGGCCGTCCGCATCATCACAGACTCCGGCATCGACCTTCCCGGCGAGGTCGACCCTCGCGTCACCGTGGTGCCCCTGGGCATCACCTTTGGGACCACCACCTACGCGGACGGCGTCGACCTCACCAACGACCGCTTCTACGAGCTGCTCATCGAGAGCGACGAGCTGCCCAAGACGAGCCAGGCAACGCCCTTCGCCTATCAGCAGATCTTCGAGGACGTTCGCGCCGCCGGCGACGAGGCCGTGGTGATCACGCTCTCCTCGAAGCTCTCCGGCACCTATCAGAGCGCCGTCACTGCTGCGGCGGACTATCCCGAGGTCCGCGTGGTCGACGGCAAGAACGTCACCATCGGGCAGAGCCTGCTCGTGCTCTATGCGCTCAGGCTTCTCGACGAGGGCCGCTCGGCCGCGCAGATCGCCGACGAGCTGACCGCAGCCGCCGACCGCGTCTGCCTGCTCGCGCTCCTGGACACGCTCGAGTACCTCAAGCGCGGCGGCCGCATCCCCAAGAGCGTGGGCACCATCGGCGAGCTGCTCTCCATCAAGCCCGTGGTGGGCGTCGAGGACGGCGAGGTCGTGATGCTCGGCAAGGCGCGCGGCTCCAAGAACGGCCGCAACCAGCTGCACCAGCAGGTCGAGAAGTACGGCATCGACTTCACGATGCCGGTCCTGCTGGGCTATACGGGCCTCTCCCAGAAGCTGCTGAGGAAGTACCTCGACGACAACCGTGCCATCTGGGAGGGCAAGGTCGCCGAGGAGGACCTGCCCATCGCCTCCGTCGGCGCCACCATCGGCACGCACGTCGGCCCCAACGCCATCGCGCTCGCGTTCTTCCGCACGAACTAAGGCGTGCAAGGCGTGCAAAGGGGACAGTCACCTTTGCACGCCTTGCACGCCTTTGTACGCAGAAGATGGTGCGAGGCGGCTACGAGAAGATCTGGGCAAGCTCGGAGGCGTCGCTTGCGGTCCAGCCGTCGTCGGTCTTGGAGTAGTCGATCTCGATTGAGGTCTGCTGGAGCTCGACCTCGTCGAGCGTCTCCATGACGACTTCGCCGATGCGGGCGTTGAGGGCATCCTCGTCGCTGAGCAGCTCGAGGCCGGACGGGTCGTTCATCAGCTCGGTTGCGAGGTCGGTTGCCGCCTGATTGATTCGCTCGGTAAAGTCGGACGCGGACTTGCAGGTCACGCTTACCGAGGCGACGGCGCTCGCGCCCTCGTCGTCGACCGTTATGTCATCGATCGTGTAGTCGAAGCCGTCGAGCAGGGACCTGACGACGTCCGACGCCTCGATGCCGTAGGTCTCGAGGCCGAGTGTGCCCATGCTGCCGACGAGCTCCTCGACTGTGGCGTCATCGAGCTCCTTGACGCGGTCGAGGTTTGCCGTGAGGTCTTCGCGGATGGCCTCCTCGGGGCTGGGACCGGAGCATGCCCCCAGCACAAGGCCTACGCTCAGGGCGAGCACAGCGGTGATCGAGCAGGTCAGTACCTTTAGGACTCGGTTCATCATGACGCTCCCTTCGTTGCCTTCCCTAGCGGGAGTGTATCAGCTTTCTTTCAGCTACGGCCCTGCATGCGACAGGCGGGGGAAATGGCTCGGCGAGCTGCCGCCCGCGTAACCAAACGGACATCTCACCGATTACGTTGCGTAATGAACCGGGGCGTTGATTAACATTTCTCATACTGTGCCGAGGTCGAGGGGACCCGGCGCGTACGACTCCCCGATGTGCAAGGAGAGGGCCTATGGCAAGAATGCACGTCATGGAGCAGAGCGAGACCCAGGCAATCATGTCGAGCATGCACGAGATGCTCGAGAAGCGCCTCTCGGTGAGCTCGCTCGCTCCGTGCCCCGTTGAGTTCACGGCCTCGTATGTGGCCATGTGCGCGACGCAGAGCTGCGGCAAGTGCACGCCGTGCAGGAACGGTCTGCGCATGCTGCGCCACCTGTTCAACGACGTCCTGAACAACCGCGCCACGATGGAGACGCTCGACCTCATCGAGTCCACCGCCCGCACGGTGTACCTCTCGAGCGACTGCGCGATCGGCTACGAGGCGGGCGAGGTGGCCCTCATGGCCATCCGCGGCTTCCGCGACGACTTCGAGCACCACGTGCAGAAGCACGCCTGCGGCTTCTCTCAGCACCAGACGGTGCCGTGCGTCTCCGGCTGCCCGGCCGGCGTTGACATCCCCGGCTACATCGCGCTCGTCGAGGCCGGCCGCTACACCGAGGCCGTGCGCCTCATCCGCAAGGACAACCCTCTGCCGCTGGTCTGCGGCCTCGTCTGCGAGCACCCCTGCGAGATGCACTGCCGTCGCGGCATGGTGGACGACCCGATGAATATCCGCGGCCTCAAGCGCTACGCGGTGGACCACGCGGGGGACTACCGCCCCATCATCAAGGCCCCCACCAAGAAGACCGTCGCGGTCATTGGCGGCGGCCCGGCCGGCATCTCCTGCGCCTACTATCTGACCCTCATGGGCCACAAGGTCAAGATCTTCGAGCAGCGCGCGCACCTCGGCGGCATGCTGCGCTACGGCATCCCCAACTACCGCCTGCCGCGCGAGCAGCTCGACTCCGAGATCCAGTGGATCCTCGACTGCGGCATCGACGTCGAGCTCAACCACAGCGTCGACGGCGAGGAGATGAACCGCCTGCGCGAGGAGTTCGACGCCGTCTACCTGGCCATCGGCGCGCACGCGGACAAGAAGCTCGGCCTTCCGGGCGAGGACGCCGAGGGCGTCATGTCCGCGGTCAAGCTCCTGCGCGACATGGGCGACAACAACCCGCCCGACTTCAAGGACCTCACGGTCACCGTCGTCGGCGGCGGCAACGTGGCCATGGACGTGGCCCGCACCTCCGTGCGCCTGGGCGCCAAGAAGGTCATCATCGCGTACCGTCGCCGCGTGGCCGACATGACGGCCCAGGACGAGGAGATCGCCGGCGCCGAGGCCGAGGGCTGCGAGGTCATGGACCTCAACGCCCCCAAGGAGGTCGTCGTCGACGAGAACAACCACGTCATCGGCCTCAAGGTCGAGCCGCAGATCATCGGTGGCCTCAAGCGCGGGCGCCCCGCGCCGCGCGCGGCGGAGGGCGGCGACATCGTGGTCCCGTGCGACCGCGTGATCGTTGCCATTGGCCAGGACATCGACTCCGCGACCTTCGAGGAGCAGGGCGTGCCCTGCAAGTGGGGTCGCATCGTCACTGACTCCGACGGTGCCGTGCCCGGCCAGGACGGCCTCTTCTCCGGTGGCGACTGCCAGAGCGGCCCGGCCACCGTCATCCGCGCCATCAACGCGGGTAAGGTCGCTGCCGGCAACATCGACAACTACCTCGGCTACAACCACCAGATCGAGCTCGACGTGGAGCTGCCGCCCGTGCAGTTCAAGGGCAAGATCTCCTGCGCCCGCTGCGAGATGCGGGAGCGCGAGGCCGCCGAGCGCATCAACGACTTCGACATCGTCGAGAACGGCCTCACCGACGAGGAGGCGCGCCAGGAGGCGTCCCGCTGCCTGCGCTGCGACCACTTCGGCTTTGGCGCGTTCCGCGGGGGGAGGATCGAGCAGTGGTAAACCTCACCATCGACGGCCGCGCCGTGAGCGTGGCCGAGGGCACGTCCATCCTCGACGCCGCCGCCACCGTGGGCATCAAGATCCCCACGCTCTGCTACCTCAAGGACCTCAACGAGATCGGCGCCTGCCGAGTCTGCGTGGTTGAGATCGAGGGCATCGACCAGCTCGTCGCCGCCTGCAACAACACCGTGCTCGAGGGCATGGTCGTGCGCACCAACAGCCCCAAGGTGCGCGTTGCGCGCCGCATGAACATGGAGCTCCTGCTCGCGACGCACGACTCCGAGTGCACGAGCTGCGTGCGCTCCGGCAACTGCACCCTGCAGTCGCTCGCGGCCGACCTCGGCATCACCGAGCTGCCCTACGAGAAGCGCCTCATGCACGACCCATGGGACAAGAGCTTCCCGCTCATCCGCAACAACGACAAGTGCGTCAACTGCCTGCGCTGCATCCAGGTGTGCGAGAAGATCCAGGGTCTCGGCGTCTGGGACCTCGCCAACCGCGCCACGCACACGAGCGTGAACGTCCGCGGCGGCATGACCATCCAGGAGTCCGACTGCACCCTCTGCGGCCAGTGCATCACGCACTGCCCGACGGGGGCCCTGCGCGAGCGCGACGACACCCAGAAGGTCTTCGACGCGCTCGCCGACCCGGAGAAGGTCGTCGTGGTGCAGATCGCGCCGGCCGTGCGCGCCGCCTGGGGCGAGAGCCTGGGCCTCCCGCGCGAGGAGGCCACCGTCGGTCGCCTCGTGGCCGCGCTGCGCCAGATGGGCGTGGACTATGTCTTTGACACGGACTTCTCGGCCGACCTCACCATCATGGAGGAGGGCACCGAGCTTCTGCACAAGCTCGCGCACCGCGAGGAGAACACGTTCCCGATGTTCACCTCCTGCTGCCCGGGCTGGGTGCGCTATGTCAAGGCCGTCCGCCCCGAGCTCACCGACCAGCTCTCAACCGCCAAGTCGCCGGGCCAGATGTTCGGTGCCGTGACCAAGAGCTACTTCGCCGAGCTCAAGGGCATCGATCCGCACAAGATCTTCTGCGTGGAGATTATGCCGTGCACGGCCAAGAAGCACGAGGTCGCCATCCCCGTCATGAACGACGCCTGCGGGGACCCGGACGTTGACGTCTCCCTCACCACGCGTGAGGTTGATCGCATGATTCGCGCCGAGCACATCGACGCCACCACGCTGCCCGAGGAGGAGTTCGACCAGCCGCTCGGCACGGCCACTGGCGCGGGCGTCATCTTCGGCGCCACCGGCGGCGTCATGGAGGCCGCGCTGCGCACCGCGTATCACGTGGTGACCGGCGAGACCCCACGCCCGGACGCGTTCTCCGAGGTCCGCGGCCTCGACGGCTGGAAGGAGGCCACGTTCGACCTCGCAGGCACGCCGGTGCGCGTGGCGGTCGTCCACGGCCTCGCCAACACCGCGTTCCTTCTCGATGCCATCGCCGAGGGCGCCGTTGAGTACGACTTCGTTGAGGTCATGGCCTGTCCCGGCGGCTGTGCGGGCGGCGGCGGCCAGCCCATCCACGATGGCGAGGAGCTCGCGGGGGTCCGTGGCGACGTCCTCTGGGGCCTCGACCGCAGGGCCAAGCTCCGCAACTCCTACGAGAATCCCGCGATTCAGGCCATCTACAAGGACTTCCTGGGCGAGCCCAACTCCGAGCTCGCGGAGGAGCTCCTCCACACAGACCACCACGCCTGGTCTATGCATTAGCGTGGAAAAGGGACTGTCCCTTTTCCACGTCTGGGCCCGAGCCGTCTACCCCCGCGGCTCGGGCCCTCTCTTATGCGCTGGCGACTCAAAGGGGCCACCGTGCAACGCGGGCCTTCATGCCCTCCACGTCGAGCACGCCCTCGGCAAAGCCCTTCCGGATGAGGCCCTCGGGCACGAGCTCGTCGTACTTCTCGAAGTAGGGGACTTCAGCGGGGTAGAGGAGCTCCATCGGGTCCGTGAGGCGCTCCGCCGCGTCCTTCACCACCGAGAAGAACGCGTGCGCGTCCGCCTTCATCACAAACGTGATGAAGTAGGGGCGCGACGAGCTGAAGGCCTTGATGCCCAGCTCCTCGGCACACCTGATCTTGATAAGGCGCTCGAGCGCCAGAAACGCGTAGCTCCCCAGCCAGGGGAGCAGGCACCACATGGTCTGCTCCTTGTCGTTCTCGCCCAGACAGACGAGAGGGCTCGCGGTGAGGCGGGAGGCCTCCGCAACGTGGCGCGCCTGGCGCAGGCGGGCGCGGGCATGTGGCATGAGGTAGGGGTAGGCCGCGTGCTCCTCAAGGACGCGTCTCATCCGCTCGAGCACGCGCGTGTTCACGTCCCCGGCGACTTCGCCAAAGTACGCGGGGACCTTGCCCTTGACCTGGGTCACATAGAGCAGATGGCGCTCGTGGTCCACCTCGTCGACGACCCACACGTGTCCCGCGATGGCGACCTTCTCGCCGGGCGGCGGCGGGGCGCAGAGGGTTCCGATCTCCGTCGAGTCGCACCGCACCGTGTACTCGACGTTCTCCTGGAAGACCGCGAAGAACTTGTAGGAGCTCGTGACGCGCTCCCCGGCGAGGCCAACGATGAGGCCGCCCTCCTCGGTCTGCTCGACGAAGTCGTTTCTGATGAGGTGGCGGAGAAGCTCGCGGAAGTCATCGGTGGTGATGCGATGGAAGTAGGTGAGCGTGAGCACGCGGCTCGCGAGCTGCGCGGGAGAGAGCTCGCCCTCCGAGGCGAGGATGGCGAGCGTCTGATGGCAGAGCAGGCTGTAGGGCAGCCGGTCGAGGCGCGGGGGCTCTACCCAGCGCTCTTCCCGGTAGAGCTGTACGAGCGCTATGCCCTGGAGGAGCTTCCAGGGAAGGGTTTCGGGCAGGAGCGTGCGGGGCTCGGGCTGGTCCTCCCGCATGACGAACCACATCTCGGGCGGCCGCTCTCGGCGCCCCGTGCGCCCCATGCGCTGCAGAAAGCTGGAAACGGTGAAGGGGGCGTCAATCTGAAACGCCCGCTCAAGCCGTCCGATGTCCACCCCCAGCTCAAGCGTGGACGTAGCCACGATGCTGACGTCTGAGGCGTCATCACGCATCTGCTCCTCGGCCGACTCGCGGATGGCGGCGGAGAGGTTGCCATGATGGATGAGGAAGCGGTCTGGCTCCCCGTTGAACTCGCAGTACGCGCGCAGCGTGGTGCAGACCTCCTCGGCCTCCTCGCGGGAATTGGAGAAGATCAGGCACTTGCGCCCGCGCGTGTGCTCGAAGATGTAGCCGATGCCGGGGTCGGCGTGGGCGGGCGCCACGTCAGTAGGGGCCTCGTCAGGCGAGGGCACAATCCCCGCGCGCAGCTCTGCAGGCGCGCCCTCTGCGCCGATGCCGCCCGAGTGCGGGGACAGCGCCCTCGTCTCCGATGACTCAACAGACAGGACGTCGGCCTCGACGCATCCGCCTGAGGTTTGGGGTTGGGACTCGTCGGCTTGGGGGCCACTTTGGAAGAAGTGCTCCATCGAGATGCGCCAGGCGCGTGGCGGCTCCTCCACGCGAGGTATCACGCAGTTGCGGCCGGTCCCGGTGGCGAGAAACGCGCCCACGGCCTTGGGGTCGCCGATGGTGGCGGAGAGCCCGATGCGGCGCGGCTGCACGTTCGCGATCCTCGCCAGCCGCTCTATGAGGCAGAGGCACTGGCCGCCGCGGTCCTGGCGCAGCAGCGCGTGCACCTCGTCGATGACGATGTAGCGCAGGTCGCAGAAGAGCTTGGCAACGGTGGCGTGACGGCGCATGAGAAGCGCCTCGAGGGACTCCGGCGTGATCTGCAGGATGCCCGACGGCCGCTTCATGAGCCTGGCTTTGTGCGAGGAGGAGACGTCCCCATGCCAGTGCCAGACGGGGATGTCCGCCTCCTCGCACAGCTCCTCGAGGCGATAGAACTGATCGTTGATGAGGGCCTTGGTGGGCCCTATGTAGAGCGCGCCCACGGAGGCCGGCGGGTCCTCCCAGAACTCCGAGAGGATGGGGAAGAAGGCTGCCTCGGTCTTGCCTGACGCCGTGGAGGCGCACAGCAGCACGTGGTCGTCCGTGTCGAAGATTGCCTCGCCCGCAGCCACCTGGATGCCGCGCAGGCTCTCCCACTCGTGCGCGTAGATGAAGTCCTGCACAAACGGTGCGTATCGGTCGAAGACTCCCATGATCCTCCCCTAAATAGAACATATGTTTCATGTTACCAGATAGAAGGTCTTGGTTGGATTGATAAAATGAAAACCCGTTGACCGAGCTTTGGAGGCCGATCATGTTCGGAAGAGGGCCGGGTCGCATCAGACGTCTGGCTGCCTGTCTGCTTGTCGTGTTCGCTGCCGTCGTGTGCGGGGGATGCTCGGAGGGCGTCGACTCCCTCGTCCGCTATGTCGGAAGTCGCGTGACGGGCGAGGAGTACGTGAGCCCGCGGGGGCAGGCATGCCTCGATGCGGCGGAGGGGCTTCTCGGCGCCCTTGAGGCGGGCGATCGGGACGCGGTCGTCGGGCTCTTCTCGCCCGAGGCCCGTGCAGGCGCCGATGATCTTGACGAGCGGGCCAGGGAGCTCGTGGAGGGCTGCTCTGGCCACGTCGAGTATCTGGATACTCACTCAGTGACGCGCCCCATGGAGTCCGAGAAGGTCGATGACGGCAAGCGTCGCGTCGAGCTCTCTACCACCTTTTCGATTGCCCTCGGAGGCAAGAACTACTGGTGCTTCATGACGCTCGTGACCGAGGACGACTTCAACAGTGCCAGGGAGGGAGTCTCCACGATCATCGTGTGGTCCGAGGACGCGTACTCGGCGATGCTCTACAACGCGCGGGAGACGGACTGGCCCGAGGGCCCGGGGCTGCACCTTCGACTGAGCTATCCCCTGGAGTGGGAGACGCGCCTCGTGAACGACGATCCTCTGCGCTACGAGGCCGGAGACGCCATCTCCGACACGGGCGAGGCCGCAGCGTTTCTCGACGAGGGCGAGAAGACCATCAGAGACTTCGAGGAGCGTTTTGGGCAGCCCTGCTGCGTGTCATGGTCGAGCGACGGCCGTGTCTATTACGAGCTTGCTGACGATGCGGAGGGGCCTCGCTATCTCGAGGTGAACGCGACGGCTCCGGACGAGCCGGTTTATTCGGCATACGTGATGGGCGAGCGCGGCGCCATCGAGAAGGTGTGGGACGCGGACGGCGACGCCTAGATCGTGAACTCGGCGAAGGCGGCGTCGACGTCCTTCTCGCCTGCGGCGGCCACGGGGGCGGCTACGGCACCGGAGAACGCATCCGTCTTGAGAAGCGCGTCGACGTCCGCCCCGGGGTTCTGGCACACGATGTCGAGGAGCTCGATGAAGTCGCGGATGACTTCGCGCGGCGTGAGATGGGTGTCCGCGCCCACGCGGCCGAACTCCACTTTGAGAAAGCCTACGAGCTGCGCCTCGGTGAGCGTGCGCTCGTAGCCAAAGTAGCCGGCGTGGATGTCCGCGAGCTTCTCGATGAGGACGAGCAGCTCCTCGTAGGTGAGGGGCTCCAAGTGGATGACCGGCGCGAGCATGTCCGCCAGGCCCGCGCTGGCGAAGCGCCCCTGCGTGAGGCGGCTGCGAAGCGCCTCGTAGGAGAAGACCCCCCGGCGACGGTCTTCGATGGACTGCGGCGTGCCGCCCATGATGATGCCCAGGTGGTGCGCCTTGCCCTGGAGCGTGTCGTTGTACATGGTGAGGATCTTCTCGTAGTTGTACTGGCGCGAGGTGGCGTTTGGGATCTTGTAGAGGTTTACGAGCTCGTCGATGAGAACGACGAGGCCCCTGTAGCCGGCTCCCACGAGGAACTGCGCGAAGAGCTTGAGGTACTCGTACCAGGTGTCGTCGGTGATGCAGGCGTTGACGCCCAGCTCGCCCCGCGCCTCGGTCTTGGTGCGGAACTCGCCGCGCAGCCACTTGACCACGCCCGCGCGCGCCTCATCGTTCCCTTCGAGGCTCGCGCGATAGTAGAGACGCAGGACCTGCGTGAAGTCGAAGCCGCAGACGAGTTCCTGGATGGGGGAGAGCTGCGCCGCGAGCGCGGCCTCGGCATCCGGCTGCTCGCGCAGCGCCGCGACCCAGCGGTCCAGCACGAGCGCCAGAGCACCGCCCTCGGGGCGCGTCTTGGTGGAGAGGTTGCGGATGAGCTCGCGGTAGGTGGCAAGGCCCTGGCCCTGGCCGCCCTGGAGGCGCCGCTCGGGGGAGAGGTCGGCGTCCGCCACCACGAAGTCGTTGCCCATCGCATGCGTGCGGATGGTCTGCAGGAGGAAGCTCTTGCCCGCGCCATACCGGCCTACGAGGAAGCGGAAGCTGGCTCCGCCGTCTGCCACGAGGTCGAGGTCATGCAGGAGCGCCTGGATCTCCCGTTCGCGCCCCACCGTGATGTAGGGCAGACCGATGCGCGGCACGACGCCGCCTTTGAGCGAGTTGATGATGACCGCTGCTATGCGCTTGGGGACCCTCGGTGCGTCTGTCATGTGCCCTCCTCCCGGTGGAAGAATCATTCTAGCACACGTGTTCGGTTATGGAAGGGCTACCGTAGGGTTGCGCGGAAGTGCGCAGTCGCAGGCCTCCTGCGCGGCTGCTGCGCCTTTCGAGGGGGCGGTCGCGATTGCCCGCGCAAAGGCTCGCGCGGTGGCTATGGCTTCGCCGATGGGTCCGAGGTTCTCGTGGGCCGCTGCTAGCCGAGCGCTTTGCGCACGTCCTCGACGTAGTCCTCGACGAGGCGGGGCGCTCCCGTCTCGTCAAACTCGATCACGACGTCTCCCACGAGGCCGAGGAGCTTCTCGTTGATGTCGTCGGCGAGCAGGTCGGCAGATGCCGCCTTCGGGGCCTGTCCGGCGAGGAGGGCCTCGAGAAGGGCCAGCTCCTCGATGGTGAGGCCAAGTTCCTCGCCCTTCTCGGTCTGCTCAGTGGCGGGCTCGGGCGCCGCTGCGGTCCCACTCCGTGTCGCGGCCTCCACGTCGCGCTCCTCGTCGATCAGCAGTGCCTCACGGGTCTCTGCGGCGGCGGAGCGGATGCCCGCGAGCTTTGAGAGGTCTATCTCCACGCGTCGGGGCTCATGGTCGCGCCTCCATGCAAGGTACTCTGCGATCACGCGCTCGATCATCTGCGTGAGGTACTTGGGGTCCCCGTGCTCCTTGAGGGGGTGGGGGTAGTCGAGCGCGACGCGGAGCTGCCGGTCGACGGCCCTGAGGATCTGGCTGAGCTTGGCGCTCCTCCCGCCTCCGTCATGCAGGGCCGTGCAGGTCCAAAGACCGTTTCTGCACTCGTAGCGCCTTGTCCTGCCAAGGTCGTAGGTGCAGTCTTCATGCCGTCCGGCAGGATAGAACACCGCCGAGGCGAACATGAGGTGAGGCAAGGTCTGCCGCGTGCCGAAGAGCGACTCCACGAGGCCCTGCTTGCGGTTCGTGTGATAGTAGCGTACGAGCCGCCGAAAGACGGCACAGCTAACGGCGCGAAGCTCATCCGGGCTGTCGTGATAGAGGCGCGAGCCAGCGGGGCGATAGGTCGAGAGCTGGTCGAGGGCGGAGAAGAGCACCTGGTCATCGCTGGGATTGGCGGGGAAGCTCGCGGGGGAGCGGTGCCGTTTGCGAGGGGTCTCGGGCGCCTGGGACAAGACGTCGGCCTCGGCGCCCATGAGCGCCATGACCGCCTCGTCGTGTTCCGAGTTGGCGTAGGGGAGCGCAAGCCGCTGGTCAAGCGCATGGTAGGCGGCGTAGTCGACGAGCCAGGGACGGACGTAGCGGTCGAGGCTCGAGTCAAGCTCTCGGTATGCCTTCCAGTACGCCTCGATGGCGCGGAACCCCCGCTCTCCGGGCTCGACGCCGATGCCGTTAATGAGCTCGTAGAGGTACACATAGGCAAACGATGTCGAGGTCTACTGGATGTCGCCCTCGCGCACGTGTGCGCGCCAGGTGAAGTAGCCCCTGAGCTGTCGGTCGTCCATCGCGTCGTAGGTGGGAAAGTAGCTCGAGAACGTTCCGGCAAAGGGGCAGTCGTCCACGTAGTCCGCCATGAGGCGGGCCTGCTCCACGAAGAGGCGCGCCTCGGACCACGACCGGGCCTCGGGGCGGCGCGCGAGCGCGCGCATCTGCCGTATCTCGTCAGGGATGTAGCTTCTGAGCTGCGAGCCGCGCATGAGGATGGGCTCGTCGGAGTAGGTTCGGGTGCCGGTGACGGCGCGCCCGCCCTTGGCTCGGCTTGCGGCCAGGATCTGCTGAATGAGCGCGTCAATGTCCGTCATCCCGCTCCTCCTTCCTCGTGGGTCAATCATACGCGCCGGCCCGGCGTTCACGTGGAGCGTGGCTGTGCAGTCAGGGGGATAGTGCGAAAAAAAGGCGCTTCGTCCTGCAATTGTTGGGATAGTGCGAAGCGTTTTTCCGACTGCAGAGATGGTCGTTCAAGAAAACCGCAGGTAATTTGATTTAATAATTAATTTTTAAGAGCCTTCCCCAATAAAAGTGGCCAAAATGGCTTCACACTATCCCGGCGATTGCACGGAATCACGAGGATATATCGCACTATCCCGCTCATTGCACAACCATTGCGGTCTATGCCGAGGAGTCCCGGACAAACACGAGCGTCTGATCGTCCGAGTCGTCGGCGCGAAGGCGGTAGCCGCGCTCGGAGAACGCGGCAAGCTCTGTCGCATCCTCGACCCCTCTCTCCGCGCACCAGCGGATGAAGGTGCCGCGCGCCGCCTTGGCCTCGGTGGCCGGTTGGCGGAGGCGCCCCGCGCGCTCGACGCAGAAGAGGCAGGTCAGCACCTTGGGGCCGCCCGGGCGCATCCATGGCGTGACGGCGCGGGAGTACTCGACCGAGGCAACGTTGACGATGAGGTCGCATTCGGCGGCGAGCGCGTCATAGAGGTCCGGCCCCCAGAACTCGTAGAGGTTGTGCGCGCCGCCGACAGCCAGCCGGGCCTGCATCTCCAGGCGATACGGCGTCACGCCGTCAAGCGGGCGGAGCACCCCGTAGAAGCCCGAGAGGATGCGCAGGTGCTCATCGAGCCAGGCGAGCTCTCCGTCGGTCATTACCTCGGGGGCCATGTGCCGATACTGGATTCCCTCGTAGGAGACCGCCGCCGCCGTGAGGTCGCGATCGAGGTCCATGCGCTGCAGCCGGTCGTAGTTGAGCGCGGCGAGCCGGTCGCTGCATGCCCAGAGCTCCTGCGCCTCCGCGGGCGAGAGCCGGTGAAGCGCCTCGAGGAGGAGCCTCGTCCTCGCGAGGAGGGCGGGCTCGCTTCGGGGCAGCGGCGGGGCGTCGATGGTGCGCATCTTTTTCGCGGGGGAGGTGATGATCCTGAGCGCCACGGTTCCTCCTGTCAGGCACGTGCGTTTCGGGGAGATTCTAGCAGCGGGGAGGGCGTGCGGCATATCATGGTCGCGAGGCATCTCGCGGGACGGGGGTCGCATGAGGGGATGGAGGCGCACGAGGCTCGTCGCGGCGACGGTCGCCGCCGTCGCGGCTCTCGGCGCGGTTGTCCGCGTTCGGCTGCTCGACCCGCACGTCGTTCGCACCATGGGCGGCCCTGCGCTCGTGTATACCATCAGGGGCGATGGCGCCCGCGTGCGCGTCCTGCGCTGCGGAGGCGTCTACCAGTCCGCGACCTATCTCGGGGACAGGAGGATGGAGCCCGTCTTCGAGTACTATCGCGCCTTCGGACGGCTTTTTGACCTGCGTTCCGCCGCCCGCCGCGTACTTGTTGTCGGCGGGGGAGGGTTTGCCTTCCCCAAGATGGTCGCCTCGGGGCATCCGGGGGTCCGGACCGATGTGGTGGAGATAGACCCCGCGGTCATCAACATCGCTCGCAGGTGGTTCTTCCTCGACGATGCCATAGCCCGGGCCCGGGCGGACGGTGGGGACCTGCGCGTCATACGCGACGACGGGCGCGCGTTCCTCGAGTGCGGGGCGGGCCCCTACGACGCGGTGGTGCTCGACGCCTTCGTCGGCGCGGATCCGGTACGCTCGCTCGCTACCGTGGACGCCCTGCGCGCCGCCCGC
>ENA-OPBO01001543-OPBO01001543.1-human-gut-metagenome-genome-assembly--contig:-NODE-1543-length-15900-cov-3.170464_pt1 | contig 15900 bp, 5 predicted proteins | sample MGYA00241071_ERZ501458 | MGnify/ENA primary metagenome ERZ501458 (study PRJEB25962, sample SAMEA2042509) | human gut metagenome | biome: human gut; feature: human-associated habitat; material: faeces...
TAGTTGTGGTGGAAGCGGTGGTCTTGTTGGTAGTTGCCTTGGTTGTAGATACAGTGGTAGTGATCTGACCGCTGCCGTTGTAAGCGTCTGTGTAAACTGTAATAGAATCGATAGTGAACTTGTTGCAGTCGATCCACCATACGCCGAACTTCAGTTCGCCGCCGTACTGGGTCTGAATGATCGCAGAAGTTGCAGAATCCACATCCCATACGATGCTGCCGGTCTTTCCGCTGATGGTCTGTTCCATATCCTCGGACTGTGTCCAGTAATCCGGAGCCACGCTGGTGGAAGAACCGAATGCACCCTGCCACTTGCCGATCTGCTTCTTGCTGGTGGAGAGGTTGATCTCAACCTTGGTGACCTTTTCGCCTGCCGGAACGCCCAGATCGGACCACTTCCAGCCCAGCATCTTATCGCTTGCCGGCAGCTCATCATAAACAATTGCCTTATTAATATCCTTATTCTGATCTAAGTAATGTTGATCGTTAATTGGTCTAACGTTACGACCACTAACTTTACCACCAGACTTAAATCTATATGTAGTATAATCTACTCCAGGAGCCTTAGGCGGTGTTCTAAATTGAGGCATAGAGGTATCTAAGTCTGCTCAATTTCTTCCATGAAATCAAAATTTAGGATCTAAATTTGGCAAATTACCTATATAATCTGCATAGTGTTGATTTTGCAAACTAATATATTCTTTAGGTTTATTATTTTGTAATCAAGATTCAAATGTTGTTTGTCTTAATACATCATCTTTATCTAAAGAATTAATATAATTATTATATTCAGGTCTATATTTCTCTAAAGCTGTTTGAAATTCTGCGTTTGCTCGCATCTGTCTTAATTGACCCTCTGCAGCAGCTTTTGCAGATTGATCTTTACCAAGATCAGTTCTCAATTGGTAAATTAAGCTTTTAAGGTTTTGAGCATTTTGCATTGTTTTTCTTGCATCAACCATAGACTCTTGACGTAAACCTTCTGCTAATCTAATTCGATTCTCATTTTCTATCTGATTTCTAATATTAGCATAAGTTTGTTTTTGTCCTAAAAGCTTATCATTATACTCTCCAATTAATTGAGAAAATTTAGTATCCCTTTCTCCAATTAGTTGATCGGCTTGTTGATCTCTCATAAGTCTTTCAGCCATTACTTGATTAGGATCATTAGTTACAGTTTTATATTGCCGAATATTTTTTATTCTATCATCATAACTTCTGAATAACCCATTGTCATTAAAGGTCGAATAAAACTCTGTAGGCTTTTGCTGTTGTGATAATTGAGTAGCCTTACGAATTGCGTCTTTTTCAATATTAGCAGTTTTATTAATTGCTCTTGCTGAAGCAAAAAAATCGGCAGCTCCTAACAACATATCAGGATTAACATTTATAGGCTTATTTACACTATTACCATAAGCACTACGAGATGTTGATTTAGATGATTGAGTATTTTTACTTGCAAGTTGAGTAGATGGAGTATAACCTGTATTAAGATTATTAACAGCATTGTTTAATATTTCTCCCATTCTTACTGAATAATTATTGATCAGCGACTTTGGAGTAGTTACTGATTTAGCTGTTACTTCTACAGGATTCATTGTAATTACATCGCCTAATTGTGCTTTAACAATCTTCCCACCTCTTTTATAAAATCTATAATTATAATGACTTGCTAATACAGGCAAATTTAAAGACCTATTACCTTCAGTAGATGTTGGTCTCCGTTTGAAAATAAAAGGATTATAATAAGCTTCTTCTCCAGGGTTTAAATTTCCCATCCGTCTTCAAATTGGAGTTACTGCTCTTTGATTCATAGTTAAAGGATTATACTCTTGGAGGAAGTGATTTCTATTATTAAGTCTATGAGCAACATTACCAAATTCCCTAAACTGAGCTCTATGAAGTAGTCTTTCGCCAAAAGCATTCTGCAAGAACCAAGGTAATTCCTCTTTAGTTCTAAACCTCAATTCTTTTGATTCTCCTGTTAGTCAATTAGATGACTTATTTTTTGCATTTTGATATTTTGATTGAAATTTAGATAGACTTTCATTATAGAACTTATTTTTTGGCAATGCTGATTTAATTTCATCATCTGCTAATGCTTTTGTATAATCAGCAATCTTCCCATTCTTTACTCAGTCTTTTCCTTTGAATCTATCAGGATTATCTTTAACTAGTTTGTCTGCAGTTTGTTTTTGTAAATCTTGAAGCTTCTTAGGGGATACTTTTTCATTTGAGTTAACAGGTAAACCTGTTTTTTTATATCCAATAGTTCTATCCAATACTCTTTTACTCCCCAGTAAACCTTGAACCCCAAATAAAATATTTCTATAGTCATCTAAAGTTCATTCTGAATTTTTATTAAGAGAGTCATAAGCAGCACTTAAACCTAGAGCAGAGAATCCTGCTGAAAGCATAGGTTTCATTTTTCTAATAATTTTAGCTGTTTTCGCAGCTTTTCCTGCAATTCCTACACCTGGTATAAACGTTACTGCATCTAGTCCCAAACCTAGTAATGCATTTCCTATATCTCCTGCATCAAGACCGTCTCGTTTAACATCTGCAGTAAACTGTGCAACTGTAGATCCAACACCTAAACCTGCTGCAACTGGATTACCACCAGTAGGAATAGATGCAACTAAAGCTCCTAAATCTCCAGCTAATGCTCCTAATTGTCATTTGTCTGCATCTGTTAAATCACCAGCTTTAATTTGAGAAGTAGTAGCAGCTTTTTTAGTGTCTCTTACCTTAATTGCTTTTGAATCTTTATATTGATCCTCAGATTTCCAATTAATCAAACCTCCTGTTTGCTTCATTGGGATATTTAACTTAGCTCTATTAAAGCTTACTGGAGTAAATCTCTTACCTTGTATTTGATCATTAAAATCAAATCATGGGTTTCTTGATAATTGTGAACGATCAATAATGTCTCTTAAGGCTCGCTGTATATTTGCATCCCAGTTAGAAATTTGAGAAAGTCTTACTTGATTTCCAGATTTTCCATTTTCTCACCAAGTTATATAAGATCCAGCATTATTTTTAGAAGGGTCTATAATTCTCTGTTTCTCATCATCATAATATGCTTCTTGACCAGTCCTTGGATTGTATAAAATACTCCATCCAGAGTAATTTTGTACAGGTTGACCATTTTCATCACGTTGATCACTAGTATTCAAGATATCTTCCCAAATCCATCCTTTATAAGCACCAGCTTCATTACCTAATAACCTTTGAAATGCATTTCCCGTAGATTCGCTATTGGTTGTAGCACTTCTAATATATGAAGAAATGTCTATAGGATTGCCTTTCTCATCTAGAGCAAGAGGCGTGCCTCCTGAAATAGGAACACCAAATTCATTTCTTTGCGTATTAGAATCAATTACGTCTAATACATTAACACCACTTGGCAGTCCTTGATAGGCTGAAGTTACATAAGAATATACAACATTGTTGTCATCGGCATACTTCTTGTCAAAATATGGATTATACTGTGTATTTCGGTTATATCGTGTATATGGATCATTTGTTCATAAAACTTGCCAGCCTCCATTTTGTGATGGATCAAAGAGATTATTTCTCATTCGTTCAAAAATATTGACATTTGGAGAACTTAATTCTTTATGAATCTGAGAATTAGGATCAGCTCATTCATTTTTACTATATAACCTTCCATTATACAGTATATAATCCTTAAATTGTTTTAGACCAGGATATTGTTGTACAAAATTATCTCCAAAATAAGCATTTCTTCAAGTATCTCCATATCCTTGTAATCCAAATCCTTCAGTATAAAGTTCTCCATTATTTCCATAGACAATACCAAAACGATCCCTTACTTCTGGAGTTATATTATATTTCTTGTCATAACTACTTACTTTAGCAGCACGTTGTTCTTCTTCAGTTTTAGGAGCTATTGCTTCTTTAGATTTTGAGTTACCATTTAGATAAATTCCTATGTCGTCCAATGCTTCTGCATCTTCATCAGTTCAAGTGCCTTGTTCAATTCTAGAAATCAGATCATTAACTCCTTGATCACCTAATCTGTTATATAAATCAATGTATACCTGTCGATCTAGATTATTAAATCCAACAAATTTATCTTCTTTATTATAATTAGCGATATCCTTTAAACTATTTAAACGCTTAGAAATTCTTAAATTATTAGCCCCATTAATATAAACTTTCTTGCCATCAATTAATTCATAATCACCTGTTTCTTTATTACGTTTATATTCGCCATATAGAGTATCATTCCATTTATACTCATTTCGTTGTACTGGTTCAGATGCTGGAGCAACATATTCAAACCCTTTTAAAGCATTAATTGCGTGCCTAGATGCAGACTCCTTACCACCTCAAAGGTTTCCTAAAAATCTGCCTGCTCTAGTTCTACGTTGCTCAAGTCTACTTTGTTGGTTATCTTTGACATCAAATGACACTGGTCCGTCTAATCTATTAGCATTAGAATCATAAGATAAGTCAGCTCCAGAACGAAGTGCGTCTGTAATCTTACTAAATTGATACGCAGTGTCTTCATCATCAAGAGTTTTACCATATGAAGTTAATTGATTTAAAAAATTATCGTCAACTTCATATTTATTACCATCAATAGTAAATGTCCCATATTTTTTTGTTGGAGCTGTGCCTCCACTTTGAAATTTTTTAATTACTTGTGCCATTTTACTACATTATAATTTATACTAAAAAAAGAGAGATTAGATCATCCCAATCTCTCTTTTTCTCTAAATGATCATCATTTACTATTTCTTAACCATTGAACCACCACAAGCTTTCTTAGCACATTTTTTACGGCCAATCATTTTACCGCCCTTTTTAAATACAGGCTGACCTTCAGGTGCTTCACCAATTGGGCCTTGTGGAGCATTCATTGCCTGCTGAACTAAAGCAACAAATCCTTCACATACTTGCATTGCCATTTGACAATCTTGAGCTTGTAAAGCTTGCATACTCATTTCAGCTAACATTTGAATAGGATCCTGTGCGTTAGCCTCAGGTGCAGGTGCAGGAGCGCCCATTGGAGCTTGACCCCCTGCCTGATACTTCTTAATTTTCATATTTTTAAATTAATTTAATTATATTACTTTTAATATCTGTCTTTATTTATCATTATCTAACATATACATAATCAATGTTCAAAGATACTATATAAAATAATAAAATCCAAACAAATTATTAATAATTTTCTGAGAGACAAAGTTTTCTGTAGAATATTTGTAAAAGTCCTATTATATACTTACTTTTGTATCATAGCCCAAGAATAATAATAGAATCTATTTCATACTCTCTGGAGATGCTAGATTAAACATAAGTATATAGGGTTGAAAAAGATAGTTAGTATCTTTTTAAGTCAGAGAAATATAATTCTCTGACTTTTTTATTTTGGGGCCTCTACATACTGAGTTTCATTCGAATCTTGCTTGGCTAAATAAGAAAATACTTTCTTTCCTAATGTTTTATAATCTGTGTCTGATTTAGACTTGTATGCTTTTTTTGCCAAATTTACTAACGTTTTGGTGTTTGGACGACTAAAAATGCGCTCACCTCCTGATAAAACTGCTTGTTCCTTACCATTAGAACCAATAATGTACATTTCGTTTATTTCAATATCTTCATCTAAATCATCAAACTCCAAAATATCCCCAACCTGTATTCCTGAGTTTTGGGATACTTCTAAGACATAAAGAACATTGTCTTCGATAAGCAAATCCTCTGACAGAGGAACTCCTTTTTGAACAGAAATTACCCCAAAATCGTCATTAATAAAAATAATATCTAATGGTATTGTTGTATCCTGCATTCAGAATACTACTTGTTGAGGTTCATTATAAACAAATAACATACCTTCGTCGTCATCTAATTCTTCAACATCTTGGAGACCTTTAGTTTTCTCTTCTTCTGTTTCAGCTACTAGAACCTCATATTCTTTATTTCCTATTTTGATATCTATTTTATTCATTATAGTAATTCCTTAGTTTTATCCTTAGTATTCTTTATTAATTCTTTTGCTAATAACTTACCTGCTTCTATCATAGCTTCATCAGAGCCGTCTTTATAAAGAACTTCTAATTTGTTAGTAAGATCTATATTTAGAACTAATTCACCTGTTTCAATCTCAGCTTGTTGCGTAATTTCCCCACCCTCAGACTTAGAAATAACAGGAATCCCTTTTTTAGTGATATTACCTTCTAACTCGGGATTTTTTGATTCAAGATCATGTTTTCTAGCATGTAGTGCTCCCTCAACAATCACATTTTGAATCTTTCCGCCCTCCTTAAATCTCTGTAGATCAGATTCTTTCTTATTTGTCCAAGATTGTAGTAACTGTTTAGCTTCTTCTAATTTTGGAAACTTTATACCAGATTTAGCTAAAAGTAATTGAGGTGTGGCTCCAGAATATCTATTTTGATTTTGAGAAACATAATTTTCAGCCATTGTATTAGATTTAACTAATTTATTTTCCAATCCAATGTCTGTTAATAGTTTATTTACTCTATTTTGTTCATTAATAAACCTATTAGCTTTACCCTTCCCAAACAGCATTCTTTTACCTCCCATTCCTTGGGCAGCTTCTATATCTGCTGTTGAACTGCCGTAAGCACTTGTTAAATTATCAATCTCAGCAGATTTATTCGATTGAATAGTTTTTCCTGCAAATGCTCCTAATACAGTTCCTACTCCAGGCAAAGCACCTAGAAGTTCATTAGCTTTATTAGCTCCAGATAATCCAGCACGAGTAGCATCATTAGCATCTAAAGTGTCAATTTTAGCTCCTAAAGCCCCACCTATAGCATCAAATGTGCCTAATGCGGCAGAAGCAAGTGGTCCCACACCTGGTATCATTGATATTGCACTGTTAATTCCACTATTAATAGTACTTTGAGTCTCATTAAAGCCCTTAGTGGCAGAAGCTATCTGAGATCCTGCAGCTCCGATTGCATTTAATGCTTGTGCATTTTCTTGTGAAAATTTTGTAGCACCACTTTGTCCATTTCTTCTGTTTTGTTTATTTGCAAGTCTTTGTGCTTTTTTTCCTAAACTGAAGGAATTATTGAGTTGGGGTAATCCTTGTGTAGTTAAGGCTGATGGTTTTAAACTAATATTAGATCCTATAGAATTTAAATTAGAATTAAAATAATTACCAGGTAAAGCAATTTCATAATCTTTAAGTTTAGGACCCAATAGTGAATAACCAGAAGCAATTCCTCCAGTTTGAAACTTTTGAAGGAATTGCTTGGGTATTATTATTTTATTATGCATAACTAATTGTCATTAAAGTTTGTATAGCATTAATAACTACTAATTTATCTCCAGTATATTTTATTTTTATTTTAACCCATTTATCTCTAATTCTTGTAGAATTAATTGCTGACTCATTAATTATTGGGGTTTCTTGATCTGAGTTAACTACATATCGATTTTTAAAATATATTGGAGAAATTGTATAGTTCCATTTATCTTCTTTATATTCAATATTTCCTAATCTTCTACCAACATCCTTAATGTTTAAGCAGTTATCTGAAACACAAAGTTTATATTGAGATAATATAGGATCATAATCAACACTTACCTCATACTTTTGAATAATATCTTTATTAGCTAAATTGATTGTACGATTGAAATCTGGAAACTTTGTTGATTTTTTTGAGCCTCCAAATTCTGCTGTATACAAATTTCTATTATATAAATCTGTATTAGGCTCTCCATTATCTCCATATGTCATTTTAACCTGACTTTTCTTAAAAATTCCCTCTTTATTAAAGTCATAGACATCTCCAATTAAGCTAATTTCTAAAGAATCTGGTTCTACATTATTAGAAATAATAACAAGATTATTAAATATTTTTTGTATACCTTGCGGTGTGTTGACAACAAATTCAAATTCAAATGGTTCTTGTTGGTCATATCATTTTGTTGGAGTGATTTGATTTGTTGTTTTTTGATCAAAATAACTTATTTCATCAAAAATACCAGCTCTTCCATGAACGTAAAAACCATTTCTTAAAAGGTTATCATAACTTACTTTATTAACAGTTGCAGGAATTGGAGTATTTTCTTTATCTAAGCTAAAATCATTAATATCTCTTACTAAAGCAAGAGTATCACTCATTGCTTGTCCAACTACTGCATTATTTCAATTGGATTCTACCTCATAGTCTTTAACTATCATATGAGGAATAAACTCAACGTCAATCGTTATATAGTAATAATCATTTCAACTAAATGATTCAGTATTAAACAAAGATAGTTTACTTTTATTAGTTTTATTTCCTGTACTGTCTAATACAGGCTCAATCCTCATAATTTCGACAGGATTCTCAGAGTCTGAACTAAATAAAGAAGACTTATAAGAACTGCCTTCACCTACATCATCGTATACAGAATCTCATTTAAAGTGTATCTTATTTCCAGACTCATCCAACAATATAGTAGAAACAGACAGAATTCTACAGAAGAAATAATCGTATAGATTAAACCCTTCATAAGTAAGTATTCTTTCAAAAGTTGGAGTATAGTCTCATAAGTTACCACAAGGTAAAAATTCCAGATTATTAACATTAGCTATGTCATTAGGTCAATATGTAGGTTTTTCTCTATCTTGTATGTGTATACCATACACACTATTTTGATTTTCATAAACAATCCCCATAATTGCTGCTCTGTCTCTATCCATTGTGTAAAAAATATTATTAATATTTTCAGAATATAATGGAGTTCATGAATATTTAGTTATTCATTTTTGCAAACGTTCATTATAACAAAGATTCCATATTTTATCCTTGTTATAGAATGTAAACATAACATCTCCTTTATAGTTATTATAATGAGTTTTTACATTTCTATAGGCGATAGTTGGATATTTATCCAGTTCAGACAAAGATATATTATCATTTAGGAATCTTTGGACTGCAAAATCAGAAATTAATACAAAACCCTCACGTTGGTTATATTTCCAAATTTTCTTAGCATATGTATCAACTCCATAAATAGCATTAGGGGTTCTAACAACAGATTCTTGTCAAATACTACCATAATCGGGTGAAATAGCTGTTACTTGATTTTGTAATACTCCTGCACCATACATATGGATAGCTTGACCTGTTGTAGTTGATAAAAGTGCTTTTTCGTTTATAGGAATAATTGCTACGCCATGTTCAAATACACAGAATAAATTAGTACCTAACGGCAACAATTTAACAATAGCTCCATATTGACGTTCAACATCTTTGTAATCTAAACCTTGGAAGATTCTATATGCATTTTTAAAACTATCATCTTGTTGAACGTCACTAAACATAATGCGAGTATCAAACAATTCCTTAGTATAGGGAACATCTGGAGCAGTAAAGTATTTTTTAAATGGTAGTGTTACGTTATACCCATCATTAAGAATTCAACTTTCTTCAATCTTATTTGATGGAGCTGTACTAATACCTTGTAAAGGATAAAAACTTCTTGGATTACCCATTTGTGCCATTTCTTCTACATTTTGTCTATTTTCAGATCTAAAATCTAAGTGATAATTAGATAGGCACTTATAAGTAAGTCAATAACCCATTGGCACAGAATTTACATCAGCTCTGTTAATGTCTTTCCATTCTTGAGCACTAGTTTTATCATATCCCTTATATCCATCCTTTCAGGTTGTAGGCTGTACGATTATTTCATTAACAGGAACTTCTGGATCAATAAAATTAGTATTAATTCTAATTGTAACTGTGTTTGTGAAACAATCACCCCGATAAACTGTTGGAATAATCATTTCTTCACTATATTTTCCATTGACCGCTTTTCTTACAGACTCAAACTCTCGATCATATATTTCATAGCGCTGACTAATTGCCATAAATGGAGAGTAGTCATCACCTCGAATCTCAAAATACTTATTTAGATATGCTTCATTATATCCAGAAATTTTGATATTGTAAACACGATTATCCTTTAATATTGTATTAGTCCCAACAAATGGACAATATGTTCCTCTAAGTAATTTATTATTATTTTCTAAAAAGTCTTTTTCAGCAAAGAATTTGAAATCTTTTACATCCTCAGGAGTACCAGCTCTTGTACAATAACCATTTCCTTCTGTGTATTTTAATGGAGTATCAGGAGGAATAAAAATTAACTTACTAATAACATTACCTGAAGATGCTTGATCATAAGTAATCGTATCAACATAATAATGTCTACTAGATAATTCAAGTTCTGTCTTAAATGATTCAGTTAAAACAAATTCAGAATTATCTAAAATACTTTGTAATTGTTTATTAACTGATGCATCTAAGCACAATAACCCAGAACTTTGTTTTGAACCTGTAGTAAGGACTCTAGTACTAGCTCCAGTTGTAAGTATTCTAGATTTGCTAATAAAAGACTCAGCAGTATATTCCTTTTTGTTGTTATCATATATCATAGGGATATAACTACTAATATCCACACCGATTGAAAATCCCTGAGCTAATGTTGTTGGAATTCTCTTCTGTCTTACAAAGAAAAATCCTTTAACTTTGTGTTCATTTTTCAATACAGACAGAATTTCATTGTTTATTGTAAATTTTAAACCAATGGGTTCAATAGTACTTTCTTCTTTACTAGACTTTCTATCATTAATAATGTTAGCATTAGGTAATTGGAAGACTCCTTTTACATTTGCTAATAATTCATCTGTAGCTAAAAAAGTTTCTTCCTTAGGAATATAATTTAACTCTGTCTTATCTTCAGAAGAATATAATGTATAATAGGAACCAGATCTTTTACCTGACTTTTTATTTCCTTCCGCATCTATATAACTTTCGTTGTCAATCCACCTATTATCTGGTATATACTCGAAGTTATCTTGTTTAATACTTTCAAACTTACAACCTCTTAAATTATATACAGGACTCAAAGAATCGTCATTAAAGATATACACTACCCCAAAACGATAGATTTCTTTAGGTCAATATCCTAAGTAATAGTAAATATTTAATGGGTTATAGTATTCATTTGATAAAACACTATTTGAATTTCTAAGTCTGTAATCTTCAGGATCAATATATCCTAATTTATAATCTTGTACACACTGTACTTGTATAAAGTATGATAGGTTTTGTAGTTCCTTATTATTTACTAATGTCTGTTGTACATTTCCAAAAAATAACATATTTTGTACTTGAGCTTGAGTTTTTACTCCAGTACATATATTATATTGAATGTTTAATTCCTCTTCATTAATCTCCTCAACTAACTCATACCCATCAATATTAATTGATAAAAGTGATGATTTAATTTTATAAGGTTTAACTATTTTATATGTTTTACTAGTATGAACTCCATTAACATCAGAAGTATCTCTTCTATAGTACACAAATACATTAGCAAAAGAAGTATCAAGATTAGATAATTCTAAATATATTGACTTTTCTGTACGTTCATCAACTAATCCCCCAGATATTGTTTTAGAGTCTGTAATTGTTCCTTTAGGTATTGAAATAATCCCAGACTCTGCAACTATATCAGTTTGATTATAATCATTATCTGCTAACTTAAAATAAAAAGTATAATTCCCAACACTTAATTGACCATGAGAAATTATATTAAGCAGATTAATTTTAGGAATAGTTTTAATATTTCTAAATAATCTAGTAGTTAAATCTAAATCTTCTTCTTTATATAAGTTAGTTTGTATTAGTTGGTTTCTAACAATTCGTTTATATCTGTTATCTTCAATAACAGAATAAGTTGAGTTAATAATTCTAGGTGGATTTAGATCATCATTAATTATCAGGTTAACTGTACCATCATATGATGGCTGACATTCAATACTTAGAGGCTTATTTAAATTAAAATCTAATTTATCTGTCTCAAAATATTGTAATTGTCCGTCGACAATTTTATTTCTAAAAGGTTGATATTCATGTGCTAAATCACCTTCTTCAAAATATTTTTTTACATAAAGAGTTGTTTTACTCATAATTACTTAAGACTGTTAATAAGTGATTCAGACACTTTCATTAATTCATCTTTATCCTCGTAACTAAAATCTAAGGCTGTTCAATCCGCAACATGAGTTGCATTAGTATTTGCATTTGATACACATCCATTATCACTTGAATTTAGCACTTTAATTGTACTATTTGTTGTATCTAATCATTTAATAACATTATTTGACGAGTCATAGATTAGTTTATCAAGTATTCCTGTAAATTTATTGCTATATTCCGTAGCTTTTGTAAATCCCAGTTCCTTAAAATCAGAATAAATTTTACCATCAATTAAACTATCTTGTTCTATTAGAGAGTCGTTATAATTTTTAGCCGCAAATTCAAAATCATTTCTTAATGTGCTGTAATCTACGTCTAATGATTTAGATTTAGGTTGTGGAAGTGATAAAAGAGTTTCTTTAGTTCCTTTAATAAGAACACTTGACATAGGATTCTCTAGAGTGAAATTATTTGAGTTATATTCTACTTCTAGATTCAAAGCTTCTTCTATTACTTCTTTTTTTCCTGCAGAATTAATTTTAATATTAACTAAAGTGTCATTCATTGTAGCTTCAAACTCCTCACTCATTCAGTCTTTATTGAGATACTCTCACTTATTAATATTGAGAGTAGCTTGTTGAGTGACAGTTCCATTAGTTGACGTACTAATTGAGTTATTAGAAGTAATGGGTTGATATCAAGCTGTTGAAATAGGCTCTGGCGCTAAACTGGCTACATATAAATGTAATCCCATAATTTGTAAAATATATAATGCATACCTTGTATTATTATTAGGTCCTGAAGAGCTAACCCCATTTAATAAAAATTTAGATTCTGTATTATTAGTACTACCATCACAGGAAATATTGACTCATAAATTATTACTTAAGGAAGTCTGATTAGGACTAAGTTCTCTTGTAAAATTACCTTTCGATCCAAAAAAGGCTATTACAGCTAACGAATTTTTAGAATCGCTACTACAAAGAATCCCTAAAGTGGGATCTGCAAGAATCCATTTCACTCAATGGCTCAGCAACTCTTGATTTTTCTGAGCCTTGAAACTATTGTCCTCAAACAGAAATCCTCCATATCGGTCAGACCTATCCCTCCATTGTACTTGAAAAGACACAGGAACTATTGAAATTTTGTCACTTAATAATATATTGCTATAGTCGGATTGTAATCTAGACCATTCACTTGCATCAGTATCTTGAGAAGACTGATTATAGGCAGTTACAGACCAGTCCTGAGTTGTAGATTGCTGATATGTAATACTACCGTTATCATTATTTGTGGTGTCATTAACACCAATAACTCCTTCTTTTTTAGAAACAAATCTAAGACATAAATCCCTACGTGTTCCTGGTCAATGCTGCAAAACTATAACTGGCACTTTTTCAATACGCGGATCTTCATTAGCTCCATTTCTTAAAGTAAATTTAGAGGCTAATTTTTTATTTATGTCTTCTTGATAAGATTTAGAATCATACATTGGACAAAAAGTCCTATTATAAGGTACAGGAATAAAATTATATAAATAAGTTCTATTAAACCCTTTTATAGTTTTAGGTTGAGCATTTGCATAGGTGTAGAATCCAATTGTACTATAATAATCAAACGAATTAACAGACTCAGGACGCTCTTGAGGTTTAGTTACATTATTTTCTATTACATAATATTTAAATAAATTATTATAACTAAAAGTTAAATTCTTTCAGGTAGACCACATACTATCCGTTCCAATAGCTTCAGAGAAAAATAAGATCTCAGGAGCATCAGCTTCAATCGTTAGTTTTTTATATTCTCTAATACCAATATATTTTGATTTTACGGGTGATATCTTTTCAGAAGCAAACTTTGAAATAACCTCTTTATGATTAAGATTGTCTGTTAATGCTTGATTATCTTCAGGGTCAATATCATTATTATATAAATTACTTAATGTTTCAACTGTAAATGCGCTTTCTTCTTGATTGTCTTCTTTTGTTACACGGAAATGATTAAGTGATATAGTTAATTGGTCTATTGCCTCTTTAATTCATTTGTCTCTTTCTATAGATTGGAATTGACTTTCAGTAGAATAAAATGCATTCATAGCTTTAGAAGCTATAATTGGCGCTCCTACAGCTCGAACAAGAGTTCCTAATTCGTGTTTCTTTGTGTCGTTATTAAATTTTTTTTCTCTTAATTCAATAACAAACAAATAGATCCCACTTTCAGCTTTTATATTATTTAACTCAAGAATTGATTGCCCCACTAAATCAATATTTCCAGTATCAAGTATTGGAGTCTTGACGTCTGTATCTTCTGATGGATTTTCAATTTCATATTCGTATGGCTCTCATTGGACTGACCCGTTTTCTCCAGGTCCTAATTTGTATAAACGCCACCAAACAACATACTGGTCTGTTATAATTGGAGCTTGTATAGTAAAGTTTAAAGTAATACTATCATCATTAACAATATACTTAAAGACATCAAAAAACCTAATATTATTTATATTAAACAATTCATCCAATGTAAACTCTAATTCTGTTTTGTGATTGTCATATACAACAATAGTTTTGTCCTCAAATTTAACAAAAGGAATTGCTCTAATTTTAATAACCTGTGAAGAAGTTACCTCTATATTTTCTGCTGTCCAGTTAAAATAATAATTATTTACATTATTATATGTAGCAATCTGTGACGTTTTTAGTTCAATGTCTTCTCCAAAAGCAGGCTGTCAACCCTGTTCCTCACTAATTTTATATTGGAATCTAACATATAAACCTTCATAATTTTTTGGAACACCACTGTCATTAGCTTCTACACCATACTGTTCTTGATTTCAAATTTCATCAGAAACAGCAATTTGTGCTTGTACAGTTAAATCTATATTAACTGTATTTTTATTTGATTCTCCAGAGTCAGACTTAGATACAAAATATCTTGGTACATTTACATCATCTAAATATAAATTAAAAGAATCAATTGGGGCAATTCTTGATTTATAAGATATTCAACCTGGAATCTCTCATTTGACATAATCATAACTATCTGTTTCTGATGCCTCGATGTCTACAGTATGTGTAGTAATTAATGACTGATCAATTTCATATAATTCCTTTTCCTCACTTAAAACATAAAAATTAATACTCTGTAAGTATCCTGAAGCATTTTTTTCCACGTAGATATAGTATCTATCTCCAGTAACTAGTTTAAATTTCTCAGTAGTAGAGTACAATTTTACGGTTTCCTTTTTAGATAAGTCTGTATAAAATACAGATAAATTAGGAGTTTTTTTACTTATAGTTTCCAAATCTTCATATTCTCAACTACCTACCTTAGGAGTAATTACTATACCATCATAATCATTTAATGAATTATGATCACCTTCATTATTAAAAATAGTTTGAGGAGAAGGATAAGATCCAATTTGACACTTTTTATCAACTGGATTATATGAAACTATATATATTATATTACCATATTCCTTTATTCCAACAGGTATATAGTTGGAATCAAGTTGAGCAGTTGCTAACTTATAATTTCCCATATCATTCTGTAGAATGTATTCATTACCATTATAAGTTAATATGGTGCCGTTTATACAGTCTGTTAGTATGTTATTTGGAGTTGTTAATGGATGTAGATCCATGTTTAAACCACCAGTAAAGCTATTAATTGTTTGTTGTCTAGCATCCATACAAATTTATATTAAAACAATTTTTCCTTTAGCGTCACGATATCCGATATATCTAAAGTTTCTTGTTGATATTTCATTTTTAGTAAATTTCCATCCAACATCAATTGGATAGTAAACCTCAAAGAAGTGAGTTTTAGATTTATCAATAAAACTCTCTTCCCTAATTTTATATAAAAGGAGATCTTGAAATTTAAGTTTAGATCTCCTTTTATTTTTTATTTGCATTTGATAA
>ENA-OPBO01001550-OPBO01001550.1-human-gut-metagenome-genome-assembly--contig:-NODE-1550-length-15855-cov-5.102089_pt1 | contig 15855 bp, 8 predicted proteins | sample MGYA00241071_ERZ501458 | MGnify/ENA primary metagenome ERZ501458 (study PRJEB25962, sample SAMEA2042509) | human gut metagenome | biome: human gut; feature: human-associated habitat; material: faeces...
GGCGAGGCCCCAGCGTTTGGCGGAACCTTTAAGCAGGGGAATTTCCCGCTCCATGAGGATCAGATCCCGCTGGGGGGGCCACGGGAAATTCTGGAGCTTTCGCATGAAGGTATCCGCAGTAATAAACCAGTCCACGCCGGATTGCTTTACAGAGCTGGCAAAGGCTCCTTCCGAAGCGGAATAATTGAAATTCACCGGTGTTTTCCCGGCGAACAGGCAGCCCAGATTGGCTATGGCCGCTCCCCTGCCCGGCGGAAGAATGATGCCGACCCGGCGATTCGAGGTAATTTTTTTCAACCTCTTGGCAAAGGCTACGGAAATGGCCAGCAGCTGGCCGTAAGTCAGCGTAGTGTCGTCAATGCCGTCGATGACCCGGCAATCGGAATGAAGTTTGAGGCTGCGGAAAAGGAGGGCGGACAGGGAACCGTGGAGCTGAGGCAGCGTGGCGTATGCCTGGGCGGAACATTCCAGCCACGCGGAGGTCAGGCGTGCTGCCATCTCGGCCCCGGGGGCCAGTTTGGGGAGAATATGTATCTGGATGTCCGCCTGGGCGTCCGTATCGGCCTCCGCATCCAGCACGGAGTTCGTGTAAAAACCGGCATAGACCGGTACGGGGGAAATATGCAGGGCTTCCAGGGCCTTGATGACCCGCGGAGGAATTTGGCTGATGGAACCTTTCACATGGGAGACGGGACCGGGCAGAAATACTACTCTTCTGCCTTCGTTAATGCGTTCCATGATGGCGGAACGCAGCGCGACAGGGTCGCTGCCTCCGGCCTGGAACAGGATGCCGTCCGCTTTAGTGGATTCCAGATGGGAGGCGGTGGCCGTATCCGGGGGGAGACCTTCTTCCACCAGGTAGGTCATGCGGTCCCTGCCCAGTTCTTTTTCGAACATCAGTAGGGTTTTATAAGATACTTTGTTGAAGATCAACAGATCACCTGAGTCGGATAAATTGGAGGAACCAAAAATGGCCATGGGAAAAGGATAAAAAATTTGCTTGAAGCATTTTAGCAACTTGAAGAGCCGGGAGCAAGGAGGAAAGGTGCATTCCCGGTTGCTTTTCCTTTATCCGGACCGGTCTCGGAAGCCTTTCCCGGCTCGGTACGTTTTTTATGGGAAGAGTATTGTTTTTCACGGGATTGCCTGGATTTGGCGTTATCTCCTGCGAAGGCGTTTCCGTAAACCAGCTGTTCCGATATTTACTTACTGATGAATGGGCCTGGTAGGCAGCAACATCTTCGGACATGAAACGCTGGCGGAAATCCGCGTAAACGCGGCGCAGGACCTGGGAGACCGGAGAGGGGAAACGAACGTCTCTCTGCTGGGCAACCCCGGCTTCGCGCAAAGCGTGAGGGGGGGCGAAAGTGGGAACGACGGCGCTGTAGCTGGGAGCCGGACTGAGCGTGCCGGTGGGAACGAAGGGAACTATCTTCGTGAACGGGAACGCGGACATCCGGGACGGGGCTGCTCAGTAAACGGGACATATCAGCTACTGCTACGATTTCTGGTCTTTGCTCCGAACTTGTTGCGGGCAAACAATACACCCTCTTTTTCTATGTATGAAAGGTGAAATTCACGAAAGGTGTTATTTTGCTGCATCGTTTGTTCAGGAATGGGGAAGGGATGAAAAATAATTTTTGCGTCCATTTTTATTTTCATGTGAAATGTTGCATTGCGGATTAGCAATCCGCCGTCAATATTTAACATTGATCCAATGCATGTTGCATACCCGGAAATCATCTTCTTCTTAATATCCAATTCAGAATTTTTTCAAAAAAAACATTCCATATCTCTTTCATTATAAACATCAAAAATATCTGATTCTGGTCTATTTTCTGGATAATGCTTCTGCGGATTGCTAATTCGGTAATAGCTATATATTGCAAACAGCCAATCAGGACGGCTGGATAGCTTTATTATTTACCCATATTTGCAAGTTATGAAGTTACGTCTACCGCTCAAGTTGTTGTCCGCCTTATTGTCGTTTTATGCCATATCCGGTTTTCATGTGTTCGCTGCTACGGAGTGGGACGGCAGCAGATATTCCGGTAATATCTATACGTGGGTAGGGAGTTCGTCCAATGATTTTCATAACGGCGGCATTGTCCTGACCAATCCGGATGGAACATACGGTCCTGTCAATACGAATTGGGGTTCCGTTTCAGAGGAGGGAAGTATTTGGAACCTTTTTGCCAATGAAACGGGACTGTCGGAATATAACACATTGCGCTTTGTCGCATCAGGCACGGAAGTGGGCGATGTCACCGTATCGGCGACCAATAAAAATCCATCCTGCTCCTTTACGCCATTTACCATGGGGGGATTGATTGTGGAGGAAGGGGCATCAGGGTTCTCCCTTGTCCCGAACAATAATGCCCAGAGGACTCTTATACTGGGGAGAGCGGGTACGGAAGAGCCGGTATTATTTACGGTTCGTGAAGATTTTTCCCTGGGTTCTTCCTCCAATGCATGGGGCCCGGTTAATGTGAATGCAGACTGGAATGTCCTTGTGGCAAATGGCAAGACGCTGAATGTTTACGGGGCACTGAATTCTTCCGGACGGACCATTACGGTGGGCGGGGAAGGATTCAGCGGTACGTTGGTTTTAAACAATGCGGCCAATGCATCCATGACTGCTGAATGGGTCATCACCTCCGGCTCTACTGTAAGGTGCATGAATAATTCCGCTTTGGGAAGCGGCCTTGTTACGCTGGATGGGGGGACGCTTGATTTTAACTCGCAAACGATCGGATCAACCATTACGTTGAACATGAGCGGGACCGGGACATTGCAGAATGTGACAGTTGATGGAGCAATTTTATCTTATACGTCTTCATCGGGAAATGATGGGATTACTGCTTCAAATACCACGTGGACGTCCGGGAAAATAGATATTGGGCGTTTGTTGCAGGGATTTAGTGCCGAAGGTTCCAATACCGTTGATTTGGGAGCGGAGCTTGGCGAGGGCTTTAGCGTACTGGGCTTAGATACAGGGCAATACAGAATAGAAGGCAGCGTGCTGACGATAGAAGACGGGGCGATATCCAGCGTGACGTGGGTATCTGCGGGAGCGGGAGGGGCATTGGAAGAAACGGTCAAGAATGCCTTTACGCTGGCTCTTGGGGAGGGAAGTGCGGCCAACGTCAGCCTGGGCTATCTGAACGGTACGCTGACGACGAGCGGGGACAAAGTCTATCAAATCACCAACACCGGCGGAACCAAAATCAACCTGAACGGGGTATACAACAGAGGGGAGACGCTGCCGTCCGGCAACCTCAACTACCGGGGGGACATCTGGATGGACATCAGCGGAGGAGCATTCGGCATCATCTCCGGAGGTGTCACCAATGAATGGAGCACCAAACTCCAGACCAGCACGCTGACTGGGGACACCCATGTGCAGCTTTCCGGAAACGCCACGGCGGAACACGTCATCGGCGGGAACAACAAGGGAGCGTCTACAACATTAACGGGAAACACCAACGTTACCGTCAAGGATAACGCCATCGTGGCGGGAGCCATCATCGGCGGGAGCACCTCCGCCCACAACGCCGTCACCACCATCACGGGCAACACGAGCGTGCTGGTAACCAATGTCCAATATTCCAACACGGCCCAGAACCTGGATGGGGGACTCTCCAACTCATACATCATCGGAGGAAGCTCCTGGTCAAGCAATACCACTTCCGGAACAACGATTCAAGGCAGCACGTCGGCTACAATCAACCTGAACGGAATCACGCTTTCCGGAACAGAGGAACACAACAGCTTCGTCAAAACAATCATTGGCGGCAGTTATGGCAATGTAAACAACGCCGGAACGGTCAACAACATCAACGGAGACACCTCCGTTTCCATCATCGGCAGGGAAGGAATCACCTTCACGGGGGACATCATTGGGGGTTCCTTTGAAAATTCAGGCCAGGCCCAATACACGATTGGAGGAAATTCCTCCATCTCCATTAGCGGAGGCTCCACCTTCACCGGCAACATCTACGGTGGCTCCTACTCCAAAGTGCCAGGAAACACAGGCAGCACCATGACCACTGCAGGCAATATCACGGTAGAACTCGGAACAGGCACCTACCGGGGAAACATTTATGGAGCAGGAAATAAAGGCACGGCAGGAGGCGACGTCCTCGTCTCCCTGACGGGAGGAAGCGTCTTCGGGGCGGAAGGACAAGACGGAGGCATCACCGTCGGCGGAAGCGCCGGAGCGGCGGTCGAAGGAAACAGGACGCTGGAGCTCAAGGGAACCTTTGGAAACGGGGACTTCCAAAACGTCACCTTCACCCGGTTTGATGAAATCAATATCGCGCAGGAAGGATCCTCGGCCACCATCTGGGCGCTGACCGACAGCCCGTCCCTGACCAAAACGGGAGCGGGAACCCTGACGCTGGGGGCAGACGCGGCAGGAGCGGAAACCATCCTTGACGGAACCACGGAAGGAATCACCATCACGGAAGGCAGCCTGAACCTCTCCGGAGCCGGCGGCAGCCATATGAAAGGAACGTGGAACATCGCCTCCGGCTCCCGCCTCACCGGAGTCAGCGGAACCGTCACCGTGGGTGGGGAAAACGGTCTGGACAGTCTGTCCATTGCCCTGGGAACGGAAAACATCGGCCAGGACACGCAGGCGTCTGGCGCCGTCATCAGCAACGGCAGCGGAACGGGAAGCGACCCGAACCTGTCCATCGAGGGGGAAGGGCTGACGCTGGACCTGAGCAACGACGCCGTCGTCAACCTCCTGCTGGACCACAAAACCGACGACTCCTCCAGCTACCTGACCCTGACCAGCGGAACGCTGACCGTCGGCAACCTGGGCGACATCGCCTTCACGACCGACCTTCTGTCCAACTACGGCATCCGGGTCACCGGAACGAACGGAGGCAGCCTGGTGCTCAGCGGAGCGGCCACCGGCCTCTACCGCGTGCAGGAGGAAGGAGGAAACGCCCATGAAGTCAACTCCTATCAAACGCTCTCCGGCTACGCCGGCGTCGTCATCGGCGGCGGCCAGACCCTGACGGTCAACCTGGCCGGAGCCCCGGGCGAAGCCGACGGACAGGGAGCTAAAATCAACAACCTGATGGGAGCCACGGGCAGCAGCCTGGCCGTCAACAACACCGGAGACGGCACGGCCGTCGTCATCCTCAACAACAAACAAATGACGACGGGAGAAGACGACATCGACCCGGCCGGCCAGGACACCGTCATGGGCGGCAGCATCACGGGCGGCAGCAACGTCACCTTCATCAAGGAAGGAACCGGGACGCTGACGGTCGGAGGAACGATGGACGTGGAAACCCTCGCCCTGCGAGAAGGAAACATCATCCTCAACGGCACGGAAAACTCCCTGGACACCCTCACGCTGGAAGGAGGAGGCCTGACCATCAGCGGCAACGCCGAAATCGAAACCATCACCGGCACGGAAGCCGGAGGAACCCTGGCCATTCAGGGAACTCTTGACCTGACCGGAACAAGCAGCATCAACAACGGAGCCATCACCGGAACCGGCTCCCTCCGCATCCGGGAAGGAGCGGAACTGGCCCTGGGCGGAGAAGCCCGGCTGGACGGAACCTCAGTCACCGCCGACGGCACGCTGACCCTCACCGGAACGGAATCCGGCGCCATCAGCGGCCTCTCCGGAAGCGGCGCCCTGTCCATGAACGGAGGCAGCCTCTCCATCTCCTCGGCAACAACCTCCTCCGGAACCTTCTCCGGCACGCTGGCAGGCAGAGGCGCATTGAAGGTGTCCGGAGGCATGCAGACGCTGGCCGGGACAGGAAACGCCGACTACACCATAGAAGTGTTCAACGGCACCTTGTTGCTGGAACATTCTTCCGGAACGGTTTCCTATGGAGCAATTACGGTAGGTGACCAGGGAAGACTGACTCTGGGCAGCACGGGAACACCCAATTGCAGGCTGGAACTTGGTTCCGGAGGTCTGGCGGTTCAGTCCGGAGGTACCCTGACTATTAATCTGGATGCAGCCACCATGGATCAACTGACGGCTCTGATGCCGGTCATCCAATCTCAAGGGAACATCTCCTTGGAAGATGGAGCGACAGTAGTAACCCACAACCTGAACGCCATGACTACGTCGGAAATGGAACACCTCTCCCTGACGCTGTTCACCTCCACGGAAGGAACGGCCACCCTGGGGGAAGTGACCCTGCAGGACGATATCCTCAGTTCCATGTACAATGACCTGAGACTGGAGGTAGTCGGCAGCTCTATCATCCTGACCGGGACGGCACGCCAGGATAATGTCTTTGCTGCCTCGGCGGAAACCTTCAATTCTACCTCCGGCGCCAATCTCCTCTGGGGAGGCAGGTTCAACCTGGGTGTGGACTCCCAGCTGAAGACCCTGTATAACGCCGTGTTATCCCTGCAAAGCAGCGGCGACCGCGCGGGAGCCTCCCGCGCCATGGCGGCGGCGGCAGGGAGCACGGTCAACGCGCTGGGGACGGCGCAAAGGGACGCCCTGCGCGACCAGATGGGCTGGATCAGGAACCGGACCACCCTCATGGGCGTCAACCCGGCCTACGTCAACGACGACCTCCCCCGCTTCCACATGTGGATGGAAGGCACGGGCTCCTACGCCAAACTCGACACCCGCGGGGATGAAAGCGGCTACCAGCTCACCACCTGGGGAGGCACGGTAGGCGTGGACGCGGACCTCAGCGACCGCCTCACGGTGGGAGCGGCCTTCACGGCCGGCTACGGCGACCTGACGGCCGGCGCGGCGGACAGCGCCGACGGACACCTGGACAGCTACTACGCCAGCCTCTTCGGGCGCTACCAGAACAAACGCTGGGCGCACACGCTCATCCTGACGGGAGGGTGGAACGACGCGAAACTCAACCGTACGGTCAACTACGGGGAAGGAAGCTACGGGACGCAGGGAAGCACCAGCGGGTGGGGCCTTGGAGCGATGTACGAACTCACCTGCGACATCTACCTCGACGAAAACCGCAGCAGCGTGCTGCAGCCGCTGTTCAACGCCTCGGTGGTGACGACGCGGATGGACGGCTATGAAGAAACGGGAGCGGGCAACGCGGGCCTGAACGTCGGCCGGCAGGACTGGACGACGGGGACGCTGGCGCTGGGCGGCCGTTGGATGGGGCTGGTGGGCAGCAACATCTTCGGAAGGGAATCGCTGGCGGAAATCCGGGTCAACGCGGCGCAGGACCTGGGAGACCGGAGAGGGGAAACGAACGTCTCTCTGCTGGGCAACCCCGGCTTCGCGCAAAGCGTGAGGGGAGCGAAAGCGGGAACGACGGCGCTGCAGCTGGGAGCGGGGTTAAGCGTGCCGGTGGGAACGAAGGGAACCATCTACGTGAACGGGAACGCGGACATCCGTGACGGGTCCAGCTCGGTCAACGGAAGCGTCGGCTACCGCTACGACTTCTAACAAGAGAAAACACAAGGAGAGGGCACCCCTCCTACCCCCGAAAAGCCTTCCTCCTGGCCCTCCAGAGCCGTTCCGGAATAATTCCGGAACGGCTCTGAGTTTTTGTTTATCGGAAGATTATTCCTTTGGCCTGTTTCCAAAAAGGATGATTAATTCAAATGACGTTTTACAAGAACAAACGGCCAAGATATCAACATTTCTGTTGCGGAAACCATTGTATCCGGCAGATGATCAATTAGGAAACAATTTCTCATTCATTTCCAGAGGAAACCTGCTCTGTAAAAAAATTTCCAGAAACAAAGATAACATCCGGATGAAGAACAAAAACATCCCGGCCTCTCTATTTGGAAGAATAAACCTGAAGCATGGCGAAAAATAATTTTCCGGGCAGTTTTTCTTTCCATAGCCGGGAATACTCGATTCCCGGTACATTGCATTCTGTTATCCCCCTCCAGTAAAAATAAAAAAGACGGCCTCCATGCGGAGACCGTCCTATGATTAATTTGTCTGCCGGCAGGATGCCTTAAGACCGGCGACGGCGCATCATCAGTGCGACCAGTCCCAGCAGTCCCAGGGAAGCCGTGGCAGGTTCCGGCACTGAAGCCAATTCTCCCGTCATGGAAGCCGTGAATGTAGAATCATTACCCCTTCCCTGATTTGACTCAACGAATACATAAACGTTTTCAGAAGTCAGTTTGTTTCCGGAAAGATCTGCCGTCACAGTAATCGTGCCGGACGTCGCCTGCGACTCTACCGCCTGCCAGCCATTTTCCGTCTGGTAGGCCAGATAAACCCGATAAGTGCCGCCGGTGGAGGTAGCCAAATCCACTGTGAATGTCAGAGAAGAAAAAGCATCAGCAGAATACCCCGCAGCATCCAGGGAAACTTTGAGGCCTACGCCGGAACCGCCATATCCCTGCCTATTGGTATAGGTCACCGTTACAGAACCGTCTTCGTTCCCAACAGCGCTTTTAAAATAACTTGAGGTTTCAGAAGATGTATTGGCTTTAGATCCGCACCATCCGGAAGAATTCGCCAACCACTCATTCAAGTGATTCGCCATGGCGGAAGGATCGCCACGGTAGGCTTGGAAGGAAGAATTAACATCGCTTCCTGAATCATACCCTGACAGATCAATCTGGACGGTTGCGGCCGTTGCGGAAAGAGCGGCAGCCCCCAGCAATACAATTGTGGTTCCCAGTATTTTTTTCATCGTTTACTAATGTTAGTAACTATAAAACGGAGATAGCGGATTTTGAATCCGAATTTATCGATAAAATATTTATTGTTAAAAAATTACAATAAATAATATATCAAAAATTATAGATAGAATATCGGTAAGAACAAAATATTGATTTCTATAATTTTCTTACCACCAATTTTTTTTATTGATACCGGATTCAAAATCCTATTTGTTGAAGAATCAACGTCTCCCATCCGATCCGATTTTTCAAGACAGACGGGGTCATTAACAAATTCAAAACAGTTGTGCTGACGTTTCCCCTGTAAACAAATCGAAGTCCGTTAAAAAAGAATCCGCGGATTCCACTGGCACCAACAAACCCGTTAACATTGCAAATACCGGTATCAAGAAGAATGACGCCGCTATGAACGGCGCATTCCTTCCGCAACCTCAGGGAATGAATGCCGCTGCCGGTGCGCAGGATGCTCTGCTCTTTCGGCCATCCTGGCCGTGAAGCCGAAACGGCAGGCATCATTCATTGTCCATGAAATAGGCCTGCAAAATACAAATGATATGCAGGACAATAGGAACGAGTGCAAAGATGAACCAATACAGGAGGCCGTAAGCCGCACCTACCACCAGGAACCAGAGAATGGCCTGGACAAAGTGGCCCTTGTACAACTGGCCGAGGCCGGGAATAAATAGGCTTAAAATGGCTGCTAAAAAAGATTTCATATGCTGGCTGGGTAAGAAATGGCCGCACGGGAAAAGGTTCGCGTGCCTGTACCAGTTGAGAGCCTTCCTTCTTCCCTCACGTTCAATCTCCCGGCGCAGCCCCTGTCATGAATGACGGTTTTCCCGGAGCGAATGAAGCCGACGCGGCAGGGAACGGGAGGCAGTCATGTTCAAGTCTTGACCGCCGCATGGGCTATGTTACCCTCCCCGCGCACAGGGCACTCATGTTAGAAGGGTAGAGACCACCATGTCCATTGAACTGACTCGCAATTTCTCCATTATCGCTCACATCGACCACGGAAAGACCACCCTTTCCGACCGGCTGCTGGAAAAGACGAATACCATTTCCGAACGGGAGAAGCAGGATCAGCTTCTGGATGCCATGGACCTGGAGCGGGAAAAGGGCATCACCATCAAGTCCCACCCCGTTACCATTTTCTACAAGGCCGGGGACGGAAAGACTTACAAGCTCAATCTGCTGGATACGCCGGGCCATGTGGATTTCTCCTATGAAGTGTCCCGTTCCCTGGCGGCATGCGAGGGAGCCCTTCTTATTGTGGACGCGGCCCAGGGAGTGGAAGCCCAGACACTTGCCAACATGCACCTGGCCATGGATCTGAACCTGGCCATTATCCCCGTCATCAATAAGATTGACCTTCCCAGCGCCAACCTGCCCAAAGTGTACCGCCAGCTGGAGGACATCGTCTGCATCCCCCATGAGGAAGCCATCCATGCCTCCGCCAAGATGGGCATCGGCATTGACGATATTCTGGAAGCCGTTGTTCAGCGCATCCCTCCGCCTGAAACGGAACAGGACGGCCTTCTGCGCGCCCTGGTGTTCGATTCCGTTTACGACGCCTACCGCGGCGTAGTCTCCTATGTGCGCGTCATTTCCGGCAGCGTGCACCGCGGCATGAAAGTCAAACTTTTCGCAACGGACGAAGTGTATGAAGTGAAGGAAGTGGGTATCTTCACCCCCAAAATGACCCGAACGGATTCCCTGGAAGCCGGCGACGTAGGCTACATCATCGCCAACATGAAATCCGCGGCGGATGTCAAAATCGGGGACACGTATACGGATTACATGCGCCCCTGCCCATCCCCCCTGCCCGGTTTCAAGGAAATCCGCCCCATGGTCTTTTCCGGCATTTATCCGGTGGATTCCTCCGATTTTGAAGCCCTGAAAGCGGCCATGGCGAAGCTTCAGATTAATGACGCCGCTTTCTCCTTCCAGGCGGAATCTTCCGTAGCTCTGGGCTTCGGGTTCCGTTGCGGCTTCCTTGGCCTGCTCCATATGGAAATCATCCAGGAGCGTCTGCGCCGGGAATTCAACATGGATATCATCTCCACCTACCCCTCCGTGATTTATGAGGTCACCAAGACAAATGGAGAGGAAATCAATGTGGACAATCCCAGCCTGCTCCCGGAACCGCAGGAAATTCAGGAAATCCGGGAACCTATCGTCAAGGTGTTCATTATGCTTCCTGGGGAATACATCGGGGATATCATGCAACTTGTCCTGGAAAAACGCGGCAGCGTGGACAATACGGAGACCATTGACGATATGCGCGTAATGCTCACCTGCACCGTCCCTCTGGCGGAAATTCTGGTGGATTTCAACGACAAGCTCAAATCCATGACGCGAGGCTACGGCTCCATGGATTATGAATACGCCGGCTATCAGGCCGCCAAGCTCATTAAAATGGACATGCTCATCGCCGGGGAACCGGTGGATGCCTTCTCCATGATTGTTCACCAGGACAAGGCAGCCTCCCGCGGCAGGGAACTGGCGGAACGCCTGAAAAACGTCATTCCCCGCCAGCTCTTCACCGTCGCCATTCAGGCCTGCATTGGCGGAAAAATCATTGCCCGGGAAAGCATCTCCCCCATGCGCAAGGACGTGACGGCCAAATGCTACGGCGGGGACGTCACCCGCAAGCGCAAACTTCTGGAAAAGCAGAAGGAAGGCAAAAAGCGCATGAAGGCCATCGGAAAAATCAACATTCCGCAGGAAGCGTTCATCAAGGTGCTGAAAACGGGGGATTAACCCATTTTCTTCCCGGCTTTATATCGTTTTTCCGTTTGAATATGGGAAAACAGTTTATTTGCAGGGAGAATATATTGGCTATTTTGGAAAACAGGGTATTACTCGCGTTTTAATCGGCAGATTTCCTTCCCATTACTCTGATGATAGAGAGTATAACAAGGAACTGTTCCTGTTTTCCCGGGTTCTCGCGGCCTGCGTTTTGGTGAGCATTCATGCCCCGGCTAAATGAGCCACTTCACGTGGTCCTTCTTCCGTAGCAAACATTCGTTCAAAAGCGCCAGAAACAGCCTTTCCATCAGGATTCAATGGATGAAAATGGACCATGAGACACCTCCTGCACTACTTCCCCAACCATTCCCGGGAGGAGGAATGCTACATCAGGCTGCCGGCTACTGGGAAAAGGAGGAAATCGACGAGCTGATCTACCGGACCGTGGGCCGCGTTCCGGAGTCCGAATTCCTGTTCAGGGGCGACCGAGGCAAACGGTACGAAAAGAAGCTGCGCACCGGCAGGGCGAGCCACATCAACGACCGCTACATGCACCCCCCTGGATATCGCCATACGGGACCGGAAGCAGAAGAAACAGGAAGCCAAGAAATACTGAAACCGCTGCAGCCGTTGAACAATTCCCGGTTGCGTATTTTTCCCTGTTATGCTATCAGGTCAGTCATGAGTCTGCCCCGGCTGTCCATGCTCCTGTTTGCGTCCGCGGCTCTCTGTTCCTGCGTGGGAACCTCTCCGGAACAGGAAGAACCGAAGGTAAAAAAAAGCCTTTCGGAATACATGCAGGATAACAAGACCAATTCCATCGCCAATGTGCCGACGGGGCTGTTGAGCACTACCCCGAATCAGCAACAGGCCACCCATCTTACCGCCACCACACAGGAGGAAATGACCAGGGCAGACAGCGGGGCCGTCTATTACACGGACGCTCATGACCCGGACGCCCCCATCCCCGGGCTGGAAGAAGCTTTCGCCCAGCGTAAGGAAAACGAACGCTGGATCCAAAGCTATCCCACCGCCCTCCGGGAAGCCCAGAGTACCGGAAAACCCATTCTCATCTGGTTCCACCATTCCGTGGGCAGCCCTCCCAGCAAAAAGCTGGGGGCAGAACTCCTCCATACGAAGGAATTTGAAGACTGGGCGAAAAGGAATGTCGTCCGCGTCTGTTACGACCAGGCGGAAAAATTTGAAAGCGAACCTGTTTACAGGAAGCGCCAGAAGATGCTGGAGTATGTGAAAAAGGCTCCCTCCCTGTTTGGCGTGAGAGGAACGCCCGTGCTTCTGGTCATGTCTCCGGACGGCTCCAAAGTGGATACGTTGCGCGGTTATTATACCGGACAAAACGCCCTTTATTTTGACCAGATCAAGAACAGCGTCAAACTGGCGAAGCAGCAATATGAAGAGTTTAAAAAAACGCTGATTCCCAAAGGCTACCGGGTCTGGACAGGAGTCAACGGAAATACCGTCTTCGCCAAACTTTCCCGTTATTCGGAAAAGACCCAGACCCTCTGGCTTCAGGAGCTGGACGGACACCAGAGCAGAACATCCCTGAAAAGGCTCAGCCTTGAAGATAGAACATGGCTCCTGGAACAGAAAGAATCCCATGAAAACAACGGCCGGAACAAGCGCTCCGGCCCACGTGGCACCTGAACCGGCTTTTCCCCTGCCGTCCGGCTGCGGAACGGTTTATTCATGGGCTTCCGCTCCATCCCCATTTTTGTATTGAAATATGAAACTGATGTTTTATTTTTCCTAAAACTCTCTTCCAGCATTTTTTCTTTCGGGGATGTGGTCTTTTCCGTACCGGCAGGAATGCCCTTGCGGACAAATTCCGCCGCTTCCCCCTCTCCAACCATTGCCTGTTTAATTCATGATTTTAACAATGAACCGTCATGCCGCCATCGCCCTGATGCTTGCGGCCTGTCCCCTGTCCGCTTCCGCGGACCAGCCTCAAAAGCAGACGCCGGACCAGCGCCCCAACATCGTGGTCATTGTCACCGACGACCATTCCTACCAGACCCTGGGCACCTGTGAAAAGGATTCTCCCATGCCTTATCCAAACTTCCGCAAACTGGCGGACGAAGGCATGGTCTTTGACCGGAGCTACTGCGCCAACTCCCTGTGCGGACCTTCGCGGGCTTGTATTTACACTGGCCGCCACTCCCATATGAACGGGTACCTCTTCAACGAACATGCGGCTCCCTTTGACGGTTCCCAGCCCACTTTCCCAAAAATGCTCCAAAAGGCCGGTTACCAGACGGCCATTGTCGGCAAGTGGCACCTGGAAGCCATCCCGCCGGGAGCCAAGGGAGATACGTCCAAATATGAATCCGACCCCACCGGATTCGATTACTGGGAAATTTTCCCCGGCCAGGGCAACTATTTCAATCCGGATTTCATCACTCCCGGCAAGGACGGCAAACGCGTGGTGAAAACGGAACCCGGCTATGCCACGGAACTGGTCACGCAAAAAAGCCTCAAATGGCTGGACCAGAGGGACAAGGACAAACCCTTTATGCTCGTCGTGGGCCACAAGGCACCCCACCGTTGCTGGTGCCCCTCCATTCAGAATCTGGGCCGCGCCAAACAGTATGCGGACGCCATTGACCCGCCCGCCAATCTGGAAGACGATTTTGCAGACCGCCCGGAATTCCTGAAAATGACGGAACAAACCCTGCTCAACCATTTCAACGTATGGTCTGACGAGCACCTGATCAAGGAGGTGGTCCCGGAAGACATCCAGAAAATGCTTTCCTGCCCGGAATCCAAGACCCTGCATACTCAGTATGACTGGGAAATGCCGGAATGGGTGCGCATGGACCCGCAGCAGAAGGAAGCCTGGTACAACTATCACAAGGCCCGTACTGTACAGCTTGTCAAAGATATTAAAAACGGGAAAATCAAAACGCAGCGCGACATTTTGCTGCGCCGCTGGCGCCATTATATGGAAGACTATCTGGGCACCGTTCTTTCCGTGGACGAAAGCATCGGCCAGATCATGGACTATCTGAAACAGAACGGCCTGGACAGGAATACGCTGGTGCTCTACTGCGGAGACCAGGGATTCTACATGGGCGAACACGGCCTGTACGACAAGCGCTGGATTTTTGAAGAATCCTTCCGCATGCCCCTCATCATGAGATGGCCGGGCCACATCAAGCCGGGCGTGCGCTCCTCCGCCATGGTGCAGGAACTGGATTATGCTCCCACTTTCTGCGACGTAGCCGGGGTAAATACCAAGGAAAATATGAATACCTTCCAGGGCCGTAGCCTCACTCCCCTGTTCAAGACCGGAGAACATCAGGATTTCAAAAACCGTTCTCTTTACTACGCTTTTTACGAAAATCCGGGTGAACACAACGCTCCGCGCCATGACGGCCTGCGCACGGACCGCTACACGCTGTCCTATATTTGGACCAGTGACGAATGGATGCTTTTTGACAACCAGAAGGACCCGGCCCAAATGCACAACGTCATCAACAAACCGGAATATGCGGAAACCGTGAAAGAACTCAAAACCCTGTACGGCAAGCTCCGCAAAGACTACCAGGTACCGGAAGGCTTCCCCGGGGCCACCGGCAAACTGGCCGTCAAGCCGCAGTGGGACTGCGCTCCCTCCAGAGATTGACGCCGCCATTCACCGTTCCTCCCGAAACACGGTTGTCCGGAACACGCCATTGACGACGGAGGGACAGGGTTTAAATCCTCACACAAACAACAACCATTACTATACGCGCCGCATGAAATCAATTTTGCTAGCCGCAGCGTTCCTGGGTTCCCTCTGCTGGGCCGGAACCAATCCCTACAACATTATTCCGGAGCCCGTCAACGTGACGACAACTTCCGGAACTACCAAAAACCTCAAAATCATCCATGAGCAAAAAGTCGCCGGACTGGGCAATGAAGGGTATGCCATGAAACTGACGCCCGGCGGCGTGGAACTCCGTTATACCACGCCCAACGGGAAGGCCATGGCCATGGCGACCCTGTTCGGGAACATCATGACCATCGAAGACGTGCCCGGCACTGTGGCCCGGGCCATCCTGAGCTTCTCCGAGAACAAGATCGTCATCCTGATGCTCATCAACGTGCTCCTGCTCATCGTCGGCACGTTCATGGAAGCGTTGGCGGCTATCGTTATCCTCGTTCCCATCCTGCTGCCCATCGTGACGGGTGTGGGCGTATCGCCGCTGCACTTCGGCGTCATCATTGTGGTCAACCTTGCCATCGGCTTCATCACGCCGCCCGTGGGTGTAAACCTCTTCGTGGCCAGCGGCGTCGCCAAGGCGAAGCTCGAGAACATCGCCAGTCAGGCTCTGCCCATGATCGCCCTGATGCTTATCGTCCTGCTCATTTGTACCTATATCCCTGAAGTTCCGCTGATTCTGGTGGGCGGCCCCCACTAAGCGTTTCTCTGGCAGTTTTACCTGTGGAAAAAGGGAGTCCCTTGCGGGGGCTCCCTTTTTTTGT
>ENA-OPBO01001554-OPBO01001554.1-human-gut-metagenome-genome-assembly--contig:-NODE-1554-length-15836-cov-5.131614_pt1 | contig 15836 bp, 27 predicted proteins | sample MGYA00241071_ERZ501458 | MGnify/ENA primary metagenome ERZ501458 (study PRJEB25962, sample SAMEA2042509) | human gut metagenome | biome: human gut; feature: human-associated habitat; material: faeces...
CAAGATCTACCGCCAGAAGGGCACCGGCCGTGCCCGCCAGGGCTCCACGCGCGCCGCGCAGTGGACCGGCGGCGGCGTCGTCTTCGGCCCCACCCCGCGCACCCACAACAAGCGCATCAACAGCAAGATGGTCAAGCTTGCCATGCGCTCCGTGCTCTCCGGCAAGGTCTCCGACAGCGAGCTCGTCCTCGTTGACGCCCTCTCCTTTGAGAAGCCGTCCACGAAGCAGGCCAAGGCCCTTCTCGCCAGCCTCGGCATCGAGGGCAAGCGCGTGACCGTCGTCGTCTCCGACGATGACGTCAACACCTACCTCTCGTTCCGCAACCTCCAGCAGGTCAACGTCATCGGCATGTCCGAGGCCACGACCCGCAACCTCATCGACAACGGCGCCCTCGTCATGACCGCCGACATCGCGAAGCAGTTCGAGGAGGTGCTCGCATAATGAACTCCGCCTACGACGTGATCATCCGCCCGATCGTCTCCGAGCGTTCCTTTGACCTCATGGAGCAGGGCAAGTACACCTTCGAGGTGGCCAAGGCCGCTCCCAAGGAGGAGATCGCCGCCGCCATCGAGAAGCTCTTCGGCGTCCACGTGGTGAAGGTCAACACCATGAACGTCTCCGGCAAGAAGAAGCGCGTTCGCTATCAGACCCCTGGCACCACGCGCTCCTGGAAGAAGGCCGTCGTGACCCTCGCCGCCGGCGAGACGATCGAGATCTTCGGCAGCCAGCAGGCCGCCGAGTAGGCCAGCACCCCGCCCGAGCCCCTGAGGGGGCCGGGCTTTTGTGCCCCGCGCGATGGATACGCGCGGAACCGTGGTAATCCGGTGTCGGCCGCCAATCCCTGAGCGGTCGGCCAACGGAAGAAGAAGGGAAAGAGTCAATGGCAGTCAAGCACCTCAAGCCCACGAGCGCGGGCCGTCGTTTCCAGACGGTCTCGGACTTCGCCGAGATCACCCGCAGCACGCCCGAGAAGTCGCTTCTCGAGCCCCTGCCCAAGAAGGCGGGCCGCAACAACAACGGCCGCATCACCACCCGTCACCAGGGCGGCGGCCACAAGCGTCAGTACCGTAAGATTGACTTCAAGCGCGTCAAGGACGACGTGCCGGCCAAGGTCGCCACGATCGAGTACGACCCCAACCGCTCCGCCCGCATCGCGCTGCTCCACTACGTCGACGGCGCCAAGGCCTACATCCTGTGCCCCGAGGGCCTGCACGTGGGCGATACCGTCCTGTCCGGCACCAAGGACGTGGACATCAAGCCCGGCAACTGCATGCCGCTCTCCGAGATCCCCGTCGGCACCCTCGTGCACGCCGTGGAGTTCCAGCCCGGCAAGGGCGCCGCTATGGCCCGCGCCGCCGGCACCTCCGTCCAGCTCATGGGCAAGGACAACGGCTATGCCGTCCTGCGCATGCCCTCCTCCGAGCTTCGCCGCGTCCTGCTCACCTGCCGCGCCACGATCGGTGAGGTCGGCAACGCCGAGCACTCCAACATCGTCGTCGGCAAGGCCGGCCGCAGCCGCTGGGCCGGCGTCCGCCCGACCGTCCGTGGTACCGTCATGAACCCGGTCGACCACCCGCACGGCGGCGGCGAGGGCAAGAACCACACCTCCGGCCGTCCGTCCGTGACGCCGTGGGGCAAGCCGACGAAGGGTTACAAGACGCGCGACCCGAAGAAGGCCTCCAACCGCCTGATCATCCGTCGCCGCAAGTCCAAGTAGTCGCAACACGAGTAGTAGGAGATAGAAAGCATGAGCAGAAGTCTCAAGAAGGGCCCGTTCGTGGAGACTCGCCTCCTCGCGCGTGTCGCCGCTCAGAACGAGGCCGGCACCAAGGAGGTCATCAAGACCTGGTCGCGCTCCTCGACCATCTTCCCCGAGATGGTCGGTCACACGATCGCCGTCCACGACGGCCGCAAGCACGTGCCCGTGTACGTCACCGAGTCCATGGTCGGGCACAAGCTGGGCGAGTTCGCCCCCACCCGCACGTTCCGTGGCCACAAGGAAAAGTAGGGGGTAGGGAAACAACATGCCTCAGAACACCAACACCAACGAGGTCCGCGCGACGGCCAAGTACGTCCGCGTCGCCCCTCGCAAGGCCCGCGCCGTCGTCTCGCTGATTCGCGACCTCCCCGTCGAGAAGGCCCTCGAGGTCCTGCAGTTCTCGACCCGCGCCGCTGCCGTGGACGTGGCCAAGGTCCTGCGCTCCGCGGTCGCCAACGCCGAGAACAACAACGGCCTGCGCGGCGACAACCTCTACGTGAAGCTCGCCTACGTTGACGAGGGCCCCACCCTCAAGCGCATCCGCCCGCGCGCCAAGGGCTCTGCCTCCCGCATCAACAAGCGCATGAGCCACATCACCGTCGTCGTCGCTCCTCGAAAGGAGGCGTCGAGAACGCATGGGTCACAAGGTTCAGCCGACTGGCTTCCGTCTCGGCATCACCGAGGAGTGGCGTTCCCGCTGGTACGCCGATAAGAACTACGCCGAGAACCTCGGCAACGATCTCGCCATCCGCTCCTACCTCGAGAAGCGCCTCGCCAAGGCCGCCCTCTCCCGCGTCGACATCGAGCGCGCCGGCGACAAGGTCAAGGTCACGATCTACACCGGCCGCCCCGGCATCGTGATCGGCAAGAAGGGCGCCGACATCGACGTCCTGCGCTCCGACCTCGAGAAGGTCGCGGGCGTCGGCAAGGGCATGGTCGCCGTGGACGTCATCGAGGTCAAGCGCCCCGAGCTCGACGCCAACCTCGTTGCCCAGTCCATCGCTGAGCAGCTCGAGGGCCGCGTCGCCTTCCGTCGCGCCATGCGCAAGGCCGTCCAGTCCGCCCGCAAGGCCGGCGCCAAGGGCATTCGTATCCAGTGCTCCGGCCGCCTCAACGGCGCCGAGATGGGCCGCCGTGAGTGGTACCGCGAGGGTCGCGTGCCCCTGCACACCCTGCGTGCCGTGATCGACTACGGCCAGTCCACCGCTCGCACCACCATGGGCGCCTGCGGAATCAAGGTTTGGATCTACTTCGGCGAGAAGCTCCCCGGCCAGGCCACGCCTCGCCCGGCTCTCGAGGGCTCCAGCCGTCCTCGCCGCGGTCGCAATGAGAGGAGGGGCCGTTAATGCTCGCACCTAAGCGCGTTCTTCACCGCAAGGTCCAGCGTGGCTCCATGAAGGGTCACGCCAAGGGCAACACCCAGCTGCACTTTGGCTCCTATGGCATCCAGGCCCTCGAGGCCCACTGGATCACCAACCGTCAGATCGAGGCCTGCCGTGTCGCCATGACCCGCTACATGAAGCGTGGCGGCAAGGTCTGGATCACGATCTTCCCGGACAAGCCCATCACCAAGAAGCCCGCCGAGACCCGCATGGGCTCGGGCAAGGGCAACCCCGAGGAGTGGGTGGCCGTCGTCAAGCCGGGCCGCATCATGTTCGAGATTGATGGCGTGTCCGACGAGGTGGCTCGCGAGGCTCTCCGTCTGGCCCAGCACAAGCTGCCGATCAAGACCAAGATCGTCGCCCGCACCGACCAGGACGGGGAGGAATAGGCAATGAAGTACACCGACATCAAGGCCATGAGCGACGACGAGCTCGCCAAGAAGCTGGAGGAGGGCCGCGCCGAGCTCTTCAACCTCCGCTTCCAGATGGCCACGAGCCAGCTTGACAACACGGCCCGCGTCAAGACCGTGAAGAAGGACATCGCGCGCGTCCTCACCGAGCAGCGCGCCCGCCAGATCGCGGCTGAGAAGTCCGCCGCGCAGAACTAGATCGCAGGAGAATGACTATGGCTGAGACCGAGAAGAGGAACGCGCGCAAGGTCGTCACCGGGACGGTCGTCTCCATCTCTGGCGACAAGTCCATCACGGTGAAGATCGACTACCGCAAGCGTCACCCCAAGTACGGCAAGATGATGACCATCTCCAAGAAGCTCCACGCTCACGACGAGAAGAACGAGTGCGGCGTCGGCGACACCGTCACCGTCATGGAGACTCGTCCGCTTTCCAAGACCAAGCGTTGGCGTCTCGTGGAGATCGTCGAGCGCGCCAAGTAAGTATCAGTGACGAGCCCTGCCCACGTGCGTCGCACGTAAGGACGCACCTCTGGGCGGGCACACGTTCGGAGGAACACCAATGATTCAGATGGAGACCATGCTCAACGTCGCTGACAACAGCGGCGCTCGACGCGTGAAGTGCGTCAAGGTCCTCGGTGGCTCCAAGCGTCGCTACGCCGGCCTGGCCGACGTCATCATCGGCGCCGTGCAGGAGGCTACCCCGGGCGGTTCCGTGAAGAAGGGCGACATCGTCCGCTGCGTCATCGTGCGCACGGTCAAGGAGACCCGTCGCAAGGACGGCAGCTACATCCGCTTTGACCAGAACGCCTGCGTCCTGGTCAACAAGGATGGCGAGCCCAAGGGCACCCGTATCTTCGGGCCCGTCGCCCGCGAGCTGCGCGACCACAAGTACATGAAGATCGTCTCGCTCGCGCCTGAGACGCTCTAGGGAGTGAGGACGAATGGCTAAGATGCATGTGAAGAAGGGCGACAAGGTCGTCGTCCTCTCCGGTAAGGACAAGGGCAAGGAGGGCGAGATCCTCCGCGCCAAGCCCGCCGAGGGCAAGGTCATCGTTGAGGGCGTTGCCATGGTCAAGAAGGCCGTGCGCCCCAACGCGCAGAACCAGCAGGGCGGCATCGTCGAGCAGGAGGCCGCCATCGACGCCTCCAACGTCATGCTCGTCTGCCCGAGCTGCGGCAAGCCCACGCGCGTCGGTCACGACGTGAACGACGAGGGCAAGAAGGTCCGCGTGTGCAAGAAGTGCGGCGCCAAGTTCTAAGGGACTGAGCCGCATATCATTCCGGGGAGCCCCCGGATTTCCTACGAGAGGCGCGCTTCGCGAAACCTCTCTTCGGAAATCCGGGGGCTCCTCGCATGCAGTTTCTGGCTCAGGCCCTTAGAACTTGGCGTCGCCCTGGTCTGTGCGCCGTCTGGGGGGCGCGTATTCAGATGCGGATTTGAGCGGTCAACCAGCGTGATGTTGATGCGGAAATGCGCCTTCAAGCACGTCGCCCTTCAGCCTCTGGCACTCAGATGCGGAAATGAGTGCGGAGCGGTACTCAGATGCGGATCTGAGTGAGGGGTGATGCTCAGATCCGGAACTGAGCGACCGCCCGACGGAACGGTCCTGCGGAAACGTGCCGTCGAACGCGGCGGGCCACGGCCGCTGATGCTCAAATCCGGATTTGAGTAGGGGGTGATGCTCAGATGGGGAACTGAGCGAGGGAGATGCTCAGAAGCGCATTTGAGTGGCGAGAAGGACGGGCGAGAAGGACGTAGCGTCGAGCGGGTTAGCCGAGAGCGAATGTGCATAAACGGTGCGTCGTTCTTCTCGGTTTTCCTTTTGTGGAGAAAGGGCGTATTATGTTTCCTTGCGTCTCTGGGTAGGGAGGATTCTGCCCCGGGCGCGTGACAAGGCTCCCGGCCTCGCCAGGGCAGGGAGGTACGAGGTTGGAAACCCCGTGCTGAGAACCCCAAGAGTTTAAGGAGTGGACATGGCAGACAAGTACGTACCGCGTCTCAAGGAGCAGTACTTCGCCACCGTGCGTGACGAGCTCCAGAAGCAGTTCGGCTACAAGAACGTTCACCAGATTCCGAAGATCGAGAAGATCGTCGTGAACATGGGCGTCGGCGAGGCCGCGACGGACGCCAAGGCCATCGATGGCGCCGTCGCCGACCTGCGCGCCATCACCGGCCAGCAGCCCCTCGTGACCCACGCCCGCAAGTCCATCGCGACCTTCCACCTTCGCGCCGGCATGCCGATTGGCGCCAAGGTCACCCTGCGCGGCGACCGCATGTGGGAGTTCTTCGACCGCCTCATCTCCATCGCCATCCCGCGCATCCGCGACTTCCGCGGCATCTCCCCGAAGAGCTTCGACGGCCGCGGCAACTTCTCCATGGGCGTCACCGAGCAGCTCATCTTCCCGGAGATCGACTTCGACAAGATCGACCACACCCGCGGCATGGACATCACCATCGTGACCACCGCCCAGACTGACGAGGAGGGCAAGGCGCTTCTCAAGGCCTTCCACTTCCCGTTCAAGGCTGAGTAGGTCAAATACCAACAAAGGCGCCTCGGCCCGGCCGGGACGCCCGGATTGCAATGAAGGAGGATTTGTGGCTAAGACATCGATGATCGTCAAGGCTCAGCGCGAGCCGAAGTTCTCGACGCGCAAGCAGAACCGCTGCCAGCGTTGTGGGCGTCCCCACTCCGTCTATCGCAAGTTCGGCCTCTGCCGCGTCTGCTTCCGCGAGCTTGCGAGCAAGGGCGAGCTTCCCGGCGTCCGCAAGGCGAGCTGGTAGGACCCTGGGGCTCTGGCGTCCAGGCGCTTGCGCCACGGGTGCGAGCGAACCGGACACGCAGGTTCATCATTATCGAAGGAGAATGATCCATGAAGATCACTGATCCCATTTCTGACATGCTGACGCGCATCCGCAACGCGAACGCCGCCAACAAGGCCGAGGTGTCCATGCCCTCGACCAAGGTGCTCGTCGAGATTGCCCGCGTCATCTGCGAGGAGGGATACATCGCCGGGTACGAGGTCGAGGACACGACCCCGCAGAAGACCCTCCACATCACGCTCAAGTACGGCGCCCGCCACGCGAAGGTCATCCGTGGCATCCGCCGCATCTCCAAGCCCGGCCTGCGCATCTACTCCACCGCGGAGAAGCTTCCGCGCGTGCTCGGCGGCCTCGGCACCGCCGTTATCTCTACCTCCAAGGGCATGATGTGCGACCGCGACGCCCGCAAGCAGGGCATCGGCGGCGAGGTCATCGCCTACATCTGGTAACTCACGGCAGGAATGAAAGGAGACAACCGTGTCTCGTATTGGTAAGCAGCCTGTCCAGGTTCCCGCCGGAGTCACTGTGACAGTCAACGGCAGCACCGTCACCATCAAGGGCGGCAAGGGCGAGCTCACCCGCACCTTCTCCGATCTCGTCGAGATCAAGGAGGAGGGCGAGGAGCTCCTCGTCGTCCGCGTGGACGAGTCCACCGCCTCCAACGCCCAGCAGGGCCTCACCCGCACCCTTCTCCACAACATGGTGGTTGGCGTCTCCGAGGGCTTTGAGAAGAAGCTCGAGCTCACCGGCGTCGGCTACCGTGCGGCGCTCAAGGGCAAGGACCTCGACCTCTCGCTCGGCTACTCTCATCCGGTGGTCTACCCGGCCCCCGAGAACATCACCTTCGAGGTGCCCGACAACACCCACATCAACGTGAAGGGCATCTCCAAGGAGCAGGTCGGCCAGGTGGCCGCCGAGATCCGCATGAAGCGCCCGCCCGAGCCGTACAAGGGCAAGGGCATCCACTACGTGGGCGAGCACATCCGCAGGAAGCTCGGCAAGGCCGCCAAGTAGTCTTCGGCCAGGCAGCGAAAGACCATCACCCCGTCAGGTGATGGCACGTCTAAGGAGAAGGAATGAACAAGCAGCAGGCGAAGAAGGCCGGTCTCAAGCGCCGCGAGCGCCGCGTCCGCGCCAAGATCTTCGGCACCGCTGAGCGTCCGCGCCTCAGCGTGCACCGCACCAACGCAAACATCTACGCTCAGGTCATCGACGACGCCGACGGCAAGACCATCTGCTCTGCCTCGACCCTCGACCCCGAGTTCCGCGCCACGGGCAAGATCGGCTCCAACAAGGAGGCCGCCGAGTTCGTTGGCGAGCTCGTGGGCAAGCGTGCCGTCGAGAAGGGCGTCACCACGGTCACCTTCGACCGCGGTGGTCGCATCTATCACGGCCGTGTCAAGGCTCTGGCAGACGGTGCCCGCAACGCGGGCCTGAAGTTCTAGGAGGATTCAATGGCACGAGATCGTAAGCGCCAGCAGGACACGGATCTTCAGGAGCGCGTCGTCTACATCCACCGCGTCTCCAAGACCGTCAAGGGCGGCCGTCGCATGTCCCTCGTCGCCCTCGTGGCCGTCGGTGACGGCAAGGGCAACGTCGGCCTTGGCATGGGCAAGTCCGCCGAGGTGCCCCTGGCCATCCAGAAGGGCATCGAGGACGCCAAGAAGAACATGTTCCACGTGCCCGTGACCGAGCACGGCACCATCCCGCACACCGTCGAGGGCCACTACGGCGCCGGCCGCGTTCTCATCAAGCCGGCCATCGAGGGTACCGGCGTCATCGCCGGCGGCCCCGTCCGCCCGCTCTTCGAGCTCGCTGGCATCACCAACGTGCTCTCCAAGTCCCTCGGCACCAGCAACGCGATGAACATCATCAAGGCCGCCGCCGAGGGCCTCAAGGAGCTCTCCAGCCCCGAGCAGGCCGCCGAGCGCCGCGGCATGACCGTGGGCGAGATGTTTGTCGGGAAGGAGAACTAGCGATGGCTCAGTCCCTCAAGATCAAGCTCGTGCGCAGCGCCGTTGCCTCCGTCAAGAAGGACCAGACGGCTACCTGCCGCGCCCTCGGCCTCCGCAAGATCGGCGACGTCGTCGAGCAGCCGGACAACCCGAGCATTCGTGGAATGATCTTCAAGGTCAAGCACCTTGTCACCGTGGAAGAGAACTAGGAGTCACTCATGCAGCTCAACGATCTGCGTCCCGCGGAGGGCTCGCGCAAGAACCGCAAGCGCATCGGCCGCGGCAACTCGTCCGGTCACGGCACCACGGCCGGTCGCGGCACCAAGGGCCAGCTCTCCCGTTCCGGCGGCGGCAAGGGCAAGGGCTTCGAGGGCGGTCAGCAGCCGCTCGCGATGCGTCTCCCCAAGCTCCCCGGCTTCACCAACCACAACCGCGTTGAGTACGCCCCGGTGAACGTTGCCCGCCTCGAGGCGCTGTTCGCCGACGGCGAGACCGTCGACGCCGATTCCCTGGTTGCCAAGGGCGTCATCAAGCACAACTATATTCCCGTGAAGGTCCTCGGCGACGGCGAGCTGACCAAGAAGCTCACCGTCAAGGTGGACAAGGTCTCCGCCTCTGCCCAGGCTAAGATCGAGGCGGCCGGAGGAAAGGTCGAGCAGGCGTGCTAAAGGGAATCGCCAATGCGTTTCGCATTCCGGAACTGAGGCAGAAGCTCCTGCTGACGGCAGGCATCCTTCTGCTGTACCGCTTCGGCGCCTATCTGCCCGTTCCGGGCGCGCCGTTCCAGGAGATGCTCGGAGCCTATCAGGCCGGGCTCTCCTCGAGCGGTGCCATGGCCGTGCTCAACCTCTTCTCAGGTGGCGCGCTTTCCCGCATGTCCGTGTTCAGCCTCGGCATCATGCCCTACATCACTGCTCAGATTATTCTGCAGCTGCTGCAGGCCGTGATTCCGTCCCTCGGCGAGCTTGCAAAGGAGGGCGAGGCCGGTCAGCGTAAGATCACGCAGTACACGCGCTATCTCACGATCGGCCTTGCCCTGCTCAACGCCATTGGCTACCTGTTCCTCTTCAGGAGCTATGGCGTGAGCTTCTCCAACATCGGGGTCCCCGAGCTTCTCCTTGACGTCATCGTCGTCTTCACCATGGTGGTCGGCGCGATGATCATCATGTGGCTTGGCGAGATCATCACCCAGCGCGGCGTTGGCAACGGCATGTCGCTCATCATCTTCGCGAACATCATGTCCGGAATCCCGACCGCCCTCATCACCTCGGTGACCGGTGTGGGCAACATTGTCCTCACCATCGTCACCCTCGTGGTGATCGTCGCGGTCATCCCGCTCATCGTTTACGTGGAGCGGGGGCAGCGTCGCATTCCCATCCAGTACGCGAAGCGCGTCGTAGGGCGCAGGATGATGGGCGGGCAGTCCACCTACCTTCCGATCAAGGTGAACACCGCCGGCGTCGTGCCGATCATCTTCGCCTCGGCGATTCTCTACCTCCCGGCTCAGCTCGCGGTCTTCTTCCCCAACGTCGACTGGGTGCAGGCCTTCGCCAACGCGCTCTCCGCCGGCTGGATCAACTGGGTGCTGTCCGTCGTCCTGATTGTGGCCTTCGCCTACTTCTACTCCTCCATGGTGTTCAACCCCACGGAGACGGCTGACCAGCTGCGTAAGCAGGGCGGGTTCATTCCGGGCGTGCGCCCCGGCGCCGCGACGGCCGCCTACATCAAGAGCACGATCGATCACATCACGCTGCCCGGCGCCCTCTTCATGGCGGTCCTGGCCGTGGTGCCCACGATCATCTTCTCGTTCACCGGCAACTCGCTCATCCAGGCCTTCGGCGGGACCTCGGTCCTCATCATGGTCAGCGTTGCCATGGACACGCTCTCCTCCATTGAGAGCCAGCTCAAGATGCACAATTACGACGGCTTCTTCAAGTAGTGGTCGTGAAAGGGTAGAGCAAGGCAATCAGAAAGGCGGTCGGCATCATGAACATCGTTCTTCTCGGCGCTCCCGGCTCTGGCAAGGGCACCCAGGCCCAGAAGCTCGTGGCGGAGTACGGCTTTGCCCACATCTCCACCGGCGACCTTCTCAGAGCCGCCATCAAGGAGGGCTCCAAGCTCGGCAAGAAGGCGAAAGGTTACATGGATGCCGGCCAGCTCGTTCCCGATGCCCTGGTCGTCGACCTCGTCAAGGAGCGCCTTGAGGCCGATGACGCGCAGAAGGGCTTCATCCTCGACGGATTCCCGCGCAACACCTCGCAGGCCGTGACGCTTGACTCCGAGCTCGCCGCGATGGGCCGCACGCTCGATGCGGCGCTGCTCATCTCGGTTGAGCCCGGCGTCATCGTCGAGCGCCTGAGCTCGCGTCGCACCTGCCGCGCCTGCGGCTACACCGCGCCGGCCGGCGTGGACACCTGCCCCCGCTGCAGTGGCGAGATGTACCAGCGTGATGACGACAAGCCTGAGACGATTCAGCATCGCCTCGACGTCTACGAGTCTCAGACGTCCCCGCTGATCGAGTACTACAAGGGACATGCGATTCTCAAGGAGGTTGACGGAGACCGTCCCGTCGACGAGGTTTATGCCGACGTCAAGACGCTCCTCGCTCTATGATCAACATTAAGTCACCTGTCGAGATCGAGCAGATGAAGGCCGCCGGGGCTCTGTCCAAGGCGGCCCTTCGTCGTGCCGGGGCATGTGTGCGACCCGGCGTCACCACCAAGGAGCTCGATCAGGTCGTAGAGGGGTTCATCCGCCTTCACGGCGCAATCCCCACCTTCAAGGGGTATGGCGGATTTCCGGGAAGCATCTGCTCGTCCGTGAACGAGCAGATCGTCCACGGCATCCCGTCGCCCGCCGTCGTGCTTCAGGAGGGCGACATCATCTCCATCGACACCGGAGCCACCTACCAGGGCTGGGTCGGTGACAACGCGTGGACCTTCTACGTGGGGGAGCCCTCCGAGGAGTGGCGCGCCCTCTGCGAGTGCACGCGCGACTGCCTGAAGGCCGCGATTGAGCAGGCCGTGCCCGGCAACCACCTTGGCGACATCGGCGCCGCGGTCCAGGAGCTCGCCGAGTCGAACGGCTACGGCGTGGTCCGCGACTACGTGGGCCATGGGGTCGGGCGTGTCATGCACGAGGACCCCGAGGTCAGGAACTATGGCAGGCGCGGGCGCGGCGTGCGCCTGCAGGCTGGCATGGTCATCGCCATCGAGCCCATGATCACGCTCGGCACGTACCAGTGCGAGACGCTCGCCAACGGCTGGACCGTCGTCACCCGTGACGGCAAGCCCGCGGCGCACTACGAGAACACCGTCGCTGTCACCGAGGACGGGCCCGTCATCCTCACGCAGGACGAGAAGGGCCCGTGGTGCTCGATGGAGGGCGGCATAGAGGAGTAGGCACCTCATCGTCCACGGTGCATTGACGCTGTTATGTGCGTCTGGTGCAGCGTGGACGAACATGTGAATTTTAGGTATGATTGATGGTCGCTGTAAGAGCGGGGAAGGGTGTGATTTTGAGCAAGCAGGACGCTATCGAGCTCGAGGGCAAGGTCGTCGAGCCACTGCCCAACGCGATGTTCAACGTTGAGCTTGAGAACGGCAAGACCATTCTCTGCACCATCTCGGGGAAGATCAGGATGAACTACATCCGCATCCTCCCCGGCGACCGGGTCGTCGTGGAGATCTCTCCCTACGACCTCACGAGGGGGCGCATCACCTACCGCTACAAGTAGGGTCCCCACACACAGCCTGGGATATTCACGCCAGCGGCTGGGCGAGGAGATAGGTTCGTATCAGCACTAACCGGAAGGAAAGTCTCATGAAGGTACGTCCTTCGGTCAAGAAGATGTGCGACAAGTGCAAGATCATTCGTCGCCACGGCAAGGTCTACGTCATCTGCGAGAACCCGCGCCACAAGCAGCGTCAGGGCTAAGGAAGGAGCTCCAAGTTGGCCCGTATTAACGGCGTCGACCTGCCGCGCGACAAGCGCGTCGAGGTCGGACTCACCTACGTCTACGGCATCGGCCAGACCCGCGCCACCAAGATTTGCGCGGAGACCGGTGTGAACCCCGACACCCGCGTCAAGGACCTCACCGAGGACGAGGTCACGAAGATTCGTGACTTCATCGACGCGAACTACACCACCGAGGGCGACCTTCGCCGCGAGGTGCGTCAGAACACCGCCCGCCTGATGGAGATTGGCTGCTACCGCGGCCTCCGTCACCGCAAGGGCCTCCCTGTCCACGGTCAGCGCACCCACACCAACGCTCGCACCCGCAAGGGCAAGAAGCGTCAGATCGGTGCCAAGAAGAGGGGCTAGGGAGTAGACAATGCCGCAGAAGAAGAACCAGCGCACCACGCGCGTGCGCCGCTCCGAGCGCAAGAACATCGCCGTGGGCCAGGCCCACATCAAGAGCACGTTCAACAACACGATCGTCTCGATCACCGACCCCCAGGGCAACGTGATCTCCTGGCAGTCCGGCGGCACCGTCGGCTTCAAGGGCTCCCGCAAGTCCACGCCGTTCGCCGCGCAGCTCGCCGCCGAGGCCGCCGCGAAGGCGGCCATGGAGCACGGCCTGCACAAGGTCGCCGTCTTCGTGAAGGGTCCCGGCTCCGGCCGCGAGACCGCCATCCGCTCCCTCCAGGCCGCCGGCCTCGAGGTTTCGGGCATCCAGGACAAGACCCCCATCGCGCACAACGGCTGCCGTCTGAGCAAGCGTCGTCGCGTGTAGCTAGGAGGAGTATCAATGGCTATCGATAGGACCCCGGTCCTCAAGAGGTGCCGCCAGCTCGGCATCGACCCCGTTGTGATGGGTATCAACAAGACCTCCAACCGCGAGCCCAAGCGTCGTCGCCGCCAGGAGAGCGAGTACGGCATTCAGCTCCGCGAGAAGCAGAAGGCCAAGTTCATCTACGGCGTTCTCGAGAAGCAGTTCCACGGCTACTACGAGAAGGCCCTCAAGCTCGAGGGCATCACCGGCGACAACCTGATGGCCCTTCTCGAGCGCCGTCTTGACAACGTCGTCTTCCGCCTCGGCTTCGCTCGCACCCGCAAGGAGGCCCGTCAGACCGTCCGTCACGGCCACATCACCGTGAACGGCCGTCGCGTCGACATCCCCTCCTTCCAGGTGAAGGCCGGCGACGTCGTCGCCGTGGCCGACAAGGCCAAGGACCTTCTCCCCATCAAGGAGGCCCTCATCTCCTCCGAGCACATGGCGGTTCCCGCCTGGCTCGAGGTTGACATCGAGAAGCTCAAGGGCACCGTCCTCCAGCTCCCCACGCGCGATCAGATCGACCTTGACATCGACGCGCAGCTGATCGTCGAGCTCTACTCCAAGTAAGCCCGGCCAGATTTGGAGGTAGCAATGTCCGAATTCATCCGACCGCAGGTGTCGGTAGAGGAGATCAGCGAGAACCTCGCCCGCGTGAGCGCCGAGCCGCTCGAGCGTGGCTATGGCGACACGCTTGGCAACTCCCTCCGTCGCGTCCTGCTCTCGTCGCTGTCTGGCGCGGCTGTGGAGGCCATCCAGATCGACGGCGTGCAGCATGAGTTCACGACCGTCGACGGCGTCTACGAGGACGTCACCGACATCGTGCTCAACGTCAAGGGCCTGGTCTTCCGCTCCATGGGGACTGGCGACGAGGCCGAGGCGTCCCTGTCCGTCGATGGCCCGATGACCGTCACGGGCGGCGACTTTGACATCCCGGCCGAGTTCGAGCTCGTCAACCCGGACCACGTCATCTGCACGCTCGGCGCGGGCGCCCACCTCACCATGAAGATGCGCGTCGGCGTCGGCCGCGGCTACGTGTCCGGCGAGGACAACGAGCGCGAGAGCGACCCGATCGGCATCATTCACGTCGACTCGCTCTACTCGCCCGTCAAGCGCTGCGCCAAGGCCGTCGAGGCCTGCCGCGTCGGCCGCCACACCGACTACGACCGTCTCGTGCTCGAGGTGGAGACCAACGGCTCCATCTCCCCGCGCGATGCCGTCGTTGAGGCCGCCAACATCATCAACCAGCACATGACCGCGTTCATGAGCCTGACTGATGAGGACGAGCCGGTCGAGGATGCCTCCATCTTCGCCACGGGCACCGTCGAGGACAACGTCGAGCTCGACAAGCAGATCGAGGACCTGGACCTCTCCGTCCGCTCCTACAACTGCCTCAAGCGCGCCGGCATCCACTCCGTGCGCCAGCTCGTGGAGTTCTCCGAGAACGACCTTCTCAACATCAGAAACTTTGGCGTCAAGTCCATCGAGGAAGTCAAGGACAAGCTCGAGACCATGGGCCTGTCCCTCAAGGCCTAGGCGCGCCGGATTTAGGAGAAGTAAGAAATGCGACACAACAAGAAGAGGGGCATGAAGCTCGGCACCGACGCCAGCCACACCAAGGCAATGAAGAAGAGCCTCATCCGTGCCCTGTTTGAGAACGACCGCATCAAGACCCTCGACCAGCGCGCCAAGGCCGTCCGCGGCGACGTTGACAAGGTCATCACCTGGGCGAAGAAGGGCGACATCGCCAGCCGTCGTCTCGCGATCGCCAAGGTGGGCGACAAGGAGCTCGTCCGCGAGGTCTTCGAGAAGGCCGCGCAGGGCATGTGGGCCGACCGCAACGGTGGCTACACGCGCATCATGAAGCTCGGCCCCCGCAAGGGCGACGCCGCCGAGGTCGTTATTCTCGAGCTCGTGACCGAGCCCGTCACGCCCAAGGCCGCGCCCAAGGCCAAGGTCACCAAGGTCGAGGCCGCCCCGGTCGAGGAGCCCAAGGCCGAGGAGGCCGCTCCCGCCGAGGAGAAGGACGCCGAGTAGCGTTCCTGGCAAAGATGGTACCTTCGAGCCCCGGCCCTGCCGGGGCTTTTTGCATGCAGGGGCACGACGGGCCCTGAGGGGCGCAAGCGGGAGGTGGGCACGTGATCGAGCTACACGAGGTGGGGTTCTCCTACGGCAACGCGGATGTTCTGCGCGGCGTCTCGCTCGTCGTGCGTCCCGGGGAGCGCGTCGTACTCCTCGGGAGGAACGGGTCTGGCAAGTCGACCCTCTCCCGGCTCATGAACGGCTCGCTGTTGGCCTGCTCCGGCGAGGTGGTCGTGGATGGCATCACGTCTGCCCTCGAGACGAGAGGGGCGATCGCCGCGGCTGTCGGCTACGTGCGCCAGGACCCCAGGAATCAGATCGTGAGCCCGCTCGTGCGGGATGAGGTCGAGTTTGGCCCACGAAACCTCGGTCTGCCCCGAGAGGAGGTGCGGGCGCGCGCCGAGGGGGCGCTTGCGGCATGCGGGCTCGAGGCCCTACGCCTCCGCATGACCGACGAGCTCTCGGGGGGCCAGCAGCAGCTCCTCTCGCTAGCAGGCGTTCTTGCGATGAGCCCGCGCTACCTTGTGCTCGATGAGGTTGGGTCCCATCTTGACGAGGCGGCGCGCACCGCCATCGCCGGCCTCGTGCGCGGCCTCGTGCGCGGGGGGACGGGCGTGCTCGAGGTGGCGCACGGGCCTGAGACGCTCTTC
>ENA-OPBO01001556-OPBO01001556.1-human-gut-metagenome-genome-assembly--contig:-NODE-1556-length-15820-cov-3.436790_pt1 | contig 15820 bp, 14 predicted proteins | sample MGYA00241071_ERZ501458 | MGnify/ENA primary metagenome ERZ501458 (study PRJEB25962, sample SAMEA2042509) | human gut metagenome | biome: human gut; feature: human-associated habitat; material: faeces...
TTCGCACAGGAAGCTGGTGAGGTAATAGGTGGCCATCTCCATGGAGCCGGTGCGCGGCGCGCGCAGGCGGATGGAGAAGGTCCCGGCGAGGTTGAGCAGCGGCTCCGGCACGTTCTCGCAGACATAGGCCACGCAGCGTTTTCCCTCGCTCTTGGCCTGGGCGATGAGCTCGTTGTTCGCGTCCTGCAACAGATTTTCAAAATAGATAAGGTGCTTCAGGTCTTTCATTTTCTCCTCCTCGCGGAAAGGGGGCTAGCAGCCCTCTATCTGCTTGATATTCATCTCCCTGCCCTGCTGGAGCCAGGTCTCGCCGCTGCCGCAGTAGGGGCAGGTCTTGCCGTATTTCACGGTGGGATAGGTCTTTTTGCAGGAGTCGCACCAGGTAATGGCCGGGATGGTCTCGCATATGAGCTGCGAGCCCTCGATGAGCGGCGTCTTCTTCGCGTACCAGTTCCAGCAGTCGACAAGGTAGCTCGGGACGATGCCGGAGACCTCGCCGAACTCGAGCGTGACGGAGCTTATCTGCGTCAGCTCGTTCTGCCGGGCGATGGCGTCCACCTGCTTTATGACATAGGTGACGATACTAAGTTCGTGCATAATTTCCTCACTTTTACCCCAAACAGGCACGGAGCTAGCCGTGCCTGTCTGGTGTCTGCTGCGTTATAGGCTTATTTTCCGGCGAGCTTTTTCTTGAGTATCTTGACCTCGCGCTTGGCGGCGTAGGGCAGGATCTCCTTGAACTTGTCCTCGGCCGGGACCATGTGCGAGCACTCGGGGCGCACGCGCTTGAGGTGGATGGCGTCAAACTCGCACTTGGTGGTGCAGATGCCGCAGCCGATGCACATGTACTCGTCGAGCACGACGGCGCCGCAGCCGAGGCAGCGCTCCGTCTCCTTCTTGAGCTGCTCCTCAGTGAAGGTGCCGCGCAGGTCGCGGAAGGTCTTCTTCGCCTCCTCCGGGCTGCCGTCAGCGGCCTTCTGGCGCGGAGCGGGACGCAGGCTCTTTATCGGCACGACGACATTGTCCTTGTCAAGGGACAGATATTCCTTCACGGCCCTGCCGAGCACCAGGCTCTGGCCCTCGTGCACAAAGCGGTGGATGGAGATGGAGCCCTCCTTGCCTGCCGCGATGGCGTCGATGGCGAACCTCGGTCCGGTGACCACGTCGCCGCCCGCGAAGATGTCGGGCTCGCCGGTCTGGAGGGTGACGGGGTCAACAACGACGGTGCCGTTCCTGCCGCGCTGGACCTTGGTGCCGTCCAGCATCGCGCCGAGGTCCACCTTCTGGCCGGTGGCCGCGATGACGCAATCGACGGCGAGCTCCTCGAACACGCCCTTGCGCTCCACAGGCTGACGCCTGCCGGAGGCGTCCTCCACAGCGGAGAGCTCCATGCACTGGAGCTTCAGGCCGGCGACGGCCTCCTCGCCCAGGACCTCAGCCGGGGTCATCAGGTACTTGAACTGGACGCCCTCGGCCTCCGCCTCCGCGACCTCCTCAGCCGCGGCGGGCATCTCGTCGGCCGTGCGGCGGTAGACTACATACACGTTCTCAGCGCCCAGCCTTATGGCGGTACGGGCGACATCCATGGCGGTGTTGCCGCCGCCTATGACGGCGACGTTCTTGCCAACTTTGACCTCCTCGTCCGCGTTCACGGCCTTGAGGAACTCTATGCCGCCCCAGACGCCGGCCTTATCTTCACCGGCGCAGCCGAGCGGCGCGCTCTTCCATGCGCCGGCGGCGAGGTAAAACGCCTCGTATCCCTGCTCGCGCAGCTGCGCTATAGTGACGTCCTTGCCGACGTCCACGCCGCAGCGGAACTCCACGCCCATCTCGCGCAGGACGTCAATCTCCGCCTCGACGACGTCCTTCTCAAGACGGAAGGACGGGAGGATGCGGGTCAGCATGCCGCCGACCTTGTCGCCCTTCTCGAACACCGTGACGGGGTAGCCCTTTACGGCGAGATAATAGGCGCAGGAGAGGCCGGACGGACCGCCGCCGATGACGGCTATCTTATTTGTGAAGGGCTTGCCGGTCTGGTTGAGCATCTTCGGCACAAAGCGCGTCTCGGCGGAGAGTTCCTTGTCCGCGATGAACTTCTTGATGTCGTCGATGGCAATGGGGTCATCAATATCGCCGCGGGTGCAGGCGTCCTCACAGGCCCTGTTGCAGATACGGCCGCAGACCGCCGGGAACGGGTTCTCGCTCTTTATGAGCTCCAGCGCCTCGAGATAGCGGCCCTGGGAGGCAAGCTTTATATAGCCCTGGACGGGGATATGCGCGGGGCATTCCATCTTACATGGCGCGGTGCCTTCCTCAGCGACCTTGCTGCGGTTGGTGCGGTAATCAACGTTGTACTTGTCCTTGCCCCAGAGGCTGTCCATCGGGGTGAGCTGAGGTTCGGCGGGCTTTTCCTCGTTCTTGGCGCAGAGCTTGGTGCCCAGCTTGAGGGCGCCCATCTGGCAGTTGTCCACGCAGAGGCCGCAGGCCACGCACTTGTCGCGGTCGACCTTGGCGACGTAGTTGGTCCTCAGCATGTCCGGGGCGTTGAAGTACTCGCCCAGGCGCAGCGCGAGGCAGGAGCAGCCGCAGCAGTTGCAGATGGCGGTGGGGCCGTCATAGCCCTCGGCGGCGTTTATCTCGTGGACAAGGCCGTTGTCCTCGGCGCGCTTGAGGATCTCCAGCGCCTCCTCCTTGCTGACCAGCCTGTGGCTGCCCTGCTTAGAGAAGAACTTGGCGTTGTCGTCAATATACATGCACATATCTTCCTCGAGGTGGCCGCAGCCCTCGCCCATAAGGCGCCTCGTGCGGCGGCAGGAGCAGGGGCCTACGGAGATGGCCCAGGCTCTCTCGATTATGTGCTCGACCTCGTCATAGGTGGCTGCGTGCGAGTCGTTCCTAATGGCGCTGCCGACGGGCATCGCGCGCATGGGACCCATGCCCGCCGGGAAGTTCGGGACAAGTATGGGCGTGCGGTAGCGCGTATAGCGCTCAAAGCACTCGGCAATGACGGGGTATTTCTCCACCTGCTCCTTGACGGAGAGCATGCCCTCCATGATGCCAGGCACCCAGATGGGGTAATAGTAGGTCTCGACGTCGTGGTCCTCGCCCTCGTACACGCAGCGGACTATGCCGCACTTCACGAGCTCGTCAACCATGGCCTGGGCGTGCTCAACGCTCGTCCCGGCCTTTTTGGCTATCTCTTCTATGCGCCTCGGTTTGCGGACCTTGACATGCATGCCGACGTCGGCCATCTCATCCGTCACGACCGGGTCGAGTATCATGTACTCGGGGTCGGAGGGCGTGACGCCCGTATAGGTTCCAGACTCAAGGCTTATCTTCGACGCAAGGAGAAGTATCTTTTTTCTGAAGGCCATATGTCCCCCTCTTTTCAGTTTGAAAATTTGGTTTTCCAACACAAGTTGCTCTTTTATCATTATAAACTTCTGCTCACCCTCATTCAATTCACACCTTTGCAAATTAAAAAGTCAAAAAACTGTCAATTATCACAACTGGTTCTGATTTGACCAGCGTTTTCTGCGCTGGCATGGCCACAATTACCCTCGATACGCTTAATCTCTTCCCACGCTTGACCGCCGGGCGCGCGCGTGGTATCATCGGCATGTGCCGAAAAATCAGGTTTTGGAGGTCTGGTCAATGCACGAGATTGGCGTCGTCAGGCAGGTGCTCAGGACTGTCGAAAACTTTGCAAAAGAAAACGGACTTGACAGAATAGACACCATCGTACTCGAGATCGGTGACCTCTCGCTGGTCATACCCAAATACGTTGAGGACATCTACAACGTCATTATAAAGGATACGCCCTTTGAGTTCACCAAACTCAAAATTGAGGTCGTGGAGGGCCAGGGCGTCTGCCGGGACTGCAAAAGGGCCTTCCCCATAGTCAAGAACGAGGGCTATTGCCCGCGCTGCGGCAAACGAAATGCTGACGTCATAAGCGGAAGGGACTTTCTTGTCAAGGAGGTCATTGTTCCCTGAGAGGCGGACATTTTGTGCAGTATTTACGTTTTTTGCCGTCAGACATGTATGCTTTTGAGCGGTATTCCCGCTTGACTTTAGCCATTTCAAGCGTTATTTTAGATGCAGCAAAGCAAATTCGGCCTCGCCGGGAAGGAGATTGAGCAGCATGAAGAACCTCGTTTGCACTCTCAACGTCAATACTGCCGCTTCCTCCCGTCAGGCTCGCTTCTCCTTTGCGGGCTTTTATTGCTATGCCTATTTTTACTTTTATGGCATGGGAAACAAAGAGCCTGGCAGGATGTTAGCGGTTTGCTGAGTTAAGAGATTTGCAGCTTTCAGCAGCCCCGTCTGTACAGGCGGGGCTGCTTTTTTGCTGCCCGACAAAATGAAAAGGAGAGACCGAAATGAAAAAGATCCTCGCCATCCTGCTTGCAGCCACGATGCTGCTCGCCCTTGCCGCCTGCGGCACCGCTGCCGACACGGCCACTGAGCCCCCTGCCGATGAAACAGCCCCCGCCAGCGAAGCGCCCGCCAGCGAGGCCCCCGCCGATGAGGGCGACGCCGCCGAGACCTATGTCGTCGGCATCTGCCAGCAGATGACCCACGACGCGCTCGACTCCGCCACTCAGGGCTTCAAGGACGCTCTGGCCGACATCCTCGGCGAAGATGCCGTCACTTACAGCGAGGGCAACGCCGGCGGTGAGCAGCCTAACTGTGTCACTATAATTGACGGCCTCGTCTCCGAGGGCGTTGACCTCATCCTCGCCAACGCCACCTGGCCGCTTCAGGCCGCGGCCGCCGCCACCGCCGACATCCCCATTCTCGGCACCTCCATCACCGACTACGCCACCGCGCTGAACATCGACGACTGGACCGGCACCGTTGGCGGCAACATCTCCGGCACCAGCGACCTCGCCCCGCTCGACCAGCAGGCGGCGATGATCCAGGAGCTCTTCCCCGACGCGGCGAACATCGGCCTGCTCTACTGCTCCGGTGAGCCGAACAGCGTCTACCAGATCGAGACCATCCGCGGTTACCTTGAGGACATGGGCTACACCTGCGAAGCCTATGCTTTCACCGACGTCAACGACCTCAGCTCCGTCACCCAGACCGCCTGCGACAACTCCGACGTCATCTACATCCCCACTGACAACACCGCTGCCGGCAACGCTGAGACCATTGCCAACGTTGTGCTCGCCGCGGGCGTGCCCGTGGTCGCCGGCGAGAGCGGCATCTGCTCCGGCTGCGGCGTCGCGACGCTCTCCATCGACTACTACGAGCTCGGCTACACCACCGGTGAGATGGCCGCGAAGATACTCACCGGCGAGGCTGACGTCAGCACCATGGCCGTCGAGTACGCGCCCACTGTCACCAAGATGTACAACGCCGCCAACTGCGAGGCCCTGGGCCTCACGATGCCCGAGGACTACGTAGCCATCGAGGGCTGATTCCCGACTTAGCCCGGGAGGGCGGGCCCCCGCCCTCCCGGATACCACCGCGCATGGAGGATTAAATGTAATGGAGTTCTTGCAATCGCTGCTGAACGGGCTGCCCGGCTCCGTGGGCCAGGGCCTCATGTGGGGCGTTATGGCCATCGGCGTATACATCACCTACCGGGTGCTCGACATTGCCGACCTGACGGTTGACGGCTCGCTCGCGACAGGCGGAGCCGTCTGCGTACTGCTCACGGTCAGCGGAGTGAACGTCTGGCTGGCTACAATAATAGCCATGCTTGTGGGCATGCTCGCGGGCCTCGTCACAGGCCTCTTCCACACCAAATGCGGTATCCCGGCCATACTAGCCGGTATACTCACCCAGCTAGCGCTGTATTCAATAAATCTGCGCATTATGGGCTGGGGCACCACGGCGGGGACGCAGTCCACACTTGCCGTAAGCGTGGATAAGTTCGACCTTCTCGTCTCCTCCCGCTACGTCCGAGAGCTGTCGCTGAGAAACCCCATCCTGCTGCTCCTGGTGATAGCAGCCGTGGTGGTTGGCCTGCTCTACTGGTTCTTCGGCACCGAGATCGGCTGCGGTATACGCGCCACCGGCGCGAACCGGAACATGGCCCGCGCCCAGGGCATCAACACCGAGAAAAACGCCGTCATCGGCCTCATGATTTCCAACGGCATAGTCGCCCTCGCAGGCGCGCTTATCGCTCAGTACCAGGGCAGTTCCACCGTGGACATGGGACGCGGCGCCATCGTCATCGGCCTTGCGGCGGTCATCATCGGCGAGGTCATTCTCGGCCACAGGGCGCGCAACTTCGCCACGAATCTCGCAAGCTGCATCCTCGGCGCGATACTCTATTACGTTGTCATCCAGGTCGTGCTCCGTCTCGGGCTGAACACCAACGACCTCAAGCTGCTCACAGCGCTCATCGTCGCGCTGTTTCTCGCGATTCCGCATTGGAAGGATAAGCTCATGTCAGGCCGCCGCGCGGTCGCAGGAAAGGGGAATAACAATGCTTGAACTCAAACATATCAGCAAGACCTTCTACCCCGGGACGGTGAACGCCAAGACCGCGCTCTTTGACCTGAACCTCACCCTCAACGACGGCGACTTCGTCACCGTAATCGGCGGCAACGGCGCAGGCAAGAGCACCATGCTCAACGCCATCGCCGGCGCCTTCTCAGTCGATTCCGGAAGCATCACGATAGACGGGCGCAACATCACCAAGCTGCCTGAGTACAAACGTGCAGCGTTCATCGGCCGTGTATTCCAGGACCCGATGATGGGTACGGCGCCGACGATGGGCATCGAGGAGAACCTTGCCCTCGCCGCCAGGCGCGGCAAGCGGCGCACCCTCCGCTGGGGCATCCGCAAGGTCGAGCGTGAGGACTACCGCGAGCTGCTGCGGTCTCTGGACCTTGGCCTTGAAAACCGGCTCTCCGCCAAGGCCGGCCTGCTCTCGGGCGGTCAGCGCCAGGCGCTTACCCTGCTCATGGCCGCGCTGGTGCAGCCCAAGCTGCTCCTCCTCGACGAGCACACCGCCGCGCTCGACCCCAAGACCGCCGCCAAGGTCCTGGCCCTCAGCGACCGAATCGTAGAGGAAAACCACCTGACCACCATGATGGTCACCCACAACATGAAAGACGCCATTGCCCACGGCAATCGGCTCATCATGATGTATGACGGGAAAGTCGTCATCGACGTCTCCGGCGAGGACAAGAAAAAGCTGACGGTCCCCGACCTGCTGGCCCTCTTCAGCAAGGCCAGCGGCTCCGACGAGGCCGACGACAAACTGCTGCTCTCCTGAGTTCGTTTTCTCTCCGTTTTTATTCTGCGAACATTTTGCATCCTTTTCATATCCCGGGTGGGGACGGTCCCATTCCGCCTCCGCCCGGGGTATAGATTATCTTGCTTTTCCCCGCCCCGGCTTTGTAAATCGGGCAGATTTTTCACGTCCGGTTTTGTGCAAAAAAACAGTTGACTTTCCCCTTCTCCCTGCGTATAATGCAAAGCAATCAGAAAAACCGATGAGCAAGAGGAGTACCCGGTTGGGCAACCTTTCAGAGAGCCGTGGGTGGTGGGATCACGGCAGAGGACTTTCCGGTGAATGGACTTGCGAGGGCAGAGCGAACAGGCAGCGCCTCAGTAGCCTCTGACGGGGACCGCACCCGTTACCAGGGCGGCACGGATAGAGGTCCGTGAAACGAGCGGGCGCTATGCGTCAACTTGGGTGGTACCGCAGGATTTCAAGTCTTGTCCCAATGATGGGACAGGACTTTTTTTATTTCCGAAAAGGAGGCCGAAGCGATGAAACGGAACACAAGACGATGGCGGGAGATGCATTCCCTCTGACCCCATCCACAACCATCATTTTGAATTCAGATAGGAGAATTGCTATGAAAAACTTCCGTAACTTCGTATCCGCCGCTCTGGCTCTCGTGATGACGCTGTCCCTGGCCGCCTGCGGCAGCCAGGAGACCACTTCCGACAACACCGGCGACGGCTCCTCCAAGTACCTCATCGGCATCAGCCAGTACGGCCAGCACGCCTCCCTGGACAACTGCCGGGAGGGCTTTCTCCAGGGGCTGGAAGAGGCCGGGCTGAAGGAAGGCGTGGACTTTGAGGTGGATTACCGCAACGCCGACTTTGACGACACCATGACCACCCAGATCGGCGATGCCTTCTCCGCCGAGGACGTGGATTTGATGGTGGGCATCGCCACCAACTCCGCCGTGGCCTGCTTCAACGCCGCCGAGGACAAGGACATTCCCGTGATCTTCACCGCCATCACCGATCCCGTGGGCGCTCACCTGGATTCCGGCAACATCACCGGCACCTCCGACGCCCTGCCGGTGGAGGGCCAGCTGAAGCTGATCCGGGCGCTGCAGCCCGAGGCCGACACCATCGGCATCATCTACACCACCAGCGAGCCCAACTCCGTCTACTCCGTGGGCATCTATGAGGACCTGGCTGCGGACTACGGCTTCACCATCGACACCGTGGGCGTCACCTCCCAGGCGGAGGTCCCCCAGGCGGTAGATCAGCTGATCGCCGACGGTGTGGACTGCCTGTCCAACCTGACTGACAACAACGTGGTGGGTGTCCTCACTTCTATTCTGGAAAAGACCGATGAGGCCGGCATTCCCGTCTACGGCTCCGAGGTAGAGCAGGTGAAGCTGGGCTGCGTAGCCGGCGCCGGACTGGACTATGTCCAGCTGGGCATCCAGACCGGCAAGATGGCCGCCAAGGTCCTCACCGGTGAGGCCACCTGCGAGGATCTCCCCTACGAGACCATTGAGAACTACGGCCTCTATATCAACTCCGATGCCCTCTCCGCCCTGGGGATCACCGTTCCCGACGATATCGCCCAGTCCGCCCAGGAGTGCGCGGAATAATCTTTCACATCAGAAAAGAGGAACAGCTTTATGAAACTCATCACCTATTGCTTTGAACATGTCCAGCACGTGGGTGTCCTCACCCAGGACGAGACCGCCGTCATGCCCCTGGACTACCCCGACATGAATACCCTCATTGAGACTGCGTCCCCTGTCGACCTCCGCTCCGCCGCCTCTGCGGCGGAGCGCAGCGGCGTCCAGGTGAAATTGGCGGATGTGGAGCTGCTGGCCCCCATCCCCCGCCCCCGGCAGGACATTTTGTGCCTGGGCATGAACTACAAGGACCACGCTGAGGAGGCCGCCCACTACAGCGCCGAGGCCTTCACCAAGGAAAAGCCGGTAGCGGTGTACTTCTCCAAGCGGGTCTCCCAGGCCGTGGCGCCGGAGGGAGACATCCAGCGCCACGCCGACCTGGTGGAGCGGTTGGACTACGAGGTGGAGCTGGGCGTCATCCTGGGCAGGACCGCCCGGAACGTGAAGGCGGAGGAGGCCGGGGACTACATCTTCGGCTACACGGTCATCAACGATGTCTCCGCCCGGGACGTGCAGACCGGCCACAAGCAGTGGTATTTCGGCAAGAGCCTGGACGGCTTCACCCCCATGGGTCCCTGCATCGTCACCGCCGATGAGATCGCCTTTCCCCCGGCCCTGGACATCTCCTCCGCCGTCAATGGCGAGCCCCGGCAGCACTCCAACACCCGTCTCTTCCTCACCGGCATCCCCGCCCTTCTGGAGGAGCTCACCGCCGGGATGACGCTGCTGCCCGGCACCATCATCGCCACCGGCACCCCTGCCGGTGTGGGTATGGGCTTTGATCCCCCCAAATTCCTGAACACCGGCGACGTAGTGGAGTGCACCATTCAGGGCATCGGCACCATCCGCAACACGGTCCGTTGATTTTCTCTGCAAAGGAGGGTCTGCCATGGCAGACTTGTTTGTCAGCACGCTGATCCAGGGACTCATTTACGCCCTGGTCTCCTTCGGCGTGTATATTACGTATTCCATTCTGGACTTCCCCGATCTGGGCGTGGACGGCACCTTCCCCTTGGGCGCCGCCGTCACCGCGCTGCTGCTCATCAAGGGCGTGGACCCCTGGCTGACACTGGTGATCTCCCTGCTGGTGGGCGCTCTGGCGGGTCTCTTCACCGGTGTGGTCCACGTGCGGCTCAAGGTCCGGGACCTGCTGGCGGGCATCATCACCATGACCGCTTTGTTTTCTGTAAACCTGCTGATCGCCGGCGGCGCCAATCTGCCGGTGGAGCGGGCGGTGGACACCATCTTCACCGCGCCTTCCACCATGGCCGTCCTGGGCGGGCTCACCCTCTCCGGTCGGAAGCTGGTGATCTCCCTGGTGCTGGCCGTGATAGTCAAACTGGTGCTGGATCTGTATTTCAAGACCAAGTCCGGCCTGCTGCTGCGGGCTGTGGGCGACAACGCCGCTCTCGTGACGTCTCTCGCCCGGGACAAGGGCAGCGTGAAGATCCTGGGCCTCATGATCTCCAACGCCCTGGTGGCCCTGGGCGGCTGCCTGGTGTGCCATGAGACCCGGAGCTTCTCCGCCACCATGGGTACCGGCCAGCTGGTGTTCGGCCTGGCGGCGGTCATCATCGGCGTATCCCTCTTCCGCTTCTACGGGGCCACCGGCGTTGCCCAGGCGCTGCGCCGGTGCCGTCCGCTGCGGTTTTTGGGCTCTCCCCGGGACACCACGGCGGTGATCGTGGGCAGCTTCCTCTACAAGGCCTGCATCCAGATCGCCATGAGCCTGGGCCTGCCCACCAATATGCTCAAGCTGGTGACTGCGGTACTGTTTTTGCTGGTGCTGGTGGTCTCCGGCCGGAAAGGAGAGGAGATCATCCATGCTTGAAGTACGGGACATCACAAAGGTCTATAATCCCGGCACCGTGACGGAGCAGCGGCTCTTTGACCACTTCTCGCTGACGGTGGAGGCGGGACAGTTCGTCTCCATCGTAGGCAGCAACGGCAGCGGTAAGACCTCTCTTTTGAACATCATCTGCGGTTCCATTCCCATTGAGGGCGGCGACGTACTGGTGGGCGGCAAGAGCATCGCCCACCAGAAGGACTACCAGCGCTACGCCTCCATGGGCCGGGTATATCAGAACCCGGCGGCAGGCACCGCCCCCAACCTGACCATGCTGGAAAACCTCTCCCTGGCGGACAACAAGGGCCGCTCCTTCGGCCTGAGCCGGGGCGTGAACCGGCGGCGGGTGGACTTTTACCGCCAGCAGCTCCAGTCCCTGGGGCTGGGGCTGGAGGATAAGCTGGACGTGAAAATGGGCGCCCTCTCCGGCGGCCAGCGGCAGGCCGTGGCGCTGCTGATGGCCACCATGACGCCCCTCCAGTTTTTGATCCTGGACGAACACACGGCGGCCCTGGACCCCAAGACCGCCGAGATCATCATGGAGCTGACCGACAAGGTCATCCGGGAAAAGCATCTCACCGCCATGATGGTGACCCACAATCTGCGCCACGCCGTGGAGTACGGCGACCGCATCCTCATGATGAGCCGGGGCCACGTGGTGCTGGACCGGGCCGGCGAGGAAAAACGCTCCACCTCCATGGACGACATCCTCGCCATGTTCAACCAAATCTCCATGGAATGTGGAAACTGACGGAAAAAACCGCGCGTCTCTTTCGAGACGCGCGGTTTTTTGCTTCCTGAGGGAGCCCGGTTTTCCACAATCCCGGTGGAAATCCGGCTCACCGGCGCACCATCAGCCGCTTCATGCCCTTCTCCAGTCCCTCGGCGGAGAGGTCGTACATGTGGAAGATCTGGGCCAGCTGCCAGTGGGTCTGGCCCCAGTAGTCCGGCCGGACCGGCATGGGCTCCGGGTTGAGCCAGATGAGGTAGGGATAGTGGCGCCGCAGCCGCTCCAGCCAGGCAAGGCCGGAGTCTCCATAGGTCCGCTTCTCCCAGTCGTACCGGGGTTCCCGGAGCTCGTAGGGGCTCATGGCTCCGTCCCCTACGATGATGACCTTGTAGCTGGCGTCGTAGTTTTGCAGCAGCCACTCCGTGGGGACCATACTGTCCCACCGCAGTCCCGGATGGGTGTAAACCTCTGAGTAGACACAGTTGTGGAAGTAGTAGGTGTGCAGCTCCTTGAAGTTGTTGGACTTGGTGGCCGCCTGGAAAAGCATGCTGCAAAGACCGGCATAGTACTCCATGGACCCGCCGGTGTCCATCAGCAGCAGGACCTTTACCGCGTTTTTCCGGGGATTTTTGTAGCGGACTTTCAACGTGCCGGCATTGTCGCAGGTATCCCGAATGGTGCCGTCCACGTCCAGCACCTTCTCGCTGCTGTCCGCCTGGACGGAGAGCTGCCGCAGCAGCCGGAAGGCCATCTGGAACTGGCGGGTGTCCAGAGTGTTGTCCTTTCGAAAATCCCGGTACTTCCGCTCCCCTGCCACCGTCATGGCGGTGCGGTGGCGGCCCTGGCCGCCGATGCGGATGCCGCCGGGGTGCCAGCCACTGTTGCCCCAGGGCGTGCGGCCCTGGGTGCCCACCCAGTAGTTGCCGCCGTTGTGCTCCTCCGTCTGTTCCTTGAGCCGCTCTTCCAGCCGCTTGAGCAGCTCCTCCAGCGACTCCTCCGGCATCCCCAGGTCCCGCAGACGGCGCACCGTCTCCCCCAGGTCCTCCTTGGGGTGCTCCAGCCACTGCAGCACCTCCTCCGGCAGCTCCCCCTGCCAGGGGACGTCCTTGAAAAACTCCAGGAACACCTGGTCGAACCGGTCGTACTCCGCCTCGCTTTTCATCAGCACCGCCCGGCACAGCTGGTAAAATCCCGTCAGGCTGGACCGGTGGAGTCCCCGCTCCATACCCTCCAGCAGCGTCAGCCACTCATTGAGGGACACATCCAGCCCCCGCTGGCGCAGGAGGTAAAAAAATGACGCGAACATGGCTCACCGCCTGGCCCGCTGCAGGGCCCGCAGATCCTTGTCCTTTTTCAGCAGCACACCGGCAAAGGGGATCTCCTTCTCCAGCCGCTGCGGGTCCACGCCGCCGGCCACCAGGGCCCGCAGCCAGTCCACCAGCTCCGAGGTGCTGGGCTTTTTCTCCACCTCCCGCAGGCTCCGCACCCAGTAGAACGCCGCCAGGGCCTGGGCGATAAGCCGGCCGTCCAGATCCCCGAAGTGGACGCGGAGGATCTGCTCCATCTGCTCCTGGTCGGGGAACTCGATATAATGGAACACGCACCGGCGCAAAAAGGCGTCCGGAAGCTCCTTTTCGGCATTGGAGGTGATGATGACGATGGGCCGGTGCTTGGCCTTCACCGTCTCCTTGGTCTCCGGGATATAGAACTCCATCTGGTCCAGCTCCCACAGAAGATCGTTGGGGAACTCCAGGTCCGCCTTGTCGATCTCGTCGATCAGCAGCACCACCTGCTCCTCCGCCTGGAAGGCCTCCCCCAGCTTGCCCATCTTGATATAACGGGCGATGTCATCCACGCCGTGGGTGCCGAACTGGCTGTCATAGAGCCGCTGGACCACATCGTAGACGTACAGGCCGTCCTGGGCCTTGGTGGTGGATTTCACGTTCCAGATAATCAGCTGCTTGCCCAGTGCATCCGCCACTGCCTGGGCCAGCATCGTCTTGCCGGTGCCCGGCTCGCCTTTGATCAGCAGGGGCTTTTCCAGCGTGACGGCGATGTTCACAGCGGTCATCAGATCCTCCGACGCCACATACTGGCTGCTGCCCCGAAAAGTCTCATTCATGGGTCATGTCTCCTTGTCTTGGGTGATCGCGTCAGGCCGCGCCTGCGCATTAAATAAGTATTGTACCGGAAGTATCCTGCAAATGCAACCGCAGATCCCACAGTTTCTGTCCCCATGCCGCAAAGAAACCAAGCAGCCCGGAGGGAACAGCTTTCCCTCCGGGCTGCTTTTGGTTTTTTCCTTAAAGTCCTTGGGCGATCATGGCTTCCGAGATCTTCTTGAAGGCGGCGATGTCGCTGCCTGCGATCAGGTCATAGCCCAGATCGTACTCGGCCGCCGCGGCCGCGGACAGGTCGTAGATGTTGTTCATGATGCTGCGCAGCCGGTCGTCCACTTCCTTGCGGGACCAGCTGTAGCGCACGCTGTTTTGCACCATCTCCAGAGCGGAGACCACCACGCCGCCGGAACCGGAGGCCTTGGAACCCGCCGTCAGGACCCGGGGGCTCAGCCGCAGCAGCTTCAGTGCCTCCGCGGTGGCAGGCATGTTGGCCGCCTCCACGTAATAGCGCACGTTGTTGGCCACGATCATCACCGCGTCCTCCACGTCCAGCTCGTTCTGGGTGGCGCAGGGCACCACAATATCCACCGGCACCTCCCAGGGCTTCTTGCCCGAGTAGAACTCCACGCCGAAGCGGTCGGCGTAGGCCTCTACCCGGTCCTCACCGGCAGCACGCATGGAGAGCATATAGTCGAACTTCTCCTGGGTGGTGACGCCGTCGGGATCATAGACATAGCCGTCGGGACCGGAGAGGGTCACTACCTTGCCGCCCAGCTCCGCGCTCTTGCGGCAAACGCCCCAGGACATGTTGCCGAAGCCGGAAACGGCCAGTCGCTTGCCCTCCAGGGTCTCTCCCTGCTGCTCCATCATCCGGGCCAGGAAATACACGGTGCCGAAGCCGGCGGCCTCCTGGCGGATCTTGCTGCCGCCGTAGGTCAGGCCCTTGCCGGTCAGGGCGCTGCTCTCAGAGCGGCCCGTCAGGCGCTTGTACTCGCCGAAGAGATAGCCGATCTCCCGGGCACCCACACCGATATCACCGGCGGGGATGTCCGTGTCGGAACCGATGTGACGGTACAGGGCCGTCATGAAGCTCTGGCAAAAGCGCATGATCTCCCGGTTGCTCTTGCCCCGGGGGTCAAAGTCCGCACCGCCGGCGGCGCCGCCGATGGGCAGGCCGGTCAGGGCGTTTTTGTAGGTCTGCTCAAAACCCAGGAACTTCACCACGGAGGGGTTCACCGTGGGGTGGAACCGCAATCCGCCCTTGTAGGGGCCGATGGCGCTGTTGAACTGCGCCCGGTAACCGTGGTTCGTGTGGGCCATGCCCTGATCGTCCACCCAGGGCACGGTGAAGGAGAGCATCCGCTCCGGCTCCACCATCCGGGTCAGAAGATCCAGCCGCTCGAAGCGGGGATCATCTGTAACGGCCGGCTGAATCATCTCCAGCCAGGCCTGCACCGCCTGCAGATACTCAGGCTGATTGGCGTACCGCTGCTCCAGGGCAGCGGACACGCTGGCAGCATACTCGCTCATTCCGCTGCCCTCCTCACACCAAGCCGTAGGCCAGCATGGAGTCGGCCACCTTCAGGAAGCCTGCGATGTTGGCGCCGGCCACCAGGTCGCCGGGCTTGCCGTACTCCGCAGCGGCGTTGGAGGCGTTGTGGTACAGGTTGGTCATGATAGACTTGAGGTGCTCATCCACCTCTTCAAAGGTCCAGTAGAAGCGCATGGAGTTCTGGCTCATCTCCAGAGCGGAGGTGGCCACGCCGCCGGCGTTGGCCGCCTTGGCGGGGGCAAACAACAGCCCTGCACCCTGCAGGGCCGCCACTGCCTCCGGCGTGCAGGGCATGTTGGCGCCCTCGGCCACGGCGAAGCAGCCGTTCTTGATCAGCGCCTTGGCGGCGTTCTCATCCAGCTCGTTCTGGGTGGCGCAGGGCAGTGCGATGTCGCAGGGGATCTGCCAGATACCGGCGCAGCCCTCGTGGTACTCGGCAGAGGGGTGGGTGTCCACATACTCCCGAATCCGCTTGCGCTCCACTTCCTTGAGCTGCTTGACGGCGGCCAGGTCAATGCCGTTACGGTCGTAGACATAGCCGTTGGAGTCGGACATGGCCACCACCTTGGCGCCGAACTCGGTGGCCTTCTCGCAGGCGTAGATGGCCACGTTGCCGGAGCCGGAGATCACCACGCTCTGGCCCTGGAAGGACTTTCCGTTGGCCTTGAGCATCTCCTCGGTGAAGTAGCACAGGCCGTAGCCGGTGGCCTGCGT
>ENA-OPBO01001558-OPBO01001558.1-human-gut-metagenome-genome-assembly--contig:-NODE-1558-length-15789-cov-5.742024_pt1 | contig 15789 bp, 16 predicted proteins | sample MGYA00241071_ERZ501458 | MGnify/ENA primary metagenome ERZ501458 (study PRJEB25962, sample SAMEA2042509) | human gut metagenome | biome: human gut; feature: human-associated habitat; material: faeces...
TGTGCGCATGTATAACATGGGCAAATCCTCCCTTTACAATTGCATGATTGAGGTGGAGGGGGAAGGCCTGGAGATGGAAGAAACCTATTTCGGCGGCAACATCGGCAGCGGCAGCACCATGTCGGCGGATTTCTCCGTGATCCCCTCCGTGGCCGGGGAGATCCAGGGGGAAGTGGTCATTACCTACGAGGACGTATATGGCGAGCCCAGCGAGGAGCGCCTGCCCTTCACCCTGATGGTCAACGAGGAGGTCACCTTTGACGATCCCATGATGGGCATGGAGGGCATGGAAGGCATGGAGGTCTATGGCCCGGGCATGGAGGAATCCGGCGGCGGTATGCCCTGGTGGGTGCTGTGCGGCCTGGGCGTGGTGGCCCTGGGCGCGGGCGGCCTGATCATTTACCGTAAGAAGCGGGCCCGGCATTTGGAGGATGTATGAAGCTAAAGGATATGCTCGGCACGGCGTTCATGAACCTATGGCGCCGTAAGCTGCGGGCGATCCTGACGGTGCTGGGCATGGTGATCGAGCGCACCGCCTACAAGCCGCTTAGGCAGGCCTCGTCCCTGGCGGTGCTGATTACGGCCATCGGCATGAGCTACCTGCTGCAGAACATCGCCCTGCTGGTGTGGGGCGCCAATCCCAAGAGCTTCCCCTCGGTGGTGGGGCTGGGCTCGCTGTCCCTGCTGGGCGGGCAGATGATCATCTCCGGCGAGGCCGTCGTGACCATCGCCGCCTGCGTGGTCATCATGATCGCCCTGACCCTCTTCACCGGCAAGACCAAGATGGGCAAGGCCATGCGCGTGGTGTCCGAGGACAAGGGCGCGGCCGAGCTGATGGGCATTAACGTCAACCTCACCATCACCGTGACCTTCGCCATCGGCTCAGAAGCGGCGGGCGGCCATCGCGGGCGTGCTGCTGTGCTCGGCCTATCCCACGCTCCAGCCCACCACCGGCTCCATGCCGGGCATCAAGGCCTTCACGGCGGCGGTGTTCGGCGGCATCGGGTCCATTCCCGGCGCCATGCTGGGCGGCATTCTGCTGGGCGTGATCGAAATTCTGGGCAAGGCCTACGTATCCACGGAGCTGGGCGACGCGTTCGTGTTCGCGGTGCTGATCGTGGTGCTGCTCGTCAAGCCCGCGGGACTCCTCGGCAGGTATGTGCCGGAGAAAGTGTGAGGTGGCAACTATGGCAAAGCTGACAACGAAATTCAAGTCCTTGAAAAAGACCACCAAGGTCGACTTCGCGACCTACCTCGGCGTGATCGCCGTCTTCATCGTCGTGACCGTTTTGCAGAACGGCGGGATGCTCAACCGCAAGACGATCGGTCTGCTCGTACCCATCTGCTGCTATATGTCCATGGCGGTCTCGCTGAACCTGACCGTCGGCATCCTCGGTGAGCTGAGCCTCGGCCACGCGGGCTTTATGAGCGTGGGCGCGTTCAGCGGCGTCATCGTCTCGCAGAGCCTGCTCACGGCGGTCCCCAACGCGCCGGTGCGCCTTGCCATCGCCATGGTCGTCGGCGCGATCTTCGCCGCCATCGTGGGCCTGCTCGTCGGCACGCCGGTGCTGCGGCTCCAGGGCGACTACCTCGCCATCGTGACACTCGCCTTCGGCGAGATCATCGCGGACCTCATCAACTGCCTGCTCGTCGGCTATGACGCCGCGGGCCTGCATATCCTCTTCAACGTTTCCGGCACCAAGACGATCGACGATCTCGGTCTCGACGCCACGGGCTACGCCATCATCAAGGGCGCGCAGGGCGCGACCGGCACCAAGACCATCGCGGGTCTCACCGCGGGCTTCATCCTTGTGATGGTGACGCTCATCATCGTGCTCAATCTCACGCGCTCCCGCGCGGGCCGCGCCATCATGGCCATTCGCGACAACCCCATCGCCGCGCAGTCCGTCGGATTGAACCTCACGAAGTATAAGCTCATGGCCTTCGTCACCTCTGCCGCCCTCGCCGGCGCGGCCGGCGCGCTCTACGGTCTGAATTATTCCTCGCTCCAGTCGGTCAAGTTCAACTTCAACACCTCCATCCTTGTGCTGGTGTTCGTGGTGCTCGGCGGGCTTGGCAACATCTGGGGCAGCCTCCTCTCCGCCGCCGCGCTGACCATCCTGCCCGAGGCACTGCGCCAGTTCGCAGATTACCGTATGCTGGTCTACGCCATCGTGCTCATCTTCGTGATGCTCGCGACCAACAATCCCCGGTTCAAGGCATTTTTCGCAAAGCTGCTCCCACGCCGGCACAGCGTTGAAGAAAAGGAGGTTTGACTATGACGCAGAAAACAAAGCTCGTTCCCGTTACCCGTGAGCCAGCGCTGCTGCCGGAGCGCGACGCGGACAAGTCTCCCGTCCTCGAGTGCATCGACCTCGGCATCACCTTCGGCGGCCTGAAGGCGGTCGACAGCTTCAACATCACCATCGGCCGCACGGAGATCGCGGGCCTCATCGGCCCCAACGGCGCGGGCAAGACGACCATCTTCAACCTGCTCACGAAGGTCTATCAGCCCACGCACGGCACCATCCTCTTAAACGGCAAGGATATTCAGGGGCTTAACACCGCGCAGATCAACCGCGCGGGCATCGCGCGTACCTTCCAGAACATCCGCCTGTTCCAGAACCTCTCGGTGGAGGAGAACATCATCACCGCCATGGACACCCAGATGCACTACAACATGGCCGAGGGCATCCTCCGCCTGCCGCGCTTCTGGCGCGAGGAGCGCGTGGTCCACGAGCGCGCGATGGAGCTGCTCTCCATCTTCCACATGGAGGAGCTCGCCGACGCCAAGGCCGGAAGCCTGCCCTACGGCGCGCAGCGCCGTTTGGAGATCCTCCGCGCGCTGGCGACGAATCCCTGTCTGCTGCTGCTCGACGAGCCGGCGGCGGGCATGAACCCCAGCGAGACGGCGGAGCTGATGGAGAACATCCGCTCCATCCGCGATACCTTCAAGATCGCGGTGCTGCTCATCGAGCACGATATGAACCTCGTCATGAACATCTGCGAGGGCATCGCCGTGCTGAACTTCGGGCGCATCATCGCCAAGGGCTCGCCCGACGATATCCAGAACAATCCCGAGGTCATCGAAGCATACCTCGGCAAGAAGAAGGAGGCGTAACGATGGCGCAGATCTTAAAAGTTGATGATATCCATGTGTACTACGGCAGCATCCACGCCGTCAAGGGCGTTTCCTTTGAGGTCAACGAGGGCGAGGTCGTCACGCTCATCGGCGCGAACGGCGCGGGCAAATCCACCATTCTGAACACGATCTCCGGCCTGCTGCACCCCAAGATGGGCAGCGTCCTCTTTGAGGGCCATGACCTCAAGGGCGTTGCGCCGCACAAGATCGTCGAGCACGGTCTGGCGCAGGTCCCCGAGGGACGTCACATCTTCCAGCAGATGACCGTGGAGGAGAATCTGCAGATGGGTGCGTACACGCAGCCCAATTCCACCATCGAGCCGGGCATCGCGGACGTTTACGAGCGCTTCCCGCGCCTGAAGGAGCGCCGCCGTCAGATCGCCGGCACGCTCTCCGGCGGCGAGCAGCAGATGCTCGCGATGGGCCGCGCGCTCATGAGCAAGCCCAAGCTCCTCATGCTCGACGAGCCGTCCATGGGCCTCGCGCCCATTCTGGTCGAGCAGATCTTCGACATCATCCGCGAGCTGCACGCCGCGGGCACGACCATCCTGCTTGTGGAGCAGAACGCGCAGGCGGCGCTCTCCGTCGCCGACCGCGCCTATGTGCTCGAGACCGGCAAGATCTCGCTCACCGGCACCGGTGCGGAGCTGATGGCCAGCGACGCGGTGCGCAAGGCATACCTCGGCGGCTGAGTCCTTCAAAACCGAATCTCTTGACGCGGCGACGCGGTCCTGCTATCATAGGCATAAGATAGGGGGGCCGCGTTATGCAGTTTTATGAATTTGGCGACGCGCTTCGTCCGCTGGGCGAAAAAGCGCCGGAGAAATGGGAAAATGTACTGGCTCTGCTCGAGCCGTCGGAGCTTTCCGCGGTCACGCTGCCCGATACGCTCACGCCGCCGCTCACGTCGGACAGCGTGTACGGCTCGCAGTTGTGCGCGCTCCTGACCGACCAAAACGGCATCACCGGCCATATCCGCATCCCGGCACGGGGCAGTCAGGCTGCCCGCCGCTTCACGTTTTCGTGGTCGCAGGGAAATGTGCTCATCGTCGATCACGACCGTGTGGTCGCGAACTGCCTCGACGCCATCCGCGCCATGCGTCCGCATAATGCCGACGGGGCGGACAATTTTCTCGCCGACCTGCTGCTCACGCTGGTGCGGGACGATCTTGCGGCGCTCGAGCAGCTTGAGGAGCGCATCACGAATCTGGAGCAGGAGGTCCTGGCCGACAACACGGACCGCTTCATTCACCGCATGAGCGCCATCCGCAAGGAGGTCAGCCGCGCGGACCGCTTCTACGCTCAGCTCGCCGATTTCGGCGCGTCGCTGCTGGAGGAGGCGGACGACCTCTTTGACAAGCGCTCTACCCGACGCATGAATTATTTTCTGCGCCGCGTGGAGGCGCTGAAAAATGAGACGGAGCGCCTGCGCGAATACGCCATGCAGGTGAGCGGCGAGTACCAGTCGCAGGTGGACATCGCGCAGAACCGCGTCATGCAGCTTTTGACCATCGTGACGACGATCTTCCTGCCGCTCTCGCTCATCGTCGGCTGGTACGGCATGAACTTCGATATGCCGGAGCTGAGCTGGGAGTACGGCTATCCCGTGGTCATCGTGCTGGCGGTGGTCATCGTCGCCGTGCTGATCCGCTACTTCAAGCGCAAGAAATGGTTTTAAGTTTTAAGGAAATAAGAAGGAAGTCCGCCGCGGCGGACTTCCTTCTTTGCCATAAGAGGAGCTTACAGGCTCTTCTCGTAGCTCTCGATCATCTTCTTGACCATCTGGCCGCCGACGGAACCGGCCTCGCGGGAGGTCAGGTCGCCGTTGTAGCCCTGCTTGAGGTTGACGCCGACCTCGTTTGATGTTCCGTCTCCATCTTAAGAGCCAAATCCATCTGCAAAACACCCAAAACATTACGCCGGATTTTGCTCACACTCCACAGCTTCATCCGTGTTTAAGATGGAAACAACCCCATTTTTGTTGGATGGGACATCAAGAGGTAAATCACGCTTTGCCTCGCCCTTCACCTCGCCGATAAAGCGGTAGAAGATGCGAATGCTTTGACGATAGGGCTGATTGCGGTGCGTGGCCTTCTCCTGCCCCTCGGGCAGCTCTTTGGGACCAACCTCGATTTTCTCTACAAAAGTCTGCAAAACCTCCCGATCCAGCTTCTCAATATGGGTGTACTGCCGGGCCAGTGCAAAGAAATAGGTATAATCGTCCTTGGTTTCCTGCGCGGAGTTGGACAGTTCCGGTTCGCTCAACAGGGACCGCAGTCCGGCGGACTCCTTCTCCAGGTCTCCCACCATGCGTTGCAGCCGCTCGTCATCCAAACGGCCTTCAGCATTGTCCGTGTAGAGCTTGGCCACTACCTTGTCGATGGTCAGCAGTCGCGCCTCGGCCTGTTCCTTTTGCAGCTTTCTGGCTTTTATGCTGTCCTCGCTGCCAAACTGCTTCAGCGCTTCCTGCACCATGGCCTCCACCTGCTCATCGGTCAGAGAAAGGATCGCGTTCAGATCCTGCCGCACGATCTCCAGCAGGTCGGCGTACCGTACACGGACGCCAGTGCAGGGATCGGCAATGTCCTGCCGCTGATGGGTGCAGGAGAGATACCAGTATTTCTCCCGCTCACCTTTATAGACTGTCCCGCAGGAACACAGGGAGTAGCCGCACTTGGAGCAGACGGCGATGCCGGAGAAGATGCTCTTGCGCACCTGCTCGTAGGCTCGGTAATCCCGTGAGCCCCGTCCAAGATTGACCTGCGCCCGCTCATAAAGATCAGTGGATACCAGCGGCGGATGAGTGTTCTCCGTTACCGCCCAGTCCTCCTTGGGGACTGGAATTTTTTTCTTGGACTTGACGCTGACCTTCTTACTCTTGCCCAATAGGGTATGCCCCAGATAGACCGGGTTTTTCAAAATGCGCTTGACCGTCGTGTAGCTCCACAGATCCGATGCCCGGGCCGCTCCGTCCTCGCTGAACTCATCTCGGTACAGCACCCGATACTTCAAGGGCGGGATGACGCCGTCCTCATTGAGATCCAGAGCGATCTTCCGCGAGGAATCTCCCCTGGCAGCCTGCTCGAAGATCCGCAGCACCACGGGAGCCGTCATCTCATCGGGTGCCAGACGGTGCTTGTCCTTGGTGTCCTTGCGATAGCCGTAGGGAGGGCAGGCACAATACTGGCCGTTTTCCCGCTTGCTGCGCAGCACATCCTTGACCTTGCGGGAGCCGTCCCGCAGGTAGACCTCGTTCATGGCGAAAAGGAAAGGGGCCATGATGTTCTCCCGCTCAGTGTCAAAGTTGTCCGAGATGGCAATATAGTGAATGCCGTGCTCGGGGAAGAACTGCTCAGCGTAGTAGCTGGCCTCCCGCATATCGCGGCCCAGACGGGACAGGTCTTTGGTAATGACGGTGTTGGCCTTGCCCTGTTGGAGCTGCTTCATCATTTCCTGAAAGGCAGGGCGGTCAAAGTTGCCGCCGGAGTAGCCATCATCCGCAAACTCCCGCACCAGAGTGATACCGTTCTGCTTGCAGTAGTTTTGTACGATCATGCGCTGGTTCGTAATACTGGACGATTCCCCGCCCTGCGCTTCCTCGTTGGAGAGCCTTAGGTAGGCAAATCCCAGCGTTAATTTATCGGTTCTCACTTTCGCCTCCTTACGACGAACCGACCCACTGAGCGTATTATACCGCACCAGTGTGCCCTTCGTCAAAGGGAGGATCTGGCTGCTCGAGCAGCATTCGCTCCAGTACGAGCTCCTCTGCGGAGCGGCTGCCGTTATAAATACGGTGAACCTCGTAAATAACAGAACCGATGGATAATTCCTGATAATCCATGCTTTCACCTCCGACCATAGTTTGACCGGGGAGGGGGGACTTCATTCCGTTATTCTCCATCGCGGCCCCGCTTTCTGACCGACGCAAGGTAAATGTTCGTCACATCGGCGCGCTCATGACCGAGCAGACGAGAGACCGCATAGTGTGCGTCAATGGCGCTCATGCCGCCCTCCGTCAGCCTTGTGTACTTCTCCGCGGCATAGGTGTGCCGAAGCCCGTGGAAGGTTAGACGGCGGTCCGAGCCCTCGTCGCTGATCTCGTTGCGATGACGATAGATAAACAGCTCCAAGGCGTTGATGGAACGGTCGGTAGGCATCCCGTCCGGCACCAGCAGCTTGTGGCCGCGCTCGGTCTGTGCCAACACTCTCTTCAACATCATTAGGATACGCTCGTCCTCAATGGGAACGATACGCACCTTGCCGCCCTTGCCTTTCACGGTGAGGGCGTTTTCGCGCAGCGCCTGCTCTGCCGCTGCGGTGTCCATACGGAAGCACTCGTGGATACGAAATCCCGCATAGCGCCCAAGATAAAGCGCGAGAATGAAGTCGTCGCGGTTTTCAGCCATCGCCTTGCCGAGCAGACGGTTGAACTCCGGGCCGCTCCACGTCCGGTCGAGCTGCCCGAACCGGCGGCGCTCCAGCCCGACGCCTAACTCGCTGTTCGTTGGCAGCGTATACTTCGGGTGGGACATCTTATCGTGGAAGAAGCGGATAGCGGCAAGGTCGGTTTTCACGGTACTGGCAGACTTGCCAGTATCCTGTAAATACAGCACATAGCTTACCAGATGCTTGCCACTGATGTTCTCCAGCTTTTGCAGATGGTACTCTGCAGCGAGGTAGGCGCAGAACCGTTTGCACGCCTCGTAGTAGCGCGCCTTGGTGCGAAAGCTGCCTTGACGGTTATGCCGCGCCAGCTTGTCCAACTGGGCGACAAGGGAGAGGAATATCCCTTTGCTTTGAATAGTAGCCATATATGTAGATCTCCTTAGAAGTCGTTATCGTGTTCAGATGGGCGCACTTCACCCGTTGGCAAAGGTGTCCGTTTCCGCTTCCTTTCCGCGGAACGGAGGCCCTTGAATGGTGAAAAAGCCTTGCGGCGTCTACCGTTTTGCGGTGCGGCCCGAAACCTGTCTCTTTTTCCTTTTGCCTCGGTCAGTACGATACCGCGTGGGGTGTGCGCCCTGCCATCTGCGATGGCGGCGGTGAACACCAGGCCGCTGAACTCGGCTGCAGCTGCTGACAAAACGGAAGCAGTTGCCGGTGTTCTTTGATCCGCACCGGCTGCGGATCGGGGATATGCTGTTCCTGCGGGGCCTGGCCCACGTCCTCGCGGGTCCCTCAGGCTGGAAGTATGCCGGACTTCCTTGACGGTTTTCCTGCCGTACCGTCCAGACGGCTTGCGCTATGATCGATAAGACTTCAAACATCGATTTGTTCCTGCTGGACCATGGCTGGCATTCCATGGCGGTCTCTATATAAAAAGACACGGAAAGAGGCGGTATCTCCAATGGATACCTCCATGCTTTTCGTGTCTTGACTATTCAGAATTGTTTCACTTCTGCCGTGCTGTTCGCAGCACAGCTCTTTTTTATTCTGGTTCTTTTGAGTCTGGCAGAGGGCGCAATGGCCCCCTTTCTGTCGCCGTTCCTCCCTAACTTACTCCGCCCTAACTTACTTCGCCCTTGAATACGATATCACTATATCAGACTTGCCCGGGGCTGTATAGTTGGAGTTTTTCCATAGTCTGTAAAACTGCACGACCAGGGATTGAAAATCAGACTGAATAAGTAGCAAAAATTCAGCTGAATGGAGTTGCGAAATCGAAATGATTCGGGTATAATGAAACCAGTCAATTATTGAGGTGATCATCATGAAACATCCAAATTACAAACCACGCGTGATCGATGCGAAGGTAGAAGAGTACCTGTCTGCCTTTGGCGCTGTCTGCATTGAGGGGCCCAAATGGTGTGGTAAGACATGGACCTCCTCCCATCACAGTAAGAGCGAGATCTATATCGGAGATCCTGCCAATAACTTCCAAAATAGACGGTTGGCGGAGTTGTCCCCTGTTCTGGTGCTGGAGGGGGATACACCACGCCTGATTGACGAGTGGCAGGAAGTCCCGCCGCTCTGGGATGCGGTGCGATACAAGGTGGATCAGACCGCAGGGAAGGGCCAATTTATTTTGACTGGTTCCGCTACGCCTAATCACAAAGGCATTCTGCACAGCGGCGCTGGGCGCATTGCAAAGCTGCGGATGCGTCCGATGTCACTGTATGAGTCCGGCGATTCCAGCGGTAAGGTTTCTTTGGAAAAACTGTGTCATGGTGAGTTGACCCCTGCCATGACCGGAGATGTAGACCTCAAGAAGCTGATTGAACTCATCCTCCGCGGCGGCTGGCCCGGGAGTCTCGAATTGCCGCTGGAGCAGGCGATGTTGCTTCCTGCGGAATATCTGAACGCTGTGATTGATGACGATGTGTATCGTATCGACGGCGTAAAGCGTGACACGCAGAAAATGCGTTTGTTGCTGCGCTCACTGGCACGGAATGAAAGCACGACCGTTACAAATAAGACTCTAATGAAAGATATCAAGGCGGTAGACGACGAAGATATTGACGGCAATACGGTAGCGGCGTATCTGGATATTTTCAAGCGGTTATTTATCACAGATAATCAGCCACCGTTCTCCGATAGGATTCGCTCTTCCGTCCGGGTAAAGCAAGCAGAAAAACGGCATTTCTCCGATCCATCTCTGGCCTGCGCGCTGCTGAAGGCAACTCCTGTCGGATTGCTGGGCGATCTGGAAACACTCGGATTCCTGTTTGAAGCCCTGTGCGAACGGGATCTTCGAATATATGCGGAATTCTTTGGCGCGAGTCTATATCACTATCAAGACTATAAAAATCAAGAGATCGACGCAGTGATTGAACTGCCTGACGGTCAGTGGTGCGCTTTTGAGATCAAGCTGGGAGCAAACCAAATCGACGCCGCAGCAGAGAACCTCTTAGAGATCAAAAAGCAGATCTCAGAAGATCCCAAGGGAAAGCTTCCTGCGGTTCTCTGTGTTCTGTGCGGTATGGCAAACGCGGCCTATCAGCGACCGGATGGAGTGTTTGTAGTGCCGATTACAGCCTTGAGATCCTGATGGCATTATTTTTGAAAACGAGATGAAGAGAAGATGGAAAGGACAATTAAGAGATACCTTTCCTACAAAAAGAGAAATGAGATAGATTTATGCTTGTGTTTTTCAAATAAGATGGTATAATGGTCATACCAAGAAGAGGGGCGGGGCAAGAATGAAACTGATCTGCATCGGCGACAGCCTGACCTTCGGATATGGTGTGCGGCCGTCCCAGCGGTGGACAAGGCTGTGTGCGCAGGAGACAGGCTGGGAGATCGTGAACGAAGGCATCAGCGGGGACACGACCGGCGGTATGCTGGTGCGGCTGCGCGCGCTGCTGGCGGAGCGTGATATTTGTGTGCAGCGCCCTTTGGTGCTCCTGATGGGCGGTTCCAATGATATTTTCTTCTCGGGAACGGATACCGGCGCCCGGGCAAATATGGGAGCGATGCTGAATCAGCTGCTGAGCCTGGGTGTGCATACGATGATAGGGATACCGACGCCGATCTGCGCGGAGAACGCACCGCCGGCGTGGGCGGCCGTGGTGGATTTCCGCAGTGCGGAACGGCAGCTGGAGCAGTATTGCGCATGGCTGCGGCGCTTTAGTAAATGCTTTGGTGCAGAGTGTATCGACTTTCGTGCGGATTTTTTCGATCCAAACGGACGGTTAAAGCGTGAGCTGCTGCTCGATGGTCTGCACCCGACGCCGGAGGGCCATCAGATCATGGCGCGGCAGTTGAGCGCCCATCTGAAAAAGGATAACGGCAATTAAGGAGACAACGATGAAGCTATCTTATCTGGACCTGATGACGACGGACCCGAGTTACAATCTGGCAATGGAGCAGTATGTGTTCGACTGCCTGCCGCGCGACCGGATGTACTTCATGCTTTGGCAGAACGACAATGCGATCATTGTCGGCAAATACCAGAATACCATTTCCGAGATCAACGAAGAAGCCGTGCGCGAGCGCGGCATCCGCGTGGTGCGCCGGCTCTCCGGCGGCGGCGCGGTCTACCACGACATGGGCAACCTGAATTTCACCTTTATCACAGATGCCGGCGGGAGCGGCACGCTGGATATGAAGCTCTTCTGTGAGCCGGTCGTGCGCACGCTGGCGGCGCTTGGCGTCAGGGCGGAAGTGAACGGACGCAACGACATCACGATCGACGGGAAGAAGTTCTCCGGTAACTCGCAGTACCTCCGTCAGGGCCGCGTGATGCATCATGGCACGATCATGTTCGATTCGGACCTTTCCGTTGTCGGCGAGGCGCTGCGTGTCGACCCGACGAAGATCCAGACCAAGGGAATCCGCTCGGTGCGCAGCCGTGTGACGAATGTCGCCGAGCATCTGCCCGAGCGGGTCACGCTGCCGGAGTTCCGCCGTATCCTGCTGGAAAACATTCTGCGCGAAAATCCGGGCGAGGAATATCCGCTGACGCCGGACGATCTTGCAGCGGTGGAGAAGCTGCGCGCGGAGCGCTATGCCACCTGGGAGTGGAACTATGGGAAATCCCCTGCCTGCACGATGCTGCGCCGCCGCCGCGTGGACGGCTGCGGGCTGATCGAGGCGTACATCACGGTCGAGCACGGCCTCGTCTCGGCGGTCACCTTTAAGGGGGATTTCTTCAGCGCGGAGGAGCCGGAGGCGCTGGCGGCGCGTTTTGTCGGACATACGCCGGACCGTGCCGGCTACACGGCGGCGCTTGACGGTGTGGAGACAGCCCGCTATTTCGCAGGGCTGCAGGCAGACGAGCTGATCGATATTCTGTGCGAGGCGTGAGCTGCGGTGGATGCCGCTTGACAGAGGTGCAGGGGCAGAGTAGTATAATAAAAGTGGTATCTCTGCTATGTGCAGTCAAAGCTTGAATGAAAAGATGGGACGGAATTATGCAGTTGGATAAAATACAGAACACATCGCCTAAAATACCCGAGCTTATCATGCAGTCGCTCATCGGAGCAATTGAGGCAGGACACATTCATGTGGGGGAGGAGCTTCCCAGTGAGCGCGAGCTTGCCGAAAGTCTCGGCGTGGGCCGCGGCTCGCTGAGAGAGTGCCTTGCTATCCTAGAGTTTCTTGGGGCGATCGAAAGCCGCGGAAACCGGAAGGTCCTGCTGCGCAACGCGGATTTCATCCAGAAGGTGCGTACGTGGATCGAAAGCGCAAACCAGATGGACACGCGCAGGACATTCAATGAGTTCCGACAGGTCATAGAGGTCGGCATCGTCAAGCTTGCCTGCGAGCGTGCGACGGACGAGGACATTGCGGCGATGGCAACAGCGGTCGAGCATCTGAAAGAGAACCCAAGCAAATACGAATATGATGTGGAGTTCCATGACTCTCTCGCCGTAGCGAGTCACAATTCCATGCTGGCCGCGACGATCCATTTGGTCAACAATCTGATCGCCGACGTCCGTATCCGCTTCTGGGATCTGCCGGATTATCAGGAGCGCACGCAGCAGTCTCACTATGCGATCTATCAGGCCGTATGCGATCGTGACGTGGAGCGTGCCCAGCTTGAAATGTCCCGCCATCTTGCCATTGTGGACGAGTTTTCTGAGAAGTATCCCGGACGCAGCATGGGCGAGGAGGAGCCGCCGATCCCTTAACTTGATTTCTGAAACACACCCGCCGAAGGTGGGTGTGTTCTTGTATGCGATGCAAATTGTGAAAAGCAGACAAATATTTCTTTGCTATTTCAGCAAAGCAAAGAAAATGAAACGGCACGCTTGACTATTTGCGCAATGTGTGCTATTTTGTATACAAAGATGAAGCGGTAATACCATCCAACCAATATACCATTTCTTGTGAGCTCCGCGCGCGGCGCGGAAATTTTTCAAGGCTTGATGGTATTACCGGCTTACCATCATGCCGGTAGAACAATTTATTGTGATTAGGAGAGTAAAGAAATGAGCGATTATATCGAAATGGCCCAGGGAAAGCTCGGACGCGTCATCGTTGTGCGTCTGCGCCCGGGCGCGGATGTGCTCCTCAGCCTTGAGGAGGCGTGCAGAGAGCACAATATCACGAACGGCGTGATCCTCAGCGCAATCGGCAGTCTTCAGTCTCCGCAGTTCTGCGACGTGGTCGAAATGCCAATCAAGGCGGGCTACGGCTACGGCGAGACGCTGCATCTGACCGGTCCGATCGAGCTGACCAGCGCGTCCGGCATCATCTGCCACGATGATGAGGGCACCATCAACCTCCATGTCCATATGGACCTGTGCGACCGCCACGGCAACGCGCACGGCGGCCATCTGGTCGAGGGCACGAAGGTGCTGCTGACGCTGGATGCCGTGATCGCGGAGGTCGAAGGCATTGATATGCGGCGCAAGTACAACAATGAGCTCGGCGTACCGCTGCTTGCACCGCAGCAGCTGTAAAAACGACACGAATATAATTTGAGAAAGGCGTGAAGATTTTGAACAAGAAGAAAAATCTGCCCGAAGAGAAGTATCCGAAGGAGATGCTGCTCAATCTTTACCGCACGATGGTGCGGATCCGCTCATTCGAGGAGCACGCGGCGGAATGCTTTACCAAGGGTATGCTCGCGGGCAACATCCATCTGAGCATCGGCCAGGAGGGCGCCGAGGCAGGCGCGTTCGCCGCCATCGGCCCGCAGGATTATTTTACATCCACTCATCGTGGTCACGGTCATGCGATCGCGCGCGGCGCGGACGCCAAGCTCGCGATGGCGGAGCTGTTCGGCAAGGAGACCGGCTATTGCAAAGGTAAGGGCGGCTCCATGCACATCGCGGACATGAAGAAGATGAACCATCTGGGCGCTAACGGCATTGTCGGCGCTGGTCAGCCCATTTCCTGCGGCAGCGCGTTGGCCTCCAAGATCATGGGAGATGGCGCGGTGACGGTCGGCTGCTTTGGCGACGGCGCGACCAATGAGGGCACGTTCCACGAGTCTCTGAATATGGCGGCGGCGTGGAAGCTGCCGGTCGTGTGGTTTATTGAAAACAACTGCTACGGTGTTTCCACCGAGATCCACCGTGTGACCAACACGCCCGACCTTGCGACCCGCGCGGCGGCCTACGGCGTGGAGTATGCCGTTGTTGACGGCACAGATCCCGTCGAGGTGTACGAGGCTATGTGCAAGGCGATGGAGCATGCGCGCAGCGGCAAGGGCCCCTATGTCCTCGAGGCAAAGGTGTTCCGTTATCAGGGCCACTACTGCGGCGATCCCGCGGTCTACCGTCCGGCGGAATACATGGAAGAGGCACTGAAGAACGATCCGATCGACAAGCTGGGCGCGCGTCTCAAGGCGATGGGCGTCAAGGAAGAGGAGCTGGCTCAGATCCATCAGGAAGCGAAGGCGGAGATGGATGAGGCGGTCAAGTTCTCCGACGAGTCTCCCTATCCCGATCCCGCGACCGTTTTGGACGATATGTATGTGAGCGATAATGAAAGGTGCGTGGCAAGATGAGCAAGAAGATCACGGTCAGCAAGGCGATCGGCGAAGCGCTGCATGAAGAAATGCTTCGCGACGAAAAGGTGTTCATTATGGGCGAAGATATGGCCGTCATGGGCAATGTCTTTGCCATTACCAAGGGCTTTCTGGAGGAGTTCGGCCCCAACCGCGTGATCGACACGCCGATCTCCGAAGAGGGCTTTGTCGGTATGGCGGTCGGCGCGGCGGTCCGTGGTATGCGCCCGGTCGTCGAGCTGATGTATGACGACTTCGCCACCGAGTGCGCGGACCCCCTGTTCAATCAGGCGGCAAAGATCCGTTATATGACCGGCGGACAGTGCAATGTTCCTATGGTACTGCGCGCGCCGATGGGGTCCGGCCGCCGCAACGCCGGCCAGCACTCCCAGTCGCTTGAGAATTTCTTCTGCCACTTCCCCGGCCTCAAGGTCGTGGCTCCCAGCTCCGCTGAAGATGCCAAGGGGCTGCTGAAGACGGCGATCCGCGATGACGATCCCGTCGTGTTTCTTGAGCACAAGCTGCTTTACGCCCATAAGGAAGAGATCCCCGAGGGCGAATATACCATTCCTCTCGGTGAGGCGAAGGTCAAGCGTGAAGGTAAGGACCTGACGATCATCTCCTGGTCCCGTGAGGTCAATTTCTCGCTTGAGGCGGCGGAAACGCTTGCGCAGGAGGGTATTGATGTCGAGGTGCTCGACCTGAGAACGCTCGTGCCGCTGGATTGGGAGGCCATCAAGGCGTCCGTTTCCAAGACGCACCGCGTCGTCATCGTCTGCGAAGAGGTCAAGCGCGGCAGCTACGCCGGCGAGATCTCCGCGCAGATCGCGGAGGAGCTGCTCGACGAGCTGGATGCTCCGGTCGAGCGCGTGTGCGGTCTGAACATTGTTTCTCCGTTCAGTCCCGTGCTGGAGGATCAGAACTTCCCGCATCCGGCGGACATCGTCGCCGCGGTCAAGCGCGTGCTCAATCAGTAAGGGAGGGGATCGCATGGCTTACGAAATTCTTATGCCCCAGTTGGGACTGACGATGGAAGAAGGCACAGTATCCAGCTGGCTCAAGCATGAGGGGGATGCTGTCAAGGCTGGCGAGGCTATCCTTGAGATCACGACAGATAAACTCACCAACGAGGTCACGAGCGAGCACGACGGCGTGCTGCTCAAGATCGTCGCACAGGAGGGCGAGGATATCCCCGTCAAGGGCCTGCTCGGCTATATCGGTCAGGCGGGTGAACAGGTCGGCGGCGCTG
>ENA-OPBO01001563-OPBO01001563.1-human-gut-metagenome-genome-assembly--contig:-NODE-1563-length-15720-cov-18.440409_pt1 | contig 15720 bp, 17 predicted proteins | sample MGYA00241071_ERZ501458 | MGnify/ENA primary metagenome ERZ501458 (study PRJEB25962, sample SAMEA2042509) | human gut metagenome | biome: human gut; feature: human-associated habitat; material: faeces...
GACCTAATAGTAATATTCTCTGTCAAATCAATACGGTATTCACCGGTTGCTTACGCATCAAGAACGATTTTCTGCTTTATACGAGCAACGAGGGGCCTGTGCGAACAAACCCCTCGTTGCATATATCAATAACGGCGTTTACCCTGAAAGGGTCTGCGGAAAATCGACTCCCGGTTCTCATGGATATCCGGATCTGGAATTACCCAACACGGTCCGGGCTCATGATACCATCAACATGCGACGCATGTATTTCCTTTTATTACGGATTTTCACCTTCACAAAGCCATCCGCAGCATTAACAAGGTAAGCAGAAGTGGGTCCTAGGCCCGGAGGTCCTATGTAGATCAATTTATCATCGGTTTGCAAATAGACCAGTTCATCCAAATCGTCAAATCCCCCCTTGTCATTCAAGGCTGCATACAAACGGGAAATATTACTTCTCACAAACACGGAATCTTCATGGTCTTTATAGAATCGGGGATAGCAATACAGCGTATCCTGACTCGTTCGACAAAGTCCGAATTCAACATGGTACCTGTCATCAACATGCATATATATTCCGTTTCGCTGATCGACATAAAAATAGGAACAAAACATATAATTGCTACCGAAACCACAGGATCTTAGGGTATACAAATCCATTTTGGGCTGTTCGAGGCTGCGGAACTCCTTGCGGGACAACTTACCGTAATATCCGAAAGAGGGTGCGCACGAAACCATACATAATGTCACCAAACAGATACAGACCAAATTTTTCATAATGCGGTTTATTAGAGGTTATCTAACCTTTTTCAACGTTCCAATCTCCGGATACACGCTGGTTCGGAAATACGGAATCGCTTTTGCGCAAGTTACAATAATCTGGATGGATTTCCAAATCTTCTGCGCTCTGAGACTGAGGATTTTGCCATCCGTCGAGGAGGATTTGCGTTCCAGTTTGGGACCCAAAAAAGGGCGAGCCCTGCAAGGCTCGCCCTTCATTCATTTAAAAGGATACTGGAACTTGTAATATTCCCGGCTCACGGAATCCTGCTCCTGGAACCAGTCATACCACGGTCCCAGTTCATCGGACAAGTGACTACATAAAAACCACATCGTTACCCGGTTCATAAACAAGGGCATCAAACGCCGGTCAATGTCTTTGTTTTTCCGGAAAAAGCGGAACACCTCTTTGATAACCTTATGATAGGGTTTATACATATTGATGAAGGTCATATCCTTGCCATTGAGCAACAAAAGATGGTAATGTCGAGGAAGCCTACTGGAATTTATTCGGTAAATGTCCACTTTGCGGGTATTCTGATTCAAAAGGTTGGATGGGTTATACGATCCCTTGTATGCTGTATCCAGCGGAACCCTTTTTTGAGCATCACTATATGCAATACTGTCATCGAGCAGATTGACAATATTCATCGGAACTCGTACATCCTCCGGGTTAATAAATGAAGGTCCATCGTCAAACCCGTCAAATTTACATATTTTCTTTTCTATGGCAGCCAGGGTCTCTTCATTGAACTGGAAGATTTCAACCGAATCCGGACGATTCTTCGGGCCTGCCATCAGCAGGACCGAGATAAAGACAAACGCGACAGTGATAAGGGTTTTCATAGGACGTAAATTATGGTTTTTTGATGGTTTGACGTCTTTTTGCCGGTTTCCTGTCGGCAGCAATCTCTGTTTTTGGCGGGTGAATCGACCAATACCCAAACACCGCTTGCAGCCAAACCGGGATGCAGCCGGACTCACAAGGCGGTTATTGCACGTTCGATCGAGTCTAATCGAGCCTTGTCCTTTTCGGGCAAAGCAGAGTATGGTAAAGAAAAATAACTTTCGTATTCATCATTCTCTATCATATATTTCAATACGGTGATGACTTGCTCAATGCGGTAGTGATGGCGACACATGAAATCGCATGCAGCTCGATAATCCTCGGCTGTATACATATCCATTATCTGAATTTTATTGTTTTCAATAAATGCATATGTACCGCACAGGTCGTCTCCGAGCAATCTAAAGATATATATCTTCCCGTTTTCGGCTTTGCTTTGTTGCCTGTCAAGTTTTTTCTGATCCAGGATGTCATAGATCCAATATCGCGTATTGAGATCATCCGCCTTTACAGGATCGGATGAATCGCTTTCATAGATATCTGTCAGATACATGGCAGCTTTTTTCTTCAACGACTCTGTCAGCGTCTGAGCCGTACTCTCCTCGATAAAGAACACGCCGCTCATACATAGCGCAAAAATAAGGAACCTTTTCATAAGTTTTTAAATTTTATCGTGGTGTCAAACAAGTTTCGGCCTTCACGGATGATCGTTTTTTGGAACTCAAGCTCCCGGACATGCTGTTTTTCCGCTCAACCAGCTTGATAGAATTCCCCATACAGTAGGCATACGGCGAAACCGGATGATATCCGTCGTCCGATCAACCGATCGGAAGAAAGTTCCGAGCGGCATATACGACACACGGGATTTCACCCAAAATCAGTAGGAAGATCAATGGCAGATAAACATACCACCTCTTTGGCCGGCACTCCTTTTTGTTGATGACAAACAACAGAACAAAGAAGACAACAGGCATGATGCATGATAAATCCAGGATATTGGACCGGAACATCACACCCGCAATAAGACAATAGATCGGAAACAGCAGAAATCCTGCCGCTGCGATATTTGCCAGGCTCCAACCCAACAGGGGATACCGTGCAAGATTCGACAATCCGACAACGGCACACAGCGCAAAAAACAGATCCTGTGCCGAGTAAAGATACGATTTATAACCGACCAGACCCAAAACACCTTCCTGAAAATAGCGGTCAATCGGATCTGCCAGTATATACACACAGGACAGTACAATGACGCATCGGATAAAGATGCGCGTTTTTCTGCCGGTCGGGCACTGCTTTTCGGTCGTCTTTTCCATAGTTGTCATACAATCATTTGTGTTTCTTGCCAGTCGCAATCTTGATTTTCGGCAGGCGAATCGTCCCTGCCTTTCCGGGGGCCTCTAACCGGAAGGTCTGTAGGCCCTTCCGAATCTGCACGTAACGCTCCGGCGTAAGAACCGGATGCTGAAATACGATCGAGGACTTGGGATACAACCGTTTGTATGTGGAAGGGTAGGTGACAATCCATTGATCCGGATAATCCCTTAACTTCCACGTGTTCCCATACTTGCTCTTGAAGGAAATGCCACGTCGGATCGTTGTCATCCTCAAGATGATACAGGGAGTTTTCCGGATAATCCTTATAGCGGAAGTATCTTGCCTCCTCCAAAGGGGTAAAGAGCCCGGGGTTGTCTCCGTTGAAGATAATCGTCTTTCCCTGCCAGGGCATCCACCCGATCGGCCGATTCGGTCGATGGGGATAACGAAACAAAACGCCGTATAGTTCAATCTGCCGGTCATCGGCCTTTATATCCACAAGGATATATTCGTCGGCCTCGTATTCATCGGAGTGAAACACGCTTTGCCCGGTTGCCAGCAGCAGCGAATTGAAAAGCTGTATGAACGGCGTTCTCGCAACCAACTTGGGCAAGGTGTACTCAACAGGCATCGTGGGGACCAGATTGTTATCATACCGGGTGTTCAGAATATCGGCCAGCGTCTGACCCGAGCAGACGCTTATCCCCAGAGCTGCCATCAGGGTTAGGAACAATTGCTTCATATGGTTTATCTTTAAAGGTAACGGGCCGATTCCGCAGATGTCAGTCATTTCATCCGTTTCAATACGGTTTGGCCCATCTTCAGTTTGTTGCGCCTGACGGTAACCGTATCATTGAATTCCGCCAGGTCGAAGCAACGAAACAGGTCTGCCGATTGTTTCATAGGGAACGTGATGTGAAAGACATTGCTCGATGGATCCTTCACTGGATAGGTTCCCGTCTCGATATGGGTATAAGAGGCCTGCTCACGGAGGATTCGATCATCGAGGTAAACGGCAATCGAGATGGTTTCGACTTTCCGGGAGAATGGCAGTGAAAACGTCGTCCGATCTTTGGGAATTGCAAACGAACAATCGTTGATTCGTATCACCGCATTTGCCTTCCAGGCGGCATCCCGGGGAAGGTGAATGACAATCCCCTCCCCGGCAGCCGTCTGCTCTTCTATATGGATCGGCAACCGTTTGTGGTGGATGGAGGACAAAAACAGCTTGTTGGTCCCCGCAGGTCTCCATGCACCGTAGGACCATCTCTTGCGGCCGGTTCCTTCACCCGTGAATCGGTAGTCAAACGAACTGTCGGCAGCAATCGTCAAATCGATCGAAGACAATGGGCTATGAGCCTCGTAGCGCCCAATGACATCTCTGGATATCGAACAGGATGAGCAGAACAGGAGCGCAAATAATAAAAATCTACGATTAGCCATATCACCTATACGAAATTTTCGCCTTGCAATCCTTTAAAGCCGGATATCTTCCATCCTCTCCGGGGCCCTCCCGGCCGTAAATATCGGTCAGGGAGGCGTTATTTGCGGGACCGTGAGGTATCCACAAAATCAAGCAGATGGAATCCGTTGCCGTCGTAACGATATGTCCATTCCGAATGGCTGTCATCCGGATAGAGAAGAAGTACCGTCTTCCCGTTCTCTTCGTATGCCGAATCCGTATAAAACTTGACCCGCCGTTTCGCCCCGGACCGGTGAAAGATCCGCTCGTCAAGATAGGCTCCCCTTACAAAAAAGGAATGTCCTCCGTGTTGTATCATACCGTAGAAGTCCTCCGACGCACTTTTTGAGAAGGAGAAAAGACAATCAACAATCCCAATCAGAACGGTCGAATCGGCCTGGAAGAAGATGGAAAACGGCGAGTCCGTCCGATAGTAATCGCGTCGGCTTTCCGTCTCAAGCACCTCATCCAACAACGGAATCAGCCTCTTGTCTGCAATTGTGAGAAGGTCGATGTCGTCATACCTCTCAATTTTGGAGATCTGGCAATATGCGCTGCAGACGGAGAGGCAGAAGAGAATCGGAAGGAGCAGTTTTTTCATCTTGTCAGGGTTTAATGATCATCGGGTGCAACACGGTTGGGTAGGATAAGTATATACATTCCTGAAACTCATTCCAACCAACCATCGTTACCAACGCCCATATCTTTTATCAAATATGGCAAACGATCGATTATTGACAACCATGGAATCCGCCCCCGGCATTTTATCTATGCACATTCCAATTTTGGCATAATGCCATAAAGTTTTGTGGACATGCATCCGCAATACACCCGTTTTATCATCATACGTGTATGGATATTCAACGGGCAAAACCTTGTGGAAGGGAAGAGGTTCAGCCAATTTAACAGAGATGCAGCCTTTTTCCATCTTGACAATCTCTCCTGTAAATTCGACCGAAGTAATATCCCTCTTCGCATCCTCACCATGTTGTTTTATTGTTTGCATGTACCCGATTCCGTAAGGCAAATAGACCACGGCTATTAGCGTCAGCATGGTGATAATAACGGCTGCGCCTGCAATTGCAATGAATCGTTTCATGGAATAAAAATCTCTATCGGTTGTACCTTCCTGCTGTTAAATCTTCTCGTTATGGTTTATTTTATGTTTTCCATCAATTCTCGAATCAGATATATCCACAAATCCGGATTGATGGGGCTCGGAATGGTGATCGAAGATAGACAATATTCCCCATACCGGTTATCATACTCGTCTTTTATAACGAAATAGGAGGGAACTCCAGCCACATAGATCGCATTGGGCATATCCGTTATTGGATCCGTATGATATTGTTTCAGATCAAACACCTCCTTTAACATCTGCCGGTCTGTTTCCAACCTTTTTAATTCTTTTCTTTGTTTTCCAGACAGGTGTCTCTTTGTCTTTAGGTTCTCGATGATTGAATCATGGTCGATTTTTTTCATGCTTACAATATGGCAGGCACTGTCGATCGATACAACATATTCCTTATAGGCGCCATCTGAATGAATGATAATATAGTAATCCTCGTTCTTGAGCGAGTATGCCATTTTTCTTCCTGAAATTGTCTCAAACCAGGACAATACGGTATCCGTTTTAGCCCGACTTTCATTCAGCGAATAGGATGACTTCGTAGTTTCCCCATATTGAGCGAAACAGGAGCTTGCTGCAACAAGAGCAAAACAGAGGATGATAATTCTTATCATTGTATTTATTGGCTAATTGGTCAAATATGAGGTTTTGTGATATGCTCTTGCTGAGATCCTCCGATGATCCCCGTACGCCAAATTTACTGAAAATAAGGCAATCATGCAAGTTGCCGCAATCAAAAATTTCGGTTTCATAATAGTATGTTTTTAAAGGTTAGGTATCGTCGGTGGGGTTGCGCTCTTCTCCTGCTGGCGCCGTCCCTGTTCATTACCCGCTTCGAGCCTCTTCTGCAGCTGCTCGTCCATCTCCTGCCAGCCCAATGACTTCAGACGCTCGAAAAGGGCCTTCGAGCGGGCCGTTATCTGCCGCACGTAGTCATCCTCCCGGTATCCGTTACCCTGCAAATGTTTCAGAAGGGCGGCATCGAGGGATTTGCCCAACAAAACACATGCTTTTGGGTTTTGGGGGTAATACTCCAGCGACTTCTCGGCACAGATGCGGATAAAGTCGTCGTAAACCCCGTATTTGTTCAAATAGCCGAGTGCAAGATCGGCAAGCTGAGCCGCTACGGTCTCCCGATCCGTCAGCGGAGACAGATAGACCTTACTTTCTATAGCGGCGTCACTGATCTCGAAATACTCCCGGTACCAGGATTCCGGAACGATCTGATGGGTCGTAAGCTCTACATTCACCCACTCTTCCGGATACAGATGATCCTCGTTCCGATACCGGATAAAGACATGGGCCGGGGCATAGGCAATACTGGCGTCGGCCCCGAAGGTCTCGGCAAGCACCTTGTAGTACATCGGCAAGGAACGGCACTGTCCCGAATGTGTCCGCATGACTTTCGATCCGAATTGCTTGGTAAAATCAGACTCTCCACCCGCATCCTGAAAGTCGTAGGTAAACGGCCGATATCCGTTTCCCGAATAGGGCCGGAAGAAATATTCCGTAAGAGCCAGATTCTTTCCGGTTTTGTAGCGTCCCAGCTCATTTATAGACAGAAATCGATATAAATAGGCGACTGCGGTATCTATTCCTCGACAGAAATCCCCAAAATCGAGGTTGCCATCCAGGTAGGCCCACTCCGCAAGAAACACGGCACGGCGGATACTTACGGGGGACTTTCCGTCAAGCATGCCGGAGATCTCCTGACAAGCCTGCGTATAATAACGGCTGCGGGATTCCTCGACCTGTCGATTGCTTGACTGGGCAAGTGTCGTTAATGGCAAGAATCCGAAACCGAAAAAAAGCAGGTAGATTGCGGTTGTTCCAAGGATCTTCTTTTTCATGAATTCAGTGATGGGTTGCTCCACCCAAAGATACGGAATTCATTGCAGGTTTCCGAGATCGAGATACCTTACATTTCTCTGAGCATAATGCTGTATATCAAAGCAATATGAAAAATAATTCTTACATGGACATTACACGGGAGAAAAAGAGCGAATAAACCGACCGGGAATCCAGAAAATACAGGCGAAACCGATAGACTTGTTAAAGATCCCCGGCACTTCGCAAAGCCTGTCTTTGTCGACAGCATGCGCCACATAGATAATAGGAGGTTTCGGTTTCTGCATTCAGCCTACGACAAGTCTCTTATGCCACATAAATAAAGCATCCTGCAGGAGATTATTTGAGCCTGTAATCGTCCCTTGGCAACACGTGTGGGGAAAATGTGGGGAAAATCCAGAAAAACAAAATCGCTTAATCCGTATATATCAACAGATTAAGCGATTTTGCTGGTACCCGGAGCCGGGGTCGAACCGGCACGGCCATTACTGGCCACAGGATTTTAAGTCCGGCGTGTCTACCGATTCCACCATCCGGGCGCAGCCCTTTCTGAAAAGGACAGCGACAAAAGTACTACTTTTTTGCCAATTGTCCAAATCACCGCACCATTTAACGACTCATCGCATCGATATGCGCAATCATCGCTGCATCCTCCGTCGGATGGAACCACCGGATCTCGGGATCGCGACGAAACCATGTCAACTGCCGTTTGGCATAACGCCGCGAATTGCGTTTGATCAGTTCGACGGACTCTTCGTAGCTCGTCCGACCGTCAAAGTAGTCGAAAAATTCGCGGTAGCCCACCGTCTGCAGAGCATTCAGCGAACGATAGGGGTAGAGTGCCCGCGCCTCGGCCTCAAGTCCGTCGACCAGCATCCGGTCAACCCGGCGGTCGATCCGCTCGTAGAGCTCCACCCGCGGCAGGTCGATCCCGATCTTCACCACCTCGAACGGCCGCTTCCGGCGACGGCCGGTCCGCTGTTCGGAGTAGGGGCGCCCGGTCTGCAGGCACACCTCCACGGCGCGCAGCACCCGGGCCGGATTCCGGCGGTCAACCTCCTCGTAATAGCGCGGATCCAACTCGCGGAGCTGTTCTGCCAGCGCGTCGACCCCTTCGTCGGCAAGACGGCGCGTTAACGCGGCCCGCAATGCGGGATCCGCCTGCGGAAGGTCGTCCATCCCGTCACACAACGCCTTGACATAGAGTCCCGAACCGCCGACAGCTACCACCCGGTCGTGGGTGGCGAAGAGACGCTCGAGGCACGCCAGCGCCTGTGTGGCATACTGCCCGCAACTCAGATCCTCCTGGATATCATGCGAGGCAATAAAGTGGTGCTCAACCGCCTGCAGCTGTTCGGCATCGGGCTGTGCCGTGCCGATGGGCATGCCGCGGTAGAGCTGACGGGAGTCGGTCGAGAGAATCGGTGCGCCGTAGTGCTGCGCCAGGCGGATACTCAAATCCGTCTTACCCGAACCCGTCGGCCCGACGATCACCAGCAACCACTTAGTATTCATCGTCGTAGGAGTCGTCACCTTCGAAGTCCTTGAACTCGTCCATGATCTCGTCAAAGGCCGAACCCTCCTCCTCGTCGCGATTTTTCGAGGGATCGTACTGGTCCGGAGCCTCGGCCTGCGCATAGATCTCACGCGGGTAGGAGGCCTCGTCGTCCGCCTCGTAGACTCCCGTCAACTCGAGATAGTAGGCCCTGTCGCCGAAGAGGTCGAACAGGTAGATCAGACGGTCGCGGTGGTGGTGGATCAACTGGCCGAGCGTCACCCGGTCCATCGTTTCGGGCGCCTCCTCCGATCCGTCACCCATATCCATCAGTGTAAACTCGCGTCTCTTCTCCCAACGCTCATCCGCCGTAAAAAACGACGCCATGCACTCCTCATACTCGAGTGACTGCAGAATAAACCGGTGAAAATCGAGGAGCGTCGTATCGTACATCACCTCGTAATCGCGTACGAAGCGGTCGTTCTCGTCGCTCAACATCCGGAAGCGGAAAACCATCGACATGGCAATAAAATTTTAGGATCTTTTTACAAATATACTACTTTTTTTCATGCAGCGTCATGAGCCACGCCAATACGTCGCGATCGTCGGGGTAGTCCGTGAGGGCCGGGGACTGCGCCCGCCCGAATGCCACGCGGCGGCTGTGCGGCAGACAGTCGGTCACCACGCACTGCAGTTCGTCGTCGTGCGCCGCAAGCCACGCGGAGACCTCCTCCAGCCGCTCGTAGCGCGTGAAGGCGATGCGGCTCAGGGCGTTCGGGAACTCACGCTGTTCGACCAGCACCGCCGATCCGAGATCCGTGAAGGGTTGACGCTGCATCTCGAGCAGCGCCCGCTGCTGGAGGTAGTTGTGGCGGTATTTGGGGTTCATCGCCGGCACCTGCAGCCGCGGTTCGACCCCCTGCGGCAGGAAGAGCAGCGAGACGTTGCGGCACCCCAGCCCCGAATAGGCCCAGATATCGTCGGAAAGGCCGCGCCACTGTGCGTCGCTCTCCGCACCCGAAAGCACCGCCACCGACTGGCGGCTGCCCCGCAGCAGCGAGGGAATCCTGGCGTAACGAGCCCGGAAATAGCGGTTGGCATTGTCGCTGCCCGTGGCGATGACGGCCTCGACGGGCTGGCTTCCGTCGTAGAGTTCGACGGGAAGCGACGGTTCGATCCGCCGCAGTTCACCGACCACATACTCCATCAGTACACGGTCCTTGTTCGAGGGTTTGACCAGACAGCGGTGGCCGCCGACAAGTACGCACAGCAGGTCGAAGAAGCCCACAAGCGGAATGTTGCCGGCCATGATGACCAGCACGTTGCGCGGCGTGTGGGGCTGCAGCAGGGCGGGGTAGGCGGCCAGCCACGCCTCGAGGCGGTCGCGGCGCAGCATCTCACCCTCGATCGCCCGCACGGCCCGGAGGATCTCCTCGGGCAGGAACCAGCCGTTGGCGGCATGGGCCGCGTCGATGAGCCGGCGGGTCGAGGCATCGCTGCCGAACGACGCAAGGCGTGCGCCCAGTTCGGTAAAGATCGATATGACGTGTTTCATGGACGCAAAGATACGATTTCGGTCCGAAAATTCCACTATTTTTCAGAAAACGCGGCACGGCCGGAAGCCTCGGGCGGTGCACGAAGGCGGGGCGACCGGACGGATCCGAACCGGCACGACGCGGTGGGCGGCGGTCCGGTGCCGATCCGGAGGGAGGTCGGCGGAGGGAGGACGACAAAGGCGAGGATCGGCATGCGGCATCCCCCGTCAAAGCCCCGCGGCATCGCCCAGCAGCGAGGTGATCTGACGGTTGGCCCGGTCGATCACCGAATTTTCGAGCAGCGATAGGTAGATCTGAGTCGTCCGTTCGGAGGTATGGCCCATGCCGGCGCTGATGACCGAGATCGGGATGTCGTGGTTGCGGGCCGCCGTCGCCCAGCTGTGGCGCGCCGTGTAGGAGGAGAGGCTGCAGTCGAGTCCGAGCAGGGCGGAGAGGCGTTTCAACTGGCGGTTGTAGTAGTTGAGCGCCGTCTGGTACTGCAAAAAGGCCGCGGCCGGATCCTCCGCCCGCAGAATGGGAAAGACGTAGGGCGTCGTTGGATCGGCATAGCGGTCGAGGATCTGCTGCACGACGGGTTCGATCCGCACGCTCAGCTGCTGGCGCGTCTTGTGGCGCACGTAGCTGATCGTGCCGTTGCGGATGTTCGTCTTGCGCAGATAGGCCATGTCGACGAAGGCCATCCCGCGCGTGCAGTAGCTGAAGATGAAGTAGTCGCGCGCCCGCATCAGCGAGGCCGAATGGTGCAGGTCGAGGTGGTAAAGACGCACGATGACCCGCTCGTCGACGGCCCGTTTGCGCGTGCGGTCGATCCCGGTATAGACCCCGCGGAAGGGGTAGGTCTGCTCGACCAGATGCTGGCGCACCGCCTTGTTGTAGACCGACCGCAGGATGCGCATGTAGAACGAAACGGTGTTGCGGACCACGCCCCGCCGCTCGAGATTCGCGCAGTACTCCCCGACGAGCGACTCGGTCAGCGCGCGGAAGGGGAGATCCTCCCCCTCGAGATAAACCGCCAGACTGTTCATCGCCCGGCGGTAGTTGCGAGCCGTACCGTAACGCCGGCCATGTTGCAGAAGCTCGATCTCCCGCCGCATGAAGGCGAGGATCGTCGGTTCGTGGGGCGGCTGGCGGAAACAACGCGCCACCTCCGCCACGTCGAACTCCGCATCGGAGCGTTCAAGCCGCTGAGCAAGCCGTCGCAACTCCGCCACGTCGCGGTCGATGCGGAACTGGACGATCGATCGGGGAGCCGAGTCCGTCAACGCCCGGCGCGCCGACTCCCACTCCTCCGCCGTGAGGCGAATCGGAGTGCGTATGCGCTGGATGCGGCCGCGATGGGCCACCTGATAGTAGATGCTTCCCCGACCGGCGGGGAGGGTTGATTTGCGGAATTTTACCTGTACTGTTGCCATAATCCGTTTGCAAAATGAGGACGTAAGTTTAACAAAAATCGTCCGTTTGGACCGGAAAATCGCATCTCAGGACATTTTTCCATCCGAGGTACAGCTCTAGGAAGTCTGCACTTTTCTGCCTACCTTTGCGACGAAAATTCCACCCGACATGAAATCGCAACTCAAGGAGGGCGCCGGATTCCCCGACCGCCTGCTCTATACGCTGGCCGTCATCGCCGGCGTCTCCGTGGCAAACCTCTACTACAACCAGCCCCTGCTGGAGATGATCCGCCAGGATCTCGGCACCTCGACCCTCGCCGCCAACCACATCGCCCTGTTCGCCCAGTGCGGATACGCCCTCGGGCTGCTCTTCCTTATCCCGCTGGCCGACCTCTACAGCCGCCGCAGAATCCTGATCGCCGACTTCACGCTGCTGATCCTCGCCCTGCTGGCCACGGCCGCAGCACCCGACATCCGGACCGTACACGTCAGCTCGTTCGTCATCGGCGTCTGCTCCGTCGTGCCGCAGTTCTTCATCCCGCTGGCCGCCCAGTACTCACGTCCGGAACGGAAAAACCGAAACGTCGGCGTCGTCCTCTCGGGACTGCTGACCGGGATACTCGCCTCCCGCGTGGTCAGCGGCGCCGTCGGCGAATGGCTCGGATGGCGCGAAATGTATCTCATCGCCGCCGGGCTGATGATCCTCTCGGCCATCGCCGTCTTCCGCATCCTGCCCGACGCCCGGCCCAACTTTACGGGGTCGTACGGCGCCCTGATGCGCTCGCTGCTGACGCTCGTCGGCCGCTATCCCCAACTCCGCGTGCACTCCGCACGGGCAGCCCTCGCCTTCGGATCGTTCCTCTGCTTCTGGGCGTCGCTCGCCTTCAAGATGGCCGGAGAGCCCTTCCACGCCGGAAGCGACATCGTCGGACTGCTCGGCCTGTGCGGTGTGGCCGGCGCCGTGACTGCCACCTTCGTCGGCCGCTACATCGCCCGCGTCGGCATCTTCCGCTTCAACTGCATCGGCGCCGCCCTGCAACTCGCCGCCTGGGGGCTCTTCCTGGCCGGGGCAGACCACTATCTGCCGATCATCGCCGGGATCCTGCTGCTCGACATCGGCATGCAGTGCATCCAGCTCAGCAACCAGGCCACGCTCTTCGAACTCTGCCCCTCGGCCTCGAACCGCATCAACACGATCTTCATGTGCTGCTACTTCATCGGCGGATCGTTCGGTACGCTCCTCTCCGGCAGCGCCTGGGCCCTCTTCGGATGGACGGGAGTCGTCGGCGCCGGCGCACTGCTCACCCTCGCATCTCTCGCCATCACCCTCTTCGGCCGGCGCGTCTGAGAGGCGGACCAACCGGAGAGGCCTGAACCAAGAAGAAGCGACCCCGACGTATGGGGCGCAATCGAGCACGATCCCGCAAAAAATCCCCGGGCACCATATCTGGTGTCCGGGGATTTCTAGTGTTGGGTCGAAGCCGGTTGCCCGTACGGACGATCGTTCTTCGAAGCCATGAATACCGGTTTGAGCAAGAAGTCCAGGAAGATCCCGGAAGTCGCGTTTCTACGGAAATCACTCGATCGGGAGCGGCGGATTGCCGAAGCGGGGCGATTCGGTCCGGGCCGCACGCATGAGCGAATCCATCTCGCGGACCAGTGCCGGATGGCTCTCCGCCACGTTGTGATCCTCATGCAGATCGCGGCTCAGATCGTACAACTCGATCGGCCCCTCGGGGTTGCTCTGCACATTCTGGCGGACGGCCTTCCACTCGCCCCGCCGGACAGCCTGCTTGCCACCCCCCTCGTGGAACTCCCAGTAGAGGTAGTCGTGTTCGGGCTGGAGCCCCCGGCCGGTCAGCGCCGGGACAATCGAGATGCCGTCCGTAGCCAGCGTATCGGGAAGTTCCACGCCGGCCACCTCGGCAAAGGTCGGCAGCATGTCCCAGAAGGCACACACGTGATCGTTGGTGCTTTCGGCCGCAATCCGCCCCGGCGCCCACGCGATCAGCGGCAGACGGATTCCCCCTTCATAGAGGTCGCGCTTGACACCCCGGAAGGGACCGTAACTGTCGAAATAATCGGGATTGGCTCCCCCCTCGCGGTGCGGGCCGTTGTCGCTCGTGAAGAGGACCAGCGTGCGGCGGTCGAGCCCCAATTCGCGGAGCAGCGCAAAGACCTCACCCACGTAGCGGTCGATGCGCGTGACCATCGCCGCAAAAGTGGCGTAGGGCTCCGCCTGCGAGCAGTAGTTCGACAGGACCGGTCCGGGACGATAGTCGCCCCCCTTGTTGACATAGGGCCGCTCGTCGAACTTGCCCCGGTACGAACGCAGGATCTCGTCGTCGGGAGCCAGCAGCTCGGCGTGAGGCTGGATCACCGGCAGGTAGAGGAAGAAGGGACGGTCGCGGTTCTCGCGGATGAACTGCAGCGCCTCCTGCTGGATCCGATCGGGAGCATAGGTGCCGCACGCTCCGTCGCGGTTCTTCTCGAGTTCGACCCGATCCAGGTTGCTCCACAGGTGGTCGGGATAGTAGCGGTGGGCCTGCCGCTGGCAGTTGTAGCCGAAGAAGCGGTCGAATCCCTGATAGACGGGGTCCCCCTCGGAACCCGGATAGCCGAGCCCCCATTTGCCAAAGGCCCCGGTGACGTAGCCCGCCTCATGGAACATCCGTCCCAGTGTCCAGGTGCCGGCCGGCAGCGGGGCCTGGCCCTCACCCTCGATCTCCAGATTGCCGCGGATGGGGGTATGGCCCGTGTGGAGCCCCGTCATCAGTGCCGAGCGCGACGGCGCACTGACCGTGCTGCCCGAATAATGCTGCGTGAAGAGCATTCCCTCGGCCCGCATCCGGTCGATATTCGGGGTGAGGATCTTGGTGCTGCCCGTGCAGCCCAGATCGCCGTAGCCAAGGTCGTCGGCCAGGATGTAGATGACGTTCATCCGCTCCAGCGGCGGCGTAGCCGGCTGGCTGCTGCAGGAGGCAGCTCCGGCTGAGACCAGCGCCAGCGTCAGTCCTCGGTTGATCGAATTTTTCATGTGTGGATCCATATCAGGTTTCAGGTTGGGTTTCATTCGGAAAGGCCCGGGGCGACTGCCGGACGGCGATTTTCCGTCGGGCGGAACGACTCCCGGACGCCGATTTTCCATCGGGCGGAGCGACTCCCGGACGGGCGACAGGTCCTCCGGTTCCGGGGCGTGACCGCCTGCCGGTCGGTCATCGACAGAGCGGGGCCCCCTGCTCCGCAACGGTCGGGATCAGGCCCGGAGGCGGAACTCGTTGGGCGTGCAGCCGACGATCCGCTTGAACATCCGGCTCATGTGCTGCGGGTACTGGAATCCCAGGCTGTAGGCGATCTCGCTCATCGACCGCGAGGAGGACAACAGCATCTCCTTGGCCCGTCCGATGAGCTTTGCCTGGATGTGTTCCGAAACGGTCTGCCCCGTCTGCTTGCTGATCATGTCCCCAAAGTAGTTGGGCGACAGGCAGACCTTCTCGGCAAAATAGCGCACCGTCGGCAGACCGAACTCCTGCGGCGCCGTGCTGTCGAAATACTCGTCGAGCAGCCGCTCGAAGCGGACGATGATATCCTTGTTCGAAGCCTCGCGCGTGGTGAACTGCCGCTCGTAGAAGCGCATGCAGTAGTCGAGCAGCAGCCCGATGTTGGCCGTGATCAGACGGCGGCTGTGCTTGTCGATGTTGTGTTCCAGTTCGGCTTCTATGTTGCGGAAACACTCCATGACCGTCGTGCGCTCCTTTTCCGAGAGGTGCAGGGCCTCGCGGGCCTCGTAGGAGAAGAACGAATATTTCCGGATCTCCTGCCCCAGGGCGGTTCCGCGGATGAAGTCGGGATGGAACAGGATGCCGTGGGCCGCCGGGCGCACGTCTTTCTGCATTTCCGTCTCGGCGACCTG
>ENA-OPBO01001567-OPBO01001567.1-human-gut-metagenome-genome-assembly--contig:-NODE-1567-length-15687-cov-8.489637_pt1 | contig 15687 bp, 8 predicted proteins | sample MGYA00241071_ERZ501458 | MGnify/ENA primary metagenome ERZ501458 (study PRJEB25962, sample SAMEA2042509) | human gut metagenome | biome: human gut; feature: human-associated habitat; material: faeces...
GTATGTGGGCGACGTGTTCGTGGCGGCCGGCCAATCGAACATGGAACTCAACTATACGCAGTATTACCCGGAGAACAGCGCCAATTTTGGCAACGGAATCATCAAAGAGACCGATCTTCCAAAACCACTCGTCGACAAGAACGTGAAATTCGTTATCGCAGATCATGATGTGAAGAACACGGATTTTCCGCTGGCCAACGTCAACCTGAACGCTGGCGCGTGGCTGAATGCGGATTCCACGAACTCACTGCATTTGAGCTACTTGACACAGCAGTTCGCACTTCAGCTGCGCGCGAAGCATCCTAACGTGCCGGTCGGCATCATCCAGACCGCGTGGGGCGGCACGCCTATACGCAGACATGTGCGCGGCGGAGATATCTACGCGAACCATATTGCACCGTTGAAAGATTTTCATGTGGCAGGTGTGCTCTGGTACCAAGGATGCGACGATGCGATGAATTTTGCGACCGCCACGGAGTATGAGTCGCAGATGACCGCGCTGATCAACCAGTACCGTACCGTATTCGGACGCAAGAATCTGCCGTTCCTATACGTGCAACTCGCGCGATGGACGAACTATCAGTACACACAGAACGTACGTGAAGCGCAGCGGACCACGCTTGACAACGCGAATCTGCAAGACCGTTCCAATGTGGCGATGACGGTTTCCCTTGACACCGATAAAGGCACATCCGCGCTGATCCATCCGCTCGGCAAGGATATTCTCGGGGCGCGCATGGCCGCGCAATATCTCGCCATGGAAGACGGCACCACCGTACCCAACGGACCGCTTATCGAACATGCCCGGCACACTGCGAACGGCGCAATCGCCTTGTCTTTCCGGAACGGCACCGCAAGCAGGCTGAAAGCCATGCAACCTAACTATTCGAAAACCGCGAGCGCAATCGCACCAAACTATAAGAGCGCTCCGAAAGCGACCCCGTTAAGCGGTATCAGCAATATCGCCGCTCCCACCACTACGGCATTGCAGGGGTTTGAGGTCGCCAATTATTCCGGTCAATGGCAGGCGGCCAATGCCACTATCAGGGGCAATCAGGTGTTGCTCACCGCAGCCGATGGTTCAATACTGAACGATCTCAACGCCATGAGCCAGGTACGTTACCTGTTCAGTGGCAATCCGAAGTGCGCGAGCATGCTGTACAACGACTTTAATCTGCCGGCTAGCCCATTCATCACTATTGTTGAGTGATCTTTGTTGGGGGCCGCCGCTAGATAAACCAATACGGGCGGGATAAGTACGGGCGGTCTGAGCCGTTGCTTGGCCTGCTTGGTCATGTTTTGAGCAGGCTGTTCCGGCTTCTGGTTTGGATTCTGGTTTCCCGCTTAAACTATGAAGACTGCTGCAGCATCGCAGAAACTAGACAAATGTCATTTTTCCACCGGTTTATTTAGGCACATTCCCCTCCTACTATGGCATACGGAACGAACGCGAGCGCACAATCACAGATCGAATGCAAACGTGCGCAGGAGAGGAATCACCATGAGGAATCGTATTGCAGCAGCTGCAGCGGCGGGAATATTAACCATCGGCATGGCCGCCTTGCCTTCCGCGGCTTCGGCCAGTGAAGTCGCACCGTCTACGGACGGATTGGCCGGCAGCACCGCCATCAGCGGGCAGATCGACCAGGATATGGCCGTGTGCACCGATCAGGCGTGCGAGGCCGTGCAGCACTTGAACAAGACGAATCAGCAGATCAAGTCGGATATGGAAACCGCCAAGCAGCACGCCGAGCAGCTGCATCAGAACGCGCACGAGGACGCCGACGCGCTTCGCCAGTACAATGAGCAGGCCTGGAAGAACTACCAGGAGGACCGCGAGGATATAAAGAATGCGATCGATGGCGCGGTCAAGCGTGGTCAGGAGCGCCACGACACTCTGCATCAGGATATGCAGGACACGCAGACCCATCTGAACCAGATGCATGCCGATATGAAGGAGACCCACGACGAACTCAAGACGAGGCATGACGCGTTCGCGGCGAGCAGCCACCAGTGGCATCAGTCGTTCATCGCGGCGTTGAAGGACGCGAACTCCAAGACGGGTCAGCAGGGCGGCTCATCCGTTGCTACCGGCACGCATGGCACCACGGCTGGAACGAATGCCGGTACGACCGTTACTGGAGTCAACGGCACCACTGGCACTGTGCGCACGGCTGCCGACACTGGCACGAATGGTGCCGCAACTGGATCCATCGCAGCGTCCGGCGATCAAACCGCCGCATCCACCGGCGCGCTGACCAAGTCGGAATATGGGCAGCTTGCGCAGACCGGCATCGGCATTTCCCTTGCCTGCGCAGCCATTCTGCTGCTTGCCGGCCTTGCCTACGCCATGAAGACGTTCGTGCAGTATAAGCGCGAAACCAGCGAAGACTGAGCCGGCTCGCTGCCGGACAGCGTTTGCTTCATCGACTCATGAAAAAACGGTCTCGAATATATCGGGACCGTTTTTTCATGCGCGTTTTTCGTATGTGCTTTTCATCTGCTATACGCATTGTTGCGATTCAATTGGAATGACGTAGTATAGCGACGTACAATGCAGCGCGAAGCGCGCGTACCGTGCGTGAACCGCGTGTATGTCCAGTATTCCCACTGATTTGTTACGTTGGCCGTTCTGATCAGTCCACTGGTCAATTCGCATAATGGGGAGCACTGCTGGCGATTCGCGGCGACGGCGTATCGCCATTCCCCGCCGTCCGTCCGGCACTACCCGCGCTCCCCACATCGCCGGCCTTTTCAGCATTGCCGATGTTGGTTCTACGCAACGACCCCGCGGCCAACGAGCGGATGGATCGCCTGCGCTGCGCCTGTTCCGTCTGCGAAGTGGACTGAACTGCGGGAAAAGCGCCCGTTACGGGACGAATACGACCGGTTGCGGTCGGAATAAAGCTTGGTGGCAAAACCTGCGTTGTGATGGCGCTTATGGATGCCATTTGCGGCTGCTGCGTATTATCAGGACCATCCGCAGCGTCTTTTTCTTTCACGGTTTGCGATTCTTCCGCACGATTCGCGTCATCATTCGCATCCTCGCCCGTTTGCAAGGCAGACCCAGCTTCGCTCTGCTTTTCTTGTTTTTCCTGCTTTTCCTGCGGAGCGGCCTGCACATCACTCTGCAATACGATTGTCGATGAATTCGAACGGCGTCGGGCAAGCGCCGCCAGAGAGTCACGAGTATCAGCATCGCGTTGGTCAGTCTGCTGGCTGCCGGCAGCCGTCTTGTCAACCATCGTCGTGCTTCTTTCTCTCAACGTCACGATTTCGAGCGTAACGTAGCGCAGCGCAAAAGTGCGCGTAAAACGACGATGTACGCAACTCCCCCACCGAATCGCAATCAAATATCGACATATGAGGGCAAACAATCCCATTATTGAGACCACAGACTGGCACCAATAAGCCGCAGCATGACAATCAGGGACTTTCCTGGATGCCGGCCCGTACACGCGAGACTTGCGATACGGGACGATTCAAAAAACCGAGACCAATGAAAGAAGCATTCGGAGGGAATCTGGAAGGAACCGGAAAACGGAGTGGAAAAGAAGGAACCCCAAAAACCGAATGATTCCAACGGTTTCCGGGGTTCCAATCCGGGCGGAGAATACGAGATTCCCTAACAACTATCCTCAAACCCAGTGATAGCAAGGCTTTCAGCGATTACTGGTTTGATTGTAGCACTCTATTTGTCACTCTAAGCGCCTATCAGGGCCTCTGATTTACACTTTTACACATTTACTCTTTTTACTCTTCACGATTTTGAAAAGAGTAATAAAACATTGGAATTTCAACGTTTTTGCTTACACTTTTACACTTTATAGAGTTGTCTATAGTGTGCATTTTCTGTTCAAAAGCCCCAAACCTAATAATTCCAAGGGTTATGGGGTCCGTTACACATGCTTTGCCCCGACTTCCACGCCAGATCCGGCCAAATCAGATGCAACGAGATATGGATCATGGGTCATTTTTAGGCAACCCAAAAGCAGACCGGAGCGAAGCGTAGGGCTTTTGGGGCGGCAGCTTCTTGCTTTTCATACGCCCATGCTGCCATGACGAGGATCGACAAGCAGCACGTATGAAGGCGCTTAAGCACGGAATATCTGATGGGTCACAATGGCCCGTCAGATATTCCAATTCGGCTCCAATCACATTAATTGCCAGAACAAACGTTGCATATGGAAGCGATGCGACACTTAAAAAGTGTGATATCAACTGCGTAATTATTCCGCAATTGATAATTTCGTCGAAACGGTAACGTGATCAGGCAGTCCGAATCCCGTCAGAAATGGGTTCCGAACCGGAGAACAGCCAATTTGGAAATCGTTCACTACCCAGAAGCAAGGCTGTCAGCCCACAAGCCCATACATATTTCTTGACATTGATCCGCCATGAGGCAATAGATCCGACATTAGGCGTATCTCTCATCCCAATCCTCAACACAAAGTTTTTTATTTAAGTCGGTGGCTTCATACGCAGGCCAGCAGCATAGAAAACGTTGATTTTCCGCGGTTTGTTTTTAAGGACAGCACCAATACCACGAGCAGAAGAATGCAAGCATGGTCAGCGTGACAACGGAAGGGACTTGTATAAAATCAAGCAGCATTGCTTCCACAAAAGGCATGCGAGATTCTCGGGCCATCATCAAATAGGTAGTATAAGCATGAGTCTATCGCGAATGAATTGAGGCTTTATGAGAAGCGAAGAAAACGGCACTCTGAACGAGTCGGATTTGTTCGGTGACACTAATTCCGATTTGATGAGCAACCTTAAGAAGATAACGGATTGGAAGAAGACTCATGGAAAAGGGAATGAAGGGCCCTTTCTTGTGCTTTACGACTCTAAAATGCCAATAGGCATCAAACAGGCAGTCAACAGGCTCAACGCCTTCACATATGACAATCTTCCCATGGAGGAAATCGGATTTTCCACCGAGCTTTTCGAATCATTAGAAAACCTAGATGACTACATTTCCATCGAAGATAGCGATTCCGATGAAGATGAAGAGCCAATCCAACTGGACAATTTTCCTTTAGCCTTATCTAGCGCAATTTGCGATCTTGATGAGCGTGAATACAAAATATTCAATGAGCGTTTCCTCATGGAAGAACCGCGTTCATTCGAAGCCATCGGAGGAGATCTGGGAGTAACTAGGGAAAGAATCCGGCAAATAGAGAAAAACCTTCGAGACAGGATGCAACCCGTATTTGATGAGTTCTCCATTGATGAAAAGCTGTCCTCCTTGTTCACAAACGACAAAAAATTCATACGTTCATCGAGACTGAACACTGTTTTTCCCGAGTTTGAAAAGTATCTTCCAAATTCAACAACTCCTGTCAAATGGGTGTTACGTAACTATTGCAGGTTCACATATGAGGAAAAAGACGGTTGGCTAGCCACACCATCGATTCTGGAAGCAAAACGATTGTTCAAGGACAGACTAGGCAAGCAAGCAAGTCAGCACGGCGTTTTCGACAAGGATGCTCTGCTTGCCTTTAAAACGTATGATGATGAACTCGCCGACATTATCGACTGGGCCAAGTATTGCGGAATTACTTTCTACAAGGACCATTTAATTTTGTGTAGCAACATCGGAGAATATGCCGAAGCGATCCTGGAGATAGAAAATCAACCTATGCCAACTGAGGAACTGCAAGCAATCGTGGATCCAAACACTAGTGCGAAAGGTTTCCGTCAAAAACTCTACAAGTCGCGTTCCGCCATACGGACTGATGTCAGAATGTGGGGTTTGCGCGACTGGGGTCTTGATGAATATAACAGCATCGAGCAAACGATCACCGATATGCTGAACGCTCATGATGGGTCGATGCAATATGACGCGCTAATCGATGAACTACTTGATAGATACTCCTTTTCTAAAAGCAGTTTATGGGCCAAACTGAACGAAGGACCTTTCTCCGTACGAGAGAATGTCGTGTTCTTGGAAAGATCTTCGAATGGCGCGAAGTCCTCTGTCGACCCATATTCCGCCGCAAAGCTTTTCAGGCTAGACAAGGGATGGGCATTTAGATTCACCGTCACGCAAAGACTTAAGGATGGAAGCGGATTCTATGCGACTAAGGCAATAGCCAACATACTTCACTTGAAACCCGGTGATGTCAAGCACCTTTCTTCTCCCATTGGACTTCAAAGAATCGCCTGGACAAGTAGCGTCATAACTATTGGAACAATCAGACGATTCATTGTAGAGGGGGTAGTAAACGTAGGACAGGAAGCATTCTGCCTATTCAACGATGACGAATCATTCAGTATCATCCCCATGCGCACTGTAGGCAAAAGCGATATACGCGATGCCTTAGCGCTAGCCTGCCTGCCGGCGACAGGCGACGTCGATCTCGCTCGTCATTATCTCGCTTCGGCAATAGGACTCCCTTCAAACGCCACATTCAGGGACCTTATCCAGAAATATAAGGAGCGCGGCGATTCGGACATCTCGCAATGCTTAGCCACATATTCTGAATAGAATCAGGCGATTCAATCTTTTATTGACGAAGTCTCTGAACGTTGATTAGCCTCAGCGGTTTCAAGGGCACTTGCCCCGAAGAACGGCTTGTTGAACGTGCCATTAGCGTTCTAAATGCTACTGGCGCATTGAGGGCCACAGACATCTTCTCGGAGAAATCCACACAGCCCTTTATTAGGCGAATACTTGTAATCCATTAAACTAAGCTACGGATTTATAAGCCAATCGGAGGAGTCAGCCATGGCCGTCAGCGTCGATGAAGTGTTCGACCAGATCGTCGAGGAGTCGGTGGACAAGCGCCAGCAGGGCACGAGGTGGGAACGCGCCGTGCAATGGTTCCTCACCCAGGACCCAGCGTGGAGGGACCGGTTCGAGCATGTGTGGATGTGGGACGACGCGCCCACGAACCCGGGCAGGCAGGATACCGGCATCGACCTGGTCGCGCAGGACACGGACGGCGAGTACTGGGCGATACAGGCGAAATGCTATTCAAAGACGCTGTCAGACAAGGACGTGTCCACGTTCTTCATGGCGTCGATGGCCGACACACGATACAAGCATTTCATCATCGCGGACACCGCGCCCGCGGTGAGCCATAATCTCGAGACGTACATCACGGACCACAAGGACCGCGACATCACGCGCATCGACCTGGAATGGATCCGCGACGCGAACATCGACTGGAGCCCGTTCACCGGCGACGCGGCCGACACACGCAAGGTGTTCGAGCCGCGCGACTACCAGCGCGAGGCCATCGACGCGATCAAGACGGAATTGAAGGACCACGACCGGACGCTGGCGGTCATGGCGTGCGGCACAGGCAAGACGCTCACCTCGCTGCGACTGTCGGAGGAGCTGTGCCCGGGCGGCACGGTCCTGTTCCTCGCCCCGTCCATCAGCCTCGTGTCCCAGACCATGCGCGGATGGGTCGACCAGGTGCGCGGCCGCATCAACCCGTACGTCGTGTGCTCCGACGGGAAGGCGTCCAAACTCAAGGACGACGAGAGCTATGGCCAGCTGTCCGACATCCCGTATCCCGCGACCACGAACGCGGACACCATCGCCTCCCGCTTCCGCAGGCGCGACGACGCGTTGAACGTGGTGTTCTCCACCTACCAGTCCATCGACGTGGTCGCCCGCGCCCAACAGCTCGGCCTGCCCGACTTCGACCTGATCGTATGCGATGAGGCGCACCGCACCACCGGCGTCGTCAACGGCGAGGGCGCTTTCCAGAAGGTCCACGACAACGGGTTCATCCACGCGGCGAAACGCGTGTACATGACCGCGACCCCACGCATCTACGATACGAGCGCGAAGAAGAAGGCCGACGTGATGGGCGCGGTCGCGATCGCGAGCATGGACGACGAGAAGATGTACGGGCGCCTGTGCTACACGCTCGGCTTCGGCAAGGCCGTGGAGAAGGGCATCCTGACCGACTACAAGATCGTTGTCATGAACGTCGGCGAGGACATGCTTCCCGCCACCATGCAGCAGCACCTCGGCTCGGCCATCGAGGTCAAGGTGGATGACCAGGCCAAGTTCATCGGCATCTGGAAGGCCCTGTTCGACCGCACTCACGCGAGCGGCCTCAAGGCCATGGGACGGCACGCGCAGGTCGACATAGGAGACGCGAAACGTCTCCTGCGCCACGCGATCGCGTTCGCGTCGAGCATCAAGGCGTCGAAGCAGCTCAGCAACGAGTTCCAGAACGTGATCAACGCGTACACCGTCGCATTGGGCGAGGAGAACAGGGAGGAACGCGACGCGCTCATGGACGCGGCCGGCAACGTCACGTTCGACGTGGACCATGTCGACGGCGGCATGGACGCCTTGACCCGCGCGGACAAGCTCGCCGTGCTCGCGGAGGACGACGGCTCCTGCCACATCCTGTCGAACGCTCGCTGTCTGGCCGAGGGCATCGACGTGCCCGCTTTGGATGCGATCATCTACCTGAGCAGCCGCAAGAGCCGCACCGACATCATCCAGTCCGTCGGACGCGTCATGCGCAAGGCCGAGGGCAAGGAATACGGGTACATCATCCTGCCGATCTTCGTGCCCAAGGGCATCGATCCAACCATATCATTGGCCAACAGCCCGGAATACCAGGTCGTCTGGCAGGTCGTCAACGCGCTGCGTGGCCACGACGAACGCCTCGAGGCGAAGATCAACGCCGCAGCCTTGGGTGACACCGACGCGCTGAGCCACATCGTGGAGGTCGAGATCCTCGACGACAGCCGCGTCAACGAACGCAGGAAGAAGACATCCAAGCCGCATATCGGCGACGGCGAAGCCCCCGCGGATTCCGGTTCCGCAGATGAGACGGACAATGGCGACGAGGAAGCCACGCAGGGCGAGCTGGACGTCGATAGTCTGAGGGAACTGGCACGCTCCATCCAGGCGCAGATCGTGCGCAAGTGCGGCACGAAGGTGTACTGGGGCGAATGGACCCGCGATGTGGCCGACGTGGCTTCGGCGCGCGCCGAGGCGATCGCCCATCTGGTCGGATCCGGCAAGGCGTCCGACGGGTTCGCCCGGTTCCTCCAGGGGTTGCGGGACAGCCTGAATTCGAACTACACCGAGACCGAGGCGGTCAGCGTGCTCGCCCAGCACGAGATCACCCGACCGATTTTCGAGTCCCTGTTCGACAATCCCGAGGTCGTCGCGAACAACCCCATCGTCAAGGGTATGGACCGTGCGCTGGACGACCTGTACGATGCGGGACTGGAACGCGGGTTCGCGGACTCGAGGCTCGCGGACCTGTACGATTCAGTCAAGGCCTGTGCGTCGCAGGTCGTGTCCGACCAGGCCCGGCAGAACCTCATCAAGGAGATCTACAACGACTTCTTCTCCATCGCATTCAAGGACATGGCCGCGGAGCTCGGCATCGTGTACACGCCCGCGGAAGTGGTCGACGCCCAACTGCACATGGTCCAGCGCGCCTTGCAGAGGGAATTCGACATGAGTCTGGGCGACCGGGGTGTGCATGTGCTCGACGGATTCGCGGGCACCGGCACGTACATGTGCCGCCTCATCGAGGACAAGAGTCTCATCGATGACGAGGACCTGCCGTACAAGTACGAGCACGACCTGCACTCCAACGAGATCGTGCCGTTGGCGTCGATGATCATGGACGTGAACATAGAACAGTCCTACCACTCCCGTATGGGCGGCGACTACAAGCCATTCCCCGGGGCGTTGCTGACGGACACATTCCAAATGGGCGAGGCCGACGACCCGGTCGATACGACCATGTTCGCGGAGAACACCGAACGCGTCGAACAGCAGTTGCGACTGCCAATCAAGGTCATCATCGGCAACCCGCCCTACCGTGCCGGCGACATCAACAACACCGGCAACCGGAACACGAAATACCCGACCCTTGACAGGCGCATCGAATCCACGTACGTGAAGAACAGCGACGCCACGTTGAACAACTCGCTGTACGACCACTACATCCGCGCGTTCCGCTGGGCGTCCGACAGAATCGGCGACTCCGGCATCGTGTGCTTCGTGTCCAACGGCGGATGGCTCACCGGAGCCGCCGGCGCGGGCGTGCGCCGCTGCTTCAAGGAGGAGTTCAACTCCATCTACGTGTACAATCTGCGCGGCAACCAGCGCACCCAAGGAGAGGAATCACGCCGCGAGGGCGGGAAAATCTTCGCATCCGGCTCCCGAGCCACCATCGCAATCACCATGCTGGTGAAAAACCCCAACTCCGACGAAAACGGCGCCATCCACTACCATGACATCGGCGACTACCTGACACGCGACGAAAAGTTCCGCATCCTCAAGGAAGCGGTCGACCACGATCCCGAATGGACGACGCTCGACCAGGACAAACACGGCGATTGGCTCGACCAGCGCGACGACAGCTATCTCAGCTTCATTCCCATGGGCGTGCAGGAAGGCGTGAAGAAACTGCCGACCGGCCTGTTCTCCACATGGTCCGCAGGCGTAAAGACCCAGCGTGACGTATGGGCATACAACTTCTCAAAACCGGAACTCACCGCGAACATGAAGAAGACAATCACCTTCTTCAATACGGAATTGAAGACCTATCAAGAAACCGCTGAGAAACAGCTCCCCCGGCAAACCGTCAAACAGGACGAATCCAGTATCTCGTGGTCGGAATTCCTATATTCTCGAATCAAACGGAACAAAAAAATCAATTTCAACGACGACCATATATCAACCATGTCGTACCGTCCGTTCTGCAAGACCAACGGATGGTTCGATACGCAAATCAATGACAGACCTGGACTGCAGCCGCAGCTGTTCCCGTACCGCGGAGCGAAGAACCTTGAGATCATCGTCAGCGAACGCGGCGCATTCATCACCCATGATGTGCCGGATCTTGAGGTGATGCACCACGGCCAGTGCTTCCCCCTGTACTGGTATGAGGAGGCCAAGCCCAGCGATGTTCCCGTCGCGTACAACACACTTTTCGGCGATGACCAAGGCACGCTGGTGTTCGACAAAAGCAGCAAAGGCGAACAGTACGTTCGGCACGACGCGATCACCGACGCTGGATTGAAGGTGTTCCAGGAGGCGTATCCGGAGATACCCGGCATCACCAAGGAAGACATATTCTATTACGTGTACGGCATCCTGCATAGCAGGGAGTACCGGCGTCGGTTCGGCAACAACTTGGCGAAGGAGCTGCCGCGTATCCCGCTGGCCATGGACTTCCCTGCGTTCCGTGATGCGGGGCGCAAGCTCGCCAAGCTCCACCTCGGCTACGAGAAGGTCAAGCCGTGGGAGGTCACCGAGTTCGGCGATTCCACGGATCCGGGACGCACGGTGAAAATGACGTATCCGCGCAGGGTCACGGACCCCGAGACCGGCAAGAAGGTCAAGGACCTAACCGTACTGCAGGTGGCCGAGAACCTGACTATCGAAGGCATCCCGCCACGCGCTTATGAATATGTGGTGAACGGCAAGACCGCCATCGGCTGGCTGATAGACCGTTACCAGATCACGACGGACAAGAAGAGCGGCATCGTCAACGACCCGAATGAGTATTCGCCCGACCCGCGCTACATCGTCGATCTGGTCGAGAAGGTCATCCGCGTGAGCGTGGAGACCGTCGACATCATGAACGGCCTGCCCGCGCTCAACGAGAAGAAGACCAAACCCACCTGCTGGCCGAAGGAATGGAATAAGTGACATGTTCGATGGGTTTGTCTGCGGTTCGGTTTTGCCGCAGACAAACCCATTGCGATAAAGTCAAAGATAAGCTATGCCGGCGCTATCCTGAAACATAACAGCCTACAAAAGTAAGTGTTGCATATAAAAACTATGCAACACTTAAAAAGCTTGCGGCGTGAGAGGCGGTCGGCGGAGTGCAGAATATCTGATGTCTCAGAATGGGACATCAGATATTCACCGTGAGGAATGTGTGCAGGTGGTACGCATCCTACGAAGGCTGACTTAGGAAGGATCGTGACCCTTGATCCTTGAAGCTATCTATGAGGATTCAAATATCAGTTGGCGCATAATGCGCCAACTGATATTTCCCGTCGTTATGTCGGTATGATCTGGCTGGTATCGGTCTCTATGGGCTGTGGGTCGGGATTCAAAAACCAAATGGACCCGTCTGATATCGGATTAGAGACCATTCTCATGGTCCGTCATCCGCGATGAAGCGGCAGACCAAAACCCGGGGACCATTGATGCTAATACCGATATCGGAGCCAATATGCCCGTTTCGATATCGATTCAAAAATAAGCAGGCCAAGACCATTTCGTTTTTGAACCAAGGACCAAAAATCGAGAATCGTTGGAATGAAGCCAAACATCTATTTTGAACCATTTATTTGAACCGATATCGGCTTCAGTGGATTACGTCCGACATTGGCCCTGGCGTGCAAGCACGCACACTATGGGACGGTTCCGACTCCGGGCGGCCGGAAATGCGAGCCGGGAACGAACTCATCGGATATGAGATTAGGAATAAGCAAACAAGCAAAAAGACACCAGGACAACAAGCAGGAAAACCATGAAAAAAGAAACCACACAAAACCAAGAACAAAAGACAGAACAGACCAAAAACAGATATCGACATCAAAACCAAGCAAAACGAAAAACTTTAGCCATCAAAAAGAAACCATGGGCGTCTTGCACCCTGCTCCGCGGCTGACGCCTGAAAACGGCGGAATACCGCCGTTTTATAGGGTCTGTTAGTTCGCCGCCGGGGTTTCGACCCGATATCGGCGAATTAAGAGCGTGGAGAATGTGGGTTGGGCATGGAAAAGGCAGTGAAATATCCCCGTTGCCCGGTGTGCGGGAAGTTGGTCAACCAGAAAAGCGAGGTCTGTCAGAGGACCACGGAGGCGGGAAGGAAGGGCGAGTATCGGCGGTGGCATAGGAAATGTGCCAAGGCTTATTCGAAACGCAAGATTCGGATGGAAAAGACTGACGAGTGTCGGCGTATTGAGAAGGAGCGGGACGACCGGCTGTTGGATGTGTGGCTCGACCGGCAGGACGCCTTGGAATCTTTGAGTCGTGAGATCGCCGACTACAACGAGATCGCTCCCGGGCATGACAGGGCGGTGGTCGAAATGGTCTATCAACTTGCCCGTCAGTCGATATTGATGTTCCAGATCAATCCGATGATCCCCATCGATTACGGGGACGATTTCCGTTGGCTGTCCGCTGAGATCGGTTCGGACGGGATGAATCTGATAGCCGACAGCGTCCACTGGAACGGCGTGAGACGGTGGAACGACGATCCGGACGTGAGTCCGGAAGGCAGGGCGCCACGCACGTTCATGGGACGCATTGACGAACCGGGCGAACAACTCGAGGACGAATACACGGGCGACTTGGACCGCAAGGAGACGACGGTTACCTATCAGACGGCCTTGAAGCATATCTGGCGCGAGGACAACATCGCGGGAGGCCGATGGGCCGACGATCGTGGTCCGTGGACATACAAGTGAGGTTCGATCATGGGAAAGAAGGAAGACCGGCAGCTCATCGGACTGCGTATGCGGGCTTCAGAAATCAAACGCAGACGGCACGAACTGGACGAGAGATACGGACGGATCGATAGGATATGCCCCATCTGCGGCAAACTGATCCGCAAGCCCAAACGAGGGCCGACCGCACGATTCTGCAGCAGGTCGTGCCGCCAGACGTACGCCCAGCGGAAACAGGACGCGATCGATTTCAAAAAGAACAAGTCGGCGGAACTGGCCTTGGACCAGTTGACCAAGCAAGGCGGGGACTATCGGAAAAGGGCCGACGGGAAACGAGAATCCACTCTGAACGCGCACAAGGAAATCAAAAGCGTCAGAAAAGCCAGTCGGTTCTCATGCATGTTCCAACTGAAAACCATCCTGGAATGCAAGCCGGAACTCATCGAACAGGCGACGGCGAACGGATACGTCGCGAACCTCATGCGCGCTATCGACCAGCACGGCACGCAGGGTGATGCGGAACGCATGCTCAGGCACCTCGGATACACGGGGCCGATACCGCCTGCGGGAACGAACAGGTGAACTGCGGCGATGAGGATTACCAAGAAACAGTCACCAGGAACATCAGAGTTCGACTTGCCCTTTATAACGTCAAGCAAACCACTCTTGCTGAAGCGCTATTACAAACGCAAGCGGGTTTGAGCGCCAAAATAAACCGGAAATCAGAGTGGACAGTTGCCGACATAGCGAATGCAGCCGCATTCTTCCATGAACCAGTAGAGAATTTAATAACCTCTTCTACTTTGGATGCAATCAGTGGAGGCTCAGAATATCAACTGGCGCATTATGCGCCAGTTGATATTTCCCGCCAGAAGACAGCAGCTCCGGCCGGCAGTCGGGTCTCCGTCCCCCGACATCCAAGTGTCCGAAGACGAGCAAAATAAAAACCCTCTCCTAAAATGGGACCGGACTTTTTCATTGTCTGGGTCGATCAGGGGCGGAGTGGAATATCTGATGCGAGGAAACCTCGCATCAGATATTTCCCGTTATGGTGTGGATCCTACCGGTTCATCCGCCATGGTCATGCGCCGCCTGGCAGCATGAGCGGTTCCCTGAAAACGATTCTCCGTGGCTCCACCTCAAGAGTGAACCTGCCGAACGCCCAATCCAACGATTGCGGCCGGTCGCCCACGAACGACGGCAATGGGAACGCCGCGGGCCGCGACCTGTCTTCGGGATCACTGAACGCCCCTCCCCGACTCTGGCAGTTGCCGTACACGAAAAACGGCGGTTCGGAATATCAACTGGAACATAATGTTCCAGTTGATATTTCCTGTCGTTAGTTCGTTTTTTAGTCTGTCCTTGCGGAGCCCAATGGTCATGATCCGCTCCCCCGGCGTGGTCCTTCTCCTTGGCTTTTTCTGATTATCGGCGTCGGTTCCTCCCGTATCCGCGTGGAATGGATTGCAATAAGCATGCCGATGATGGGAGGGGCCTATGGCGGAGAGGACCGGGAACGGCGGGCATGGTCTGGTGAAAGGCGCCACCGTGTTCGGTCTGGCCGTGCCGATGATCGTCATCGTGCCGCTCGTCATGCTCATGAGCCTCAGCACCATCCTCGTCGCCATGGTCCAGGCCCAGTACGGCACGACGTGCGGCGTGGCGAACGCGTCCGGTTCGACGTCGTGGGTCTCGTGGGCGAAGAACATCGCGGATGATGACTCCCATGGTTACAGTCAGACGCATCGTAACGGCAATCCGGATTACGATTGTTCGTCGTTCGTCTATTACGCGTTGAAGCACGCGGGATTGGATGTCGGCTCGTCCGCGTTCAACACGTCCAGTGAGGGCGCGGCCTTGGAGAAGGCCGGGTTCGAACGGCATGATTGGGCCAAGGTGTCCGACCTGCAGACCGGCGACGTCGTGTGGAGTTCCAGCCACACGGAGATCTACATCGGCGACGGCAGGTTCGTTGGCGCGCATCATGACGAGAATGGTGGTGTCACCGGGCCGAAGGCCGGCGACCAGACCGGCGACGAGATCAGCGTCACCTCGTACGCGGCCGGGTATACGGCCTACTACCGGTACAAGGGTTCGATGAACGTCACGAATTCGGATGGCTCGGCTTCTTCCGCGCAGGCCGTGTCCGGCAGCACCGGTTCCACGAACGTGGTCGGCATGAGCGAGAAGGACGCCGAGGCCTGGTTCAACGGGCAGCAGGGGCCGAACAATTACTGCGCGACGTACGCTCGCGGCCAGTGCACGTGGTGGACGTGC
>ENA-OPBO01001570-OPBO01001570.1-human-gut-metagenome-genome-assembly--contig:-NODE-1570-length-15658-cov-12.177530_pt1 | contig 15658 bp, 9 predicted proteins | sample MGYA00241071_ERZ501458 | MGnify/ENA primary metagenome ERZ501458 (study PRJEB25962, sample SAMEA2042509) | human gut metagenome | biome: human gut; feature: human-associated habitat; material: faeces...
GATGGTGAAACTTGCGGCGATAAGAATGTTACTGAACAAAATTTAAACAGGCTCTGAATAAAATTATTTAATATTGGTTGTTTAAGGAATATATAAAAAACTTGCACTATCTTCACAGACAATGCAAGCCATATCTTTTATAATAAATATGTCTTTAGAGTTATTTTAGAATCAATTTCTTAACATTCCCAGTAATTACTTTTTCTCACCTGATAATCCATCGGCAAATCCTGCATAAGCAGGTTTACGGCTATAATTCAGATCCCAAAGACCTACAGGCTCACCTCCTCTCCAGCCAGAATCGGCGGGACTATCGGTTGCACACCATTGCGTAATGCCATAACGTTGTGTTGCTGGAATGATTTCGAAATATTTGCGGATAATGAACGCATAAAATTCGGCCATTTTTTGCTGTTGTTCGAAGGTTATTTCTTCTGTTTTAAGTCCTGTACTAAAAGCCTTCTCGCAAATGCCCATATCTAATTCGGAAATTTTTATTAACTTGCCACTAGCTGCTAATATTTGGAACATGTTGACGATAGCATCCTCTTGTGCCTTTTGATCTGCTTCATTTAAAATGTAACTAACGTGCATCTGTGTACCGATACCATCGATCTTCGTCACACCATCGGATTCCCAATGTTTAATCCATTCTACTAGGCTCTGTGCCTTCTTATTGCCATCCCACCAAGATTCCAGATTGTAATCGTTGATGAATAACTTCAGGTCGGACGGATTGCCGCCATATTCCTGGAAGTATTGACGGGCCTTAGCAACGACGATGCGTACATAGTCTTCGCTTCCTAAATAATCCTGCCAGTAGAAATTATTTGCAGCTTCTTCTTCAGATACAAATTTGGCTGACTGCAAGTCGTAAATACCGTCGCCGTCGTTGTCGGCTCCTGAGATAGCTTCATTCACAGCATCCCAAGAAGTTACATAACCACCGGTCGCTTCCATCATACCCTTGATCCAGTTGTCCATGGCCCAAGTCAGTGTATCCTTCTTTTCTTCTGGAGTCTGGGGAAGTCCTTCTGCTTTACGTTGGATAGAGAATTCTATGTCGTCGAAGTAGTAGGTATTTGCTTCTTTTAGGACGGCAAGATTCCAAGCAATGGTCTGCATACCGGATGCTCCGGCTTGTGCGTCAGAGATAGTGAACTCTCTCTCATAGGTTTGCCAATCGGTTGTGAAGTTTAGCGAAACTCCCATATCGTAATGAATATATGCGCCAGGTTCACCGTGAGCTTGCGATTCTGATCCGGCAGCTTTATCTGCTTTGTATTTCATGGTCAGTTTACAAATATCACCGGACTTTAATAAGGTGTTGGCTCTGACAAAGAACTGGGTATCATATGTAGTAGCAGGATTGTCTCCCGACTTAACGATGAAAGCATGTCCTACCCCGTCGGCACCTGAGCCGTTTTCGCCGATCATAGCTGGATTTGGACCTCCGATACCTTGTTCAGTAGCGAAGAAACATGATAGGTCAGTACCTTCAGCATCTCCATTGGTAATCAGGGTTTCCCAATAATCAGACTGACCACCTTCTGTAATATTTGCGATTTCATAACTCAACCCCATCCAGCTCTCTTTTGTCCAATGCGAAATGTCATTTCCGTCAAAAGAAGGGTTGACAATCATATTTACATCAGAACCTTCCTCGGTCAAAATAACATCATCAAAATAAATTGTACCACCTAATAGGCCGAAACAGAATCTCAGACGATCCATTGTCATGGTAGGGGTAAACTCGATGGTATTGTTAATCCAGTTTTCGCCGGAAGACAATTGTGGAAAGCCGTAATGGGTGTTACTGCCATCCTTCATGCCCGGCCAAAAGCTGAGATTACCAGGATTCGTCCCTTTGATACGCATGGAAAGAATGTATTTCTTGCCTATTTCGAGAGTATTGTCCAAGTCGTAATAGATTTCCCAATCCCAAACATTTTCTTTTGCCTCACCGGCGACCATTTTTAAAACATTATTAGGCTCACCGAGTATAGGCTTATTGGCTAATAACGAATTCAGATACTTAGTATTTTGTTGCGAATGCCATGCCAATGTATGACCATAGATAGTGGTACCGGCAGCTTGCGCAGTCTCTACATAGTCCTGAACGGTGGAAAAGTTCATGGAACCGTCGTCGGCTACTATGGAAGCATACTTCATTTCATTGCCAGGCGTCATTTCATCGAAGTTGGCATTAGTCAATCGGTATACTAATCCCTGAGCGTTGTAGTCGCCCGCAGCTATTGCCAAACCCAACTTAAAGTTGGGATTGGCGCTGCGATCAATGTATGATTTTAAGGCGTTATAATCGTTAAGATACTCTAACTGGGCAATAGATTCCGGCTTTTCTACATCAAATCCGGGTAATTCGTTATCCACGCAGGCGCTGAAAAGGGCTGCTACTGCAATTAGAGTTCCCGTATTTTTCATTAAATGTTTCATATCTTTATTGTTTTTGTAAGAAACTTCTTAATTAGTCTTCAACTGGAGTAAACCATTCGGCTTTCATACCACGGTCACGTACCACAAGGGTATCTTGTGTTACACACTTAATACCATCGTACTCCAAAGTATAATCCAAATACAATACGTCGCGATCCTTATTTCCCCAGCTGTTCTTATCGCCTTTGGGCACGAATTTGCCACTGCCTGTCGCAGTTACATTTTCTGCCTCGGAAGTAATGGTACAAGTACCGTCCGATTCGTTGAATGTGAGCAGCAATTGTGTATTAATATTTTTCCCATCTTGGTCGGCTACTTTGTAATTCCATTGTAACTGCTGGAGTCCACGAGTAACGAATTCGCTATTTTCGTGTACTTCATCCTGTTCTACGTAAGCGGCATGACGTACAACCGTTCCTGTTTTGGCACCACTGTATACATCTTTTCCACGGCGTAAAAAGGCTGAATGATACTTGTTTTTATACTTCACGGCGTAAAGCACATAATTCTTGGGTTGTACACTCCAGTCACTGTTATGCGACCAGCGAGGGGAACTTACATTTTCCATAGGAGTACCACTGAGAATGCTGTCAGCACCAGCGATAATGCTATTCATCCGCACAGGAATCACATAAGTAAGCTCTGTCGTTTTAGGATCATTGAAATAAGCATCGGTAAACTGTACCAAGGTACCACCAATTACTCTGCCCTTCGGAATTGTGATTTCATTTCCAATGGTGTAATAATTGGACGGCATAGGCAATACCGGCTTTTCACCATCAAACGTAAGACCTTCGCAAAGTGATTCGTCCACGGAGATGCTGATCTTTACATCCTGATTATTGCTGTATACACCGGCAACGGTTGCAACAATCTCACACTGGTGATTATTATCCAATTCGGTAGGATTCACATCCTCACCCATACAAAGGGTACGGATAGGAGTTTGGCTACCAAAATAGACTGTAGAGTATTCATAGTCTGGGAACTCCCAGCCTCCATTTTCACAAGCTGTGAAGGAACAAGTAAGTGCCAGCGCTATCGTTAAATATTTATACTTTTTCATATCTTTTATTGTTTAAAAGTTCAATTAGTTAGCCCCTTGCCAACCGTCGTTCTGTTTTAGTTCACTGAATTTCAACACTTCACCATAAGGAATGGGGCCATATATCATATAATCCTGATATGCACGGTCGTGAGTAGCAAGCGGACTCGATCCGTATACTCCGTCGTTCAGGGTCACACCGTTAACCGGCTCATTCAGATCGGCATTCCAGCGGCGAAGATCCCAGAAGCGGAAGCCTTCGAAGCAGAGCTCCAAACGGCGTTCGTTGTGAATCAGTTCACGCATACTGTCCTGGTTGCCGGCGCATTCCTCCAGATAAGGATCAGTTTGTCCAACACAGATTCCGGCACGTTCGCGTAATGCCTTAATTACATCGTAAGCCGAATAGCTGTTGCTACCTCCGCTTTTTGGGCCCCAAGCCTCGTTGGCAGCTTCGGCATAACCTAAAAAGATTTCGGTGTAGCGGATAAACGGTTTGTAGTGATAGGCCCCTGTCGTTGCATTAGGGTCAAGGTTTACACTCTGACAAAGTAGTTTCTTCATGTAATAACCAGTTTCAGTTGATTTCCCTTGTTCGTGCCCCATAGAGTTATTATCCGAACCGCCTACAGTTGTAATTACTGTATTTTGCGGACCAGCCTGACCACCGTTATACAAAATGTACATGGAAAGTCTTGGGTCGCGGTTTTCATAAGGTTTGGTCGGATCATATCCACTATTCGGATCATCAATCGGCAAACCATTCACCATTGGGAATGCATCTACTAGATTCTGAGTCGGATTGACACGTCCATTACCGAACAGTGTTGGAGGATAGTTGTCTGATTCCAAAGAAGTAGATGACTCTTTGTTGGCACGCCACAAAATTTCTTTGGGGTTATAACCTGCCTGCATGTTTTCAATATCTTTGCCTTCTTTATACCATTGGCCACCATTCGGATCCATTTCTGCAATAGGATTACTGCCCAAGCCATTCAGCACTTCTGCCATATAGTTGGCGGCATTTTCCCATGTTGCAGCCCCAGCACCTTGGTAGGCAGGGCTTGCTGCTAAAAGGGCCGCCTGTGCACGAACAGCTCTAGCAATACGGGCGCTCATACGGTTACGGCCAATTTCACCAAATACGCGGCTGTATTGAGCAGCGGTACATCCGGTTGAAAGATATTTAGACGGAATCTCGCTGTCGTTTTTAATATCACCATAATCATCCGGCAGCAATTGGATTGCCATATCGACATCGGCATACAACTGCTCAATACATTCTTTAAAAGTATTGCGAGGTAAGTTGAACTCAGAATTCAAATCCTCGGATTCGGTCAGAATAGGAATACCCAAGTACTCGCCACCCACTTTGCCGGCATGATTCAGCAATAAATGGTACATATAAAGGGCGCGCATACCATAAGCGTCGCCTTTAAAGCGCATGCGGAACAGTTCGGCCACTACTTCGTCGGCTGCCCAGTCTACTTGGTCAACTATTTCTATAAACTGATTCAGATATTGCCAGGAAGCACGCAGGTACTGCCAACGATCCTGGGGATTATTGTCGGCACGCCAGGAACCGGCAGCCATTTTTCGGTACGAATTGTTCAAATCGTTAGATACGGCATCGTCTGTTGCCACATCATCAAATCGCCAAGAGCCTAATGGATTACTGATATAAGCATGTCCTAAAAGGCCAGTAGCCCATGCAGGCATATCCAAGAGGTCGCTCTCATCCTTAAAGTTTTCTACAGCCGGTTCAAACATGTCTTGACACGCTGTAAAAGAACCCAGCATGGAAGCTGTTATTGCGAAAGTCATTATTTTCTTGATAATCTTCATAATATTCAGTTTTACTGATTAAATTTTAAAAAGTTCCTTTGAAACCAATGTTGAAGAAGCGGGTTTGCGGTGCGCTTCCAACATTCATCTCTAACACTTTGCGTTCCTTAGAAATAGTCAAAAGGTTGTAGCCGCTGGCAAAAACATCCAAGCCTTTAATGAAGCTACCTTTCAATATCGATTGCGGAACTGCGTATGACAATTGTACTTGACGTAATTCAAAACGGTCACGTTTATAAGTCCAGTAGTCAGAATTACGGAAGTTATTGTCACCACTGGTAGCTGTCAGACGAGGATAAGTTGCATTCGGATTATCCGGAGTCCAAGCATCACGAACGATGTCGGAATACTTGCCTTCACCATTTACCCAGTAGTAGCTGCTGTTCTTCAGACCCATACCACCGAAACTGCCATTACCCATTGCAAAGAACGTGAAGTCTCTCCATTTTAATGTCAGGTTGATACCCATTGTAAAGGCATCATCTGCACGTCCTAAATAAACTTCATCGTTACTGTCAATGGCATTATCACCATTCTGGTCAATATACCGGATGTCACCAGGTTTTACAGTAGCAAAAGTCTGGTTGGGAGCATTGTCTATCTCTTCTTGGCTCTGGAACAGACCATCGCTTTTCAAACCCCAGATGGCGTTCAACGGACGTCCAATGCGAGTTTGATAATCATATGCATAATTTTCGTCTCGCTGTCCTGCTGTAGCATCAAAATACATACCTGTCACACCCAGTTGTGCCTCTACTTCACCGATTTTCTTACGGCCTGTCAGTGCAAAATCGAAACCGATGCGATCATCAATGTTATAATTGATAAACGGAATAATGGATGAAGTCGGATAACCTGTTTGCGTAAAGTAGATAGGATAGAGTGAAGATACGCGGGCCAACATACCATCCATCTTGTTGGCAAAGAAGTTAAAGTCGAAGCTCAATGCATGATTTAACATAGAACCACGCAAGCCTACGTTTACTTCTTTACGTTTAACGAAGGTCATCTCCATATTGTCACCACGCTGGAATTCAGTAGCAGCCAGACCACCAAGGTCACCCCAAGAATACCAACCACCAGACTGAAGAATCATCTTATAGAGGTAATAATCGTTTCCGGAACCATCTGTGATATCAATATCTTGCATGATAATGCCGGCAGAAGCTGTAACCATCAAATCATCGAAAATACTGTTTTCGCTCCAGAAAGCTTCTTTGGTTGGACGCCATCCCAAAGTAACCGTTGGAGAGAAACCTGCACGATTGCCTTCAGGTAACTTAGCCGAATAAGGCACAGCTGCACTGAAGTCAACGTAATATTTATGGTCAAAATTGTAAGAAAGTTGTGCACCGAGATTGACGTTAGTCTTGTGATGGTACACTCCATTCTGCTGAGTCTGCCAAGCATTTGCTACAATCATACCAAATACGTTATGCTTTTGTGCAAAACTCTTTTGGTAATCAAATTGGAAGGACATGTTATAAGTATAACGATATGCTGAGTTACTGATATCTTCGTTACCGGACTTCTGGTCTTTACCATATTGAGTAACTGACGTAATCAGATCTTTGCCTGAATAGTTGTTCCAAGTGGGAGCGAATGTCGCGTAGTTATTATTATAACCTTGATTGTAAGTAGAAGCGTAGTCAATACCATATTGAGCGCGGAAGAACAAACCATCCAAAATTGGACGCAGATTCACATCAAAATGTGTATTAAACTGGAACTGGCGGCTTACGAACTTACTATCACCGGCTGCATAAGCATCGGCAATGGGGTTGGTTTGATGTTCTTGAGTTGCTCCGAAGAAGTACTTACCATCGATAATGTAGTTACTGTTCATAATCGTAGCAAGCGTATTCGGATCGGTATCCTCAATATAACTCAACGGGATGAGCGGAGCCACACGGTTAGGACGCAAGGTTGCTGCATTCGACCACCAGTCACCTTTAGCAGTATAAGAATCGTAGAATGTAACGTTGGCATCGGTACGAGCTGAAATAAGGTCATGTAATTTCATGTCTACATTTCCGCGTACGAAGAAACGGCTGATGTAATCGTCTTCGTGGTTACCGACTTTCAGCAAACTCGATTCGCGGTAATAACCAACTGTAGAATAGAACTTTACACGATCATTACCGGCTGTTACTTCTGCGATAGCCTCCGAGCGGTTATAAGCCTTGCGCAAATACTCATCATCATACATATTTAAGTTTGCATAACGATAAGGATTCTTTCCGGATGCATAATTGTAAATAGTTTCATCTGAGAAACTGGGGTCATTGCCGTCATTAATACGAGCCTGATTGTAATAACTCATGTATTCAGCTGAGCCTAAATAGGTCGGCAGAGATTTGGGTACATAGAAACCGGTATTGGCCGTAACTTTGATACGCAAATCACCTACTTCACCACGTTTGGTCGTAATCTGGACAACCCCTTTGGCAGCTCGGCTACCATAGAGTACCACAGCAGCTGCACCTTTAAGAACGGTAATCTGTGCTATTTCGTGAGGCAATACATTATTGGCATCACGAACCATGCCATCTACTATAACCAGATAGTCGCTTATACCCCAAATACCATTGGAGGCACCACCAACCAAATTGTTCAACATATCAAGGCTGTAGGTAGTATATGCCTTGCTATTGAGATCGTTCATATCGATAACAGAAACACCGCCTAATAGATCTTCCTGTTGAACTGTTCGGAATGGAAGCTGTACTTTATAGTCCGATGAGTCCTGTTCGGCAATGATGTTTTGGTTCTCTTGAGCAACAACATCCATCGAACAGAAAGCAAACATCGTGCTTACTAATACAAGTCCTTTATATATATTCTTCATTGTTTTTATTTTTAAGGATTATCAAATCTTACCATCCAGGGTTCTGATAAAAGCCCGGATATATAGTAACATCGTCAATGTCGAACGGCAACCAATAGTGCTTGGATTCGAGTTTGCGGGTAATAAGAACCTCTTCGCTCCAGTTACGCACTTCTCCGTCTTTGGGATCGATGTCATAATTGTCATTTTCATATCCCGGAGCACGGTCGAATATCTGACGTGTCTTCACATTGTATGGCGCACGGGTCAACAGCAGCCAGCGGCGAAGATCATTGAAACGATGTGCCTCGAACGACAATTCAACGGCACGTTCACGATAAACCTCATCCATGAATTTTTGTCCGCTTTGATATTCGGGTGCAACATTACCAACACCGGCACGGGCACGAATAGTATTTACAGCTTCAATAGCATTCTTAGAGAAGCCTCCGGCTGTTGCAGTTGGTGTACCGACAGCAGCCAGACATTCAGCATACATTAAATAGACTTCGGCTAAACGCAGCCAGCTGAGATGCAGGTGAGTAGCATGGCCATAATCGTAATTCTTATCATAGCGGTTAAAATCAATGCCAATGAACTTATACAACAAGTAGCCTGTACGGCTTTTGGTACGGGCATCATCATAATAGTTTCCATTTTCAAACAGATGAGCGAAACGATATTGTTCGTCTTCGGGGGTTGTAATAGTACCTTTGACTACCTGAACACCATCGTATACAAAGTTCTTGTAGAAACGTGGATCGCGATCTCTCCAAGGATGTGTATTGTCGAAGCCTGATTGTGGGTCATCTAACGGACGGCCGTTAGCCATACCAAAGTAGTTCACATAGTTGGCTGCAGGCATTAATACAATACCATCGCCTTCGGCCAGCGGAGCAATCTGATAAGAGTTTGCCTGACGCCAATATGAATCGGCACCGTACGTCGGGCTACGCATAATAGCCTCAGTTCCACCCGGCATCAACCAGTTTTTCTGGTTTGTATAGAACAAATCGCTATATTCGGAAAAATCGACCAATGAATATTGGGTCTGTCCCGATTCGATCATATTCAGAAGATTACCCAAAACTTCAGCACCTTTCTGAGCCATCTCTGTATCGTACTGATAAGGCTGTCCCTGCGGCCCCTGGCTCATCAATGGGCTGGCGGCATACAGATAGGTTTTGCCCAAGAAGGCAAGCGCCCAAATCTTGTTCGGGCGAAGCTCATTGTTACCCAATGTACGACGGCCGATTTCAGTATCATCCCAATTGATAGGAAGCAGGTCGGCAGCAGCCTGAAAATCGGCCGCCATCTTTTCTGCATTTTCACGATACGTTTCACGAGGTAATGTGAAAACTGTTGAGGTCGCATCCAATGGTTCGTGCATGTACGGAAGTCCTCCCCAATAGGTTGTTAGCTGGAAATAGAACCAAGCACGGTAAAACAGCAACTGGCCTTTAATGATATCGCGTTCTTCTTGTGAAGCATCGGTCATTAACCCTTGCTCTAAAGCCTGAAGACCCATATTGGCTTTACGAATGCCATACCAAGAGCTACCCCAGATGTCTTTACTAAAGCGGTCGGCACCACTAGTCCAGTTTCTGCGTAAGTAGCAGTCACTTGCTCCGATATAAGAACGGTAGTCACCCTTGTCTACCGAATGTCCAAACAGATATTCACCATTACCGATGGTAATTACTTCGTCATCACCCCAGTTGAATGAACTTACCCAATAGTGTTTCATGACATCGGGTGGCAATACATAGAGTTCCTCAACAAACCCTTGGAAATTAGTAAAGTTCTTATAAGCATCGGTTGCGGAAATCTCTGCCTCCGGCTCCCTTTCCAAATAATCCGTACAGGAAGTCATACCCAACAACATGAGTAAAGTACCTCCTAATAAATATTTCAATTTCATTTTCTGTCTCTAATTATAATGTTAACTTAAAGCCAATATTAAAACGACGCTGAGTAGGATATGCACTACCACCACCGGTATTCGATTCACGGTCATCAGGCATTTTTGACCACAAGAAGAGGTTATTACCGTTAATAAACAGCTTCAGGTTGCTCAGACCTGTCATCTTCTTCAAATTTGCACCCGAGAAAGTATAAGATATTTCTGCATACTTCAGGCGGCAATAAGATCCGTCAAAATAGTAGCGGGTACCTTCTGTATAACTACTTGGCTGAGTACCCCAACGTGGCAGAGGCACATCTCCATTCCAGTTATCAGCTGACCAGTAGGAACCTTCGAAGAAAGCTGTATTTTTCACACCGCCTAAACTTGCCAGATTGACGTAGCGTGTTACATTGTTTACGCCATAGAATTGAACGAAAGCACTCCAACCTTTATAATCGACACCAATCTGGAAGTTTAAAGTGTTTTGTGGTATACCGGTGTGTCCGTAAGGAATGTTATCGAGCTGTGAGATAACACCGTCGCCATCATAGTCCAGAATAATGTAGTTACCCGGCATACGAGCATCGTCGTTAGCATCGTGCGGTGTACTACCATACAGTTCATCCCATGTATTATAATAGCCATTGTCTACATAAGCATAGGTCTGATTAATAGCTTTATTGGCTTTCTTTTGGTATTCGGCTTTCAGTTGCGGGTCATCGGCAGAAATAATTTTATTCTCGGCATGAGTATAAGAAGCATTACCCCACAAGCGCCAGCTGGGAGTGAGTTGTTTGTTCCAACGGAGTTCAAGTTCGTAGCCCTTACTGTCTACCTCACCAAGGTTGGCTGTCGGTGGTGTAGTACCAAAGTAATCAGGTACTGAACGGGAACCACCGGCAAGTAGAATGTCGGAACGGTTTTCTTTAAAGAAATCAAGAGTACCCACCAGAGTGCCGCCCAAAATAGCAAATTCTACGGCTGCATCGAATTTACGAGCAACTTCCCAATGGATATCCGGATTACCTACCTGCGATTGTTTGTACCAGGAATAAGGTGAACTAATACCATTAACACCGGTAATACCAGTTGCTGCAGTTCCTGCACCTGATGCCCATGTATCCATATAAAGCCAACGGCCGTTGATATTATCATCACCGATTTCACCATAGGAAGCACGTACTTTCAAGAAATCCAGCCATTTTGCATTCAGTTTCTTAAATAGAGGCTCTTCGCTGATCATCCAGCCGATTGCTCCGGATTGGAAGAATACGAAACGGTTGTCTGAGGCAAATTTCTCAGAACCATTATAGGCACCGTTATATTCAAACATGTAACGGCTTGCATAATCGTATGTAGCACGGAAAACCCAGTTTTCGCGATAATAAGGTTGCATACTACCAGTAGCAAATTCCTCACGGCCAAAGTTACCCATCGCACCTACCGTATGATCACCGAATTTACGGTTATAGTCAATCTGTGCAGAATAGTTCATGCGGCGGTAAGTTGCCCAATTATTAACACTACCTGCACCTGTTCTCCATGCATTATTATTTTTATAATCGAAATGGTTCTGGCTATCCATCGTCACGTCAGAATATTCAATACCAGTATCTGGGTCAATCCATTTATGAGCTTCAGCTTCCCAGTCGTTCACATCGTCGATACCACGGCCTGTTTCCTGGAATGCATTATCGAAAGCCAAAGTTGCACGGAAGTTTAAACCTTTTGTAATGAAGCTAAGATCCTGCTTCAGAGTGAAGTCGGTATTCAAACGGTCATCCGTCGTATAACCTACACCGTTTACAGAAAGGGTCTCAGCTGAGTTTGCAGCAGCCTGAGTAGGATTGGGACGATAATAGCCGAATGTACCGTCGCTATAAATAGGCATAAATGAATCGGGTGCAACACCGTAGAAAGCGGCCCATACCAAGTTGTTATATTGTCCGGCCGGTGCTTTTCTTACAGCATGCGAACCGGAAAGGTTGACGGTCAGCAATGTCGTTTTGGTCAGATTGAAGTCTAAGTTCGAACGAACATTGATACGGTCGTAGCTGAATCCGGTATCATATCCACGATTATTATTAAATTCCTTATATATATCACCTTCGTGTGCATAGTCAACGCTGGCAAAGTATTTCACGAACCGTGTACCACCGGAGACGTTAACGTTGGCATTGTATGAAGTTGCTATGTCTTTCAACAAATAATCAACCCAATCTACATTCGGATAGCGTTCTGCTTCAGCTAGATTGGCCGGATGGCGGTACTTATCCAAAATGGCATAAGGCTTATAGTTGACCCATTGTGCCGGGGCGTAACCCAATTCACGTTCGATAACCGTGTTACGTAACGACAATGCATCGTAAGCGTCCATCATGTCAGGTAACTTTGAATAAGTTTTCAATGTACTGCTGGCACCGATGTTAATTGTAGCCTTTCCTTCGCTACCGCGCTTTGTGGTAATCAGGATTACACCGTTGGCACCACGTACACCGAATACTGCCGTAGCAGAGGCGTCCTTCAATACAGAAATAGATGCAACAGAGTTGATATCCACGCTACTCATTGGACGTTCAATACCATCTACCAATACCAAGGGGTCGCTACTGTTCCATGATGTGACACCACGGATGGTAATCTGAGGATCTTCTTCACCAGGCTGCCCTGAACTAGTCATTGTTACCACCCCCGGCAAGTTACCTGTTAAAGCTTGTCCCAAGCTGGTTACACCACCAGTACGTTCCAGTACCTTGCTGGATGTCTGGGCGATGGCACCAACCACTGAAGCTTTTTTCTGTTGTCCAAAACCTACAACCACAACTTCTTCCAATTGCTGTGAATCGTCTTGCAAGGTTACTTTAATCAATTTAGAAGAAGTTGCTTTAACTTCCTGTGACTTCATACCAACAAATGAGATCACAAGCGTAGTATTTTCATTGGGCACGGTCAAAACAAAATTACCGTCTATATCAGAAATCGTACCTATTGAAGTGTTACCTTTCACTACGACCGACGCCCCAATGACCGTTTCACCTGTACTGTCAAATACAGTACCTTTAACCGTTACTTTATTTTGTGCATACAGCAACGTTCCGCAAAACAAGAATATGCACAAAACTAAGTAGGGAACCTTTTGAGATAGTTTCTTTACATTTTCCATACTATAAATTTAAGATATTCATACTAACTTTATATAAATTATAAATACTTGTGTTGCTTTAGTGCTAACTATCATTTATTCCTTTCATAGTCATAAGTCTTAATGTTAATAAAATATTTGCCATCTTTAGTTAATGTTTATATGCCATATTAGTTCTATCCGTATTCTACCATAAAAAAACAATCGCTTTATGAAGTGTAACTTGATTGTTTCACTTTAACAAAGGTAAATAATGCTATTCAAATGGGCTGTAGAGAGCGTTTCTTATATATTCATTATTGTTACAATATGCTATAAAAATGTTACATATATATAAAGAAAACGTACATTTATGTTGTTTAGCATAAAATGAATGCTTTAAAAGGTGTTGTATAATCTCTTTCTTATGAATATTAGTACTAATAATGAATGTTTAGAGTTGTATTGTAGTTATTGTATTGTAGGTTTTATAAAATAGTGCGGATTACAGATGATGTTTTTTATTAATGCTAGCTTTCTCTGTTCATATTGTTTTTTCTTTAGGAGCTTTTCCTCGATTTCTCTCCCCAAGACTTGTTTTTCTCGGAAAAAAAGCGTATAATTGTTGGACAACCAATCTTATATGCTTATGAAAAAGTACATTGCAGAAATGGTGGGGACGATGGTGCTCGTCCTCATGGGATGTGGTAGTGCTGTTTTTGCCGGCAGCGTGGCCGATACGGTAGGCGCCGGTGTAGGAACTATTGGAGTAGCTTTGGCCTTCGGACTGTCGGTTGTGGCCATGGCTTATGCTATTGGAGGCATTTCGGGTTGCCATATCAATCCGGCCATTACGCTGGGCGTTTTCCTTTCGGGACGCATGAAGGGCAAAGAGGCCGCTATGTACATGGTGTTTCAGGTGATTGGAGCCGTTATCGGGTCGGCGGTGCTTTATGCGCTTATCACGACTGGTGCGCACGACGGCCCTACGGCAACGGGTGCCAACAGCTTCGACGCTGGCGAGACAGTGCAAGCCTTCGTGGCCGAGGCGGTGTTTACGTTTATCTTTGTTCTGGTTGTCTTGGGTTCGACCGACCCTAAAAAAGGTGCCGGACAGTTGGCTGGACTGGCCATCGGTCTGACGCTGGTGCTGGTACACATTGTCTGCATCCCCATTACGGGGACGTCGGTCAATCCGGCACGTAGCATCGGCCCTGCCTTGTTCGAGGGTGGAGCAGCGTTGTCGCAGCTATGGCTCTTTATTATTGCGCCTTTTGTGGGTGCAGCCTTCAGTGCGATGGTCTGGAACTATCTGGAGAAAGACTGATTGCGGCGAAAAGAATAAGCTCCCGTCCGGTTGGCCGATGGCTGTGCCGGGCGGGAGCTTATGTGTAGATGTTGCTCCTACTCTCTTTTTAATAATAGATGTTGACAGAAAGATATAGGTATTCCGCGTTGTTGCTGTCTGTCTCGAAGTAGATTTTGTCTTCTCGTGCCAGCCAGCCGATAGCTGCGTTCAGGTCTCTGTCCGATAGTGTATTATCCATAGGAGCATGTTGCTGATATCCATCAGGAAACGGTTTGTATGATAGCATTGGCAGTAAGATATGTTCTTCTGTTTTTTCTACCTGTTCCTTTTGTTTGTTTTTCCTTGCAGTTTACGTAGTGTACTCCGAATAGCCGATTGTACTCCGGGGGAATAGAAAGTAGCTTCTGCATTTTCGAGTATTGTTTGTAGCTCTTGTTGTAACTCCGGCTGATGGCGACAAAGTTGGTAGGCCAGTTTGATGCAAAGGGCCTGCACGGCTATACTATCTTGTGGGTTTAGTAGATGATCGAAGCAATAGTTGATCAGGTGGATGGGAAGGGACGTGGGAATAGGAAGGTTGAACAGTATGGAGAGAAGTAGGCGGCGGGCTGTGTCGTTGTTGCTGGTGAGCAGACGGTTTGTTAGTTCGTCATAGCATGGAGCGAATAGACTTGGATACTTTTCACTCAGTTTCTCGCATACCCACAATGCGCGGTTGGCGGTTGATGAGTCATCGGCCATAGCTATGCTGTAGAGGGTATGGAACAGTTCGTCTTTCTGTTCTATCTCCCAGGCTAGTTGGCTGGCTGAGAACTGGCTGATGTGTACGCATAAGGCATTCTGTAGCATTTCTTTATCCATGGCAGTAGAGGGCTGAATAAGAGAGCGCCGGGCTTTGGGGAGTTTCCTCAATAGTCCGGCGCTTCTTCGTTGTAAGATGTGAGGTTGGTTAATATATTACGATTGTTTATGCATCGATGTTAGCGTATGTGGCGTTCTTTTCGATGAACTCGCGACGCGGACCAACGTCTTCGCCCATCAGCATGGAGAAGGTGTAGTCGGCTTCGGCAGCATTTTCCAGATGCACCTGTTTCAGCATACGGTTTTCGGGGTTCATGGTTGTCTCCCACAGCTGTTCGGGGTTCATTTCA
>ENA-OPBO01001571-OPBO01001571.1-human-gut-metagenome-genome-assembly--contig:-NODE-1571-length-15658-cov-2.663719_pt1 | contig 15658 bp, 11 predicted proteins | sample MGYA00241071_ERZ501458 | MGnify/ENA primary metagenome ERZ501458 (study PRJEB25962, sample SAMEA2042509) | human gut metagenome | biome: human gut; feature: human-associated habitat; material: faeces...
ATACAAACAGAAATAGATGGTGTGTGGATCATTGAACCGAAGATTTTTTTCGATCCGCGCGGATATTTCATGGAAGCATTCAAGCAACAGGAATTTGATGCTACTATCGGACAGATAAATTTTATACAAGATAATGAATCTCAATCTTCATTCGGCACGTTACGCGGACTCCATTATCAAAAAGGAGCCTATAGCCAAGCCAAACTAGTGCGTGTCATCAAAGGTGAAGTGCTGGATGTGGCTGTCGATTTAAGAAAGTCATCACCTACATTTGGAAAGCATATCAGCGTATTGTTAAGCGACGAAAATAAACGCCAGCTTTTTATTCCCCGTGGGTTTGCCCATGGATTTTTAGTGAAAAGCGAAATAGCTATCTTTACTTATAAGGTAGATAATATATATGCCCCCCAATCTGAGGCTTCTATCCTATACAATGATCCGGCATTGGCTATCGACTGGCCTATTGCCGATTCTCAACTTGTCATGTCAGAGAAAGACAAGCAGGCAGGAGCCTTTCGGGAAGCAGAATATTTTGAATAGAAACCCTCAATAAATAAAAGAACATGAAAATTGCAATTGTCGGAACCGGATACGTAGGTTTGGTCACAGGAACCTGTTTTGCGGAAATTGGCGTGGATGTTACTTGTGTTGACACCAACAGCAAAAAAATAGAGGCGCTTAAAAAGGGGATTATCCCCATTTATGAAAATGGATTGGAAGAAATGGTCATCCGCAATACCAAAGCCGGTCGACTAAAGTTTACGACTTCACTGGAAAGTTGTCTGGATGATGTAGAAGTAGTGTTCTCTGCTGTCGGAACCCCACCTGATGAAGATGGAAGTGCTGATTTGAGTTATGTACTCGCTGTGGCACGTACCATTGGACAAAACATGAAGAAATACAAACTTGTAGTCACCAAAAGTACCGTACCTGTAGGTACAGCATGCAAAGTTCGTAATGCCATTCAGGAAGAATTAGACAAACGGGGTGCCAAAATAGAATTTGATGTAGCTTCCAATCCTGAGTTTCTGAAAGAGGGTAATGCAGTCAATGACTTTATGAGTCCTGACCGTGTTGTAATCGGTGTGGAATCGGAACGTGCAGAAAAATTAATGACTAAGCTATATAAGCCATTCATGCTAAATAATTTCCGCGTGATATTCATGGATATTCCCTCTGCCGAAATGACCAAATATGCCGCAAACTCAATGTTGGCTACTCGTATCAGTTTCATGAACGACATCGCTAATCTGTGTGAGTTAGTAGGAGCTGATGTAAATATGGTGCGTAGCGGTATCGGTTCGGATACCCGTATCGGACGTAAGTTCCTTTATCCAGGCATTGGTTATGGTGGGTCATGTTTCCCCAAAGACGTAAAAGCTTTGATAAAGACAGCAGAACAGAATGGATATCAGATGCGTGTGTTACAGGCAGTAGAAGAAGTGAACGAAAATCAGAAAAGCCTGTTATTCGACAAACTGGTAAAACAATATAATGGAAATCTGGAAGGTAAAACAGTTGCATTGTGGGGATTGGCATTCAAACCGGAAACAGATGATATGCGCGAAGCACCTGCATTGGTCCTAATTGACAAACTGTTGAAAGCCGGCTGCAAAGTACGGGCCTATGATCCCGCAGCAGCAAATGAATGTAAAAGACGAATCGGCGAAACCATATACTATGCACGCGACATGTATGATGCGGTTTTGGATGCTGATGCTTTGATGCTGGTAACCGAATGGAAAGAATTTCGTCTGCCTTCGTGGGCCGTTGTGAAAAAAACAATGTCACAACAGGTAGTCATGGACGGACGTAACATTTATGATAAAAAAGAAATGGAAGAACAGGGTTTTATTTACCATTGTATCGGCAAATAATACCTTATACCACCGCATCCTCACAAACCTGATAACAGAGCTGAAAAGTTAAGAGTTTTTTTGTAACCCCCAATTTACTTTTCAGCTCTTTTTTTATATCTTTATCGATATAAATGAGTAATTTTGCACAAAATTAAACAGATGATAAAGTACATTGCAACATTGTTACTGACGGTCTTATTCGTAGCATGCAATAATGGCAAAGGACAACAGCCCTCTGAAGAAAATGAAGACCCCAAGGCCAAAGAGATTCTCCAAGGCATTTGGCTTGATGATGAAACTGAAACTCCCTTGATGCGCATAATAGGAGATACGATTTATTATTCCGATGCTCAAAGTGCTCCGGTTTATTTCAAAATCCTAAAAGATACGCTCTATACCTATGGCAAAGACGTAACCCACTATCAAATTGACAAGCAGAGTGAATATTCTTTTTGGTTCCATTCTCTGGCTGATAATATTATCAAGCTCCATAAGTCGGAAGATCCTAATGATACATTGGCATTCTCTTTTAAGTCGGTTGAAATTATTCCGACCTATACAGAAGTCACTAAGAAGGACAGTGTGGTAATGTTCGATGGCGTCCGCTACAGAGCCTATGTATACATCAACCCCTCACAAATGAAAGTAGTGAAAACAACTTATTCGGAAGATGGTATCAGTATGGACAATATTTACTATGACAATGTAATGCATATATGTGTGTATGAAGGCAAAAAAAGTTTATATGCCAAGGACATTACCAAGCAAATGTTTGTAGATGTAATTCCAACAGATTTTCTGCAACAGGCCATTCTATCTGATATGAATTTTACAGGAATTGACCGCAAAGGCTATCATTATCAAGCACTCGTCTGTATTCCGGAAAGTCCGGTATGCAATCTTGTGAATCTTACCATCAGTTTCGATGGAAAACTAAATATAACGGCTGCAAAATATAAATAAACCGACCTGACCGAAGAATTACAAATAGTAAAAAGAGTATTAAGAGAAAAAGGGCAGAAAAGCTTTACGCTTATCTTCTGCCCGATCTGGGTGCCGTAGAACGTCCACCGTTATTATTTTTTCTATTTCCGTTCCGGAAGTTTCTTCCTCCTCTTCCTGCGTTAGTATACGAACGAGGATTATATTGAGGAGCTTCCCCCAATTCAGCCGGTACCGGTATCTTATAAATTTCTTTTTCGAGGAAATTCTCGATATTCTTAAAATTAGTTTGTTCTTTCTCATTCACAAACGTGAGGGCAACTCCATCATTGTTCGCACGTGCAGTACGTCCGATGCGGTGAACATAATCTTCACTGTCATGTGGAACATCGAAATTAATCACCAACCGGATATCATCAATATCTATCCCTCTGGATACAATGTCTGTAGCGACCAAAATATTGATACGTCCCGATTTGAATTCATGCATAATAAATTCACGCTGTACCTGCTCAAGATCAGAATGCATTTCTCCAACATTCAACTTCATCATTTTCAGCGCCTTTGCCACTTCTTTTACTTTTATCTTTGAAGATGCAAAAATGATAACTCTTTCGGGCACCTCTTCCGCAAACAAGCTTCTTACAATACCCAATTTCTGATTTTCGTAACAGACATAAGCAGCCTGAACAATTTTTTCAGCAGGTTTCGATACGGCCAGTTTGACTTCAGCAGGGTTATTCAGGATAGTATTGGCCAATTGCTGAATCTTAGCTGGCATGGTAGCGGAAAACATAATCGTCTGGCGTTCTTTTGGCAAATATTTTACGATCTGCATAATATCCTCGTAGAACCCCATATCAAGCATACGGTCTGCTTCATCAAGAATAAAATAAGAAACCCGGGATAAATCAACGTATCCCAGACTCAGATGTGCAATCAGGCGTCCCGGTGTAGCTATAACCACATCGGCACCAAGCATCAAGCCTTTTTTCTGCTGCTCAAAAAGTATTCCGTCATTTCCTCCGTAAACAGCCACACTTGAAACAGGCATAAAATAAGAGAAGCCCTCCATTTGTTGATCTATTTGTTGGGCCAGTTCACGGGTAGGTGACATAATCACACAGTTGATGGCATCTTCCGGATGTCCACCTTCCGACAATTTATTCAATATAGGCAACAAAAAGGCAGCCGTCTTACCGGTTCCTGTCTGCGCTACAGCGATTAAGTCTCTACCTTCGAGTATTACTGGGATCGCTTGTTCTTGTATAGGAGTACATTCCTCAAAACGCATAGCGTCGAGTGCTTCAAGTACATTGTCATTTAATTGTAATTCGGAAAACTTCATCGTTTATTTTATTTGCTCGCAAAGATAGAAAATTCACTACGTAGTACAAATTTTTCGGGTTCTTTTATTCTTTCCACTCTTACATATTCAAATAAGAGTCCTTAAATCCCAGGAAGTAAAGTACGCCATCAAGCCCAATCGTATTAATAGATTGTTTGGCATTGGCCACAACTTTGGGTTTTGCATGAAAGGCAATGCCAAGACCGGCAACTCCCAACATAGGAAGATCATTAGCTCCATCCCCAACAGCAATGGTTTGAGCGATATCTACTTTTTCTACCTGAGCGATCAATCGCAGCAGTTCCGCTTTACGCTTTCCATCTACCACATCTCCCAAATAACGCCCCGTCAGCTTGCCGTCTACAATCTCAAGTTCATTGGCATATACATAATCAACACCGTATTTCTTCTGCAAATACTGTCCAAAGTAGGTGAAACCTCCCGAAAGGATAGCAATCTTATAACCATACTTCTTCAGAACATACATCAAGCGATCCACCCCTTCAGTTATTGGCAGACTCTCGGCAATTTCCTGCATTACAGATTCGTCCAGTCCTTTCAGCAGTGCAACCCGCTCACGAAAACTTTCCGTAAAGTCAATTTCTCCCCTCATGGCACGTTCCGTAATTGCTTTTACTTCAGCACCTACACCGGCACGTATAGCCAGTTCGTCAATTACTTCGGTTTCTATTAATGTAGAGTCCATATCGAAACAGATCAGGCGGCGCATACGGCGATACATATTATCCAACTGGAAAGAGAAGTCCATTTCAAGTTCACTGGCCAATTTCATCAACTGTCCCTGCATAGCTTCTTTATCCCGGGGAGTACCGCGAACCGAGAATTCAATACAGGCTCGGGTATGCATTTTACGCTCATCCAATGGAATACGTCCGGTCAGACGTTTGATGGCATCAATATTCATGTCCTGTTCAGCTAAAATACGGGTAACCGCTGCAATCTGGCGAGCCGTAAGTTTACGTCCCAGCAATGTAAGGATATAGCGGTTCTTACCTTGCATATTCACCCAGCTTTCATACTCTTCTTCGGTAATCGGATAGAAACGAATGGTTACTCCCAAGGAAGATGCCTTAAAAAGCAACTCTTTCATCATAAATCCCGAGAGTTGTTCCTCAGTCATACAGAGAATGCCCAGTGAAAGGGTGTTATGAATATCTGCCTGACCAATATCCAGGATAGTGGCATCGTATTTTGCCAATATCTCTGTTACGGAGGCTGTAAGTCCCGGACGATCTTCACCGGTAATACGAATCAGAATTAATTCTGTTTTTGATGGTTGCATAGCTGAATGTTCATTAAGTATCCTGCAAAAGTAGGGGAAAATTCCCAGTATTTATGCTAAATAACATAAAAAACTGCACTTAAAAAGAGAGAAAATTACTTGTTTATTTGGAAGTTGGAATAATATTTACTTACCTTTGCACCCGGTTTCTGAATTAAAGGCCTTGACAGTCAACAGATTCCTCTCTGTTGTGCCTAAAAAGACGATGTTTCGGGGAGAGACCACTGTTTTAGAGGACAGTCCCGGATAGTATTAACTAAAACCGAATTACATGAGGCATGTAAAATGGATTTTTGTTGTATTACTAATTAGTTCCTTGACTTCTTTCGTAGAAAAAGACAAACCCACCGGAGGTTTGAATGTGGGTGACGTAGCCCCTGATTTCACAATCGAATCTACGTCAGATGTACAGCACAATTTTGATTTGACCGACTTAAAAGGCAAATATGTGCTGCTTAGTTTTTGGGCAAGTTACGATGCACAGTCCCGGATGCAAAACGCAAGTTTGAGCAATGCGCTTCGATCAACTTCTCAAGATGTGGAAATGGTTTCCGTTTCATTTGATGAATACAAGTCGATATTTAACGAGACCATTAAAAAAGACCAGATTTCAACTTCTAATTGTTTTGTGGAATTGGCTGGTGTTTCATCGGATCTATATCAGACTTATCGCTTGAAAAGAGGCTTTAAGAACTTTTTGTTAGATGAAAATGGTGTTATCGTTGCCAAGGATGTCACCGTATCCGAACTCTCTTCTTATTTGAATTGAGAGAACATTTCCGAAAGGAAGAAAAATACAACAAAAATAATTACCGTGGATTCTCAATGGAATCTGCGGTTTTTTTTGCTATATGGTATTTTATTGACTTACATCATTTACCATTCACAATCAAATGCCTACCTTTACAGCGGATAAATAAAAAGATTATGAAACAGATTAAGAATATTGTGTTTGATTTCGGCGGGGTTGTCATTGGCCTTGATCGTGAACAGGCTGTAAAGGCATTTGAGCGGATAGGAGTGAGGGAAGCGGACAGTTTATTAGGGAAATACCACCAGCAGGGGATTTTTCAGGAAGTAGAAAATGGAAACATAGACGCTGAGACTTTTCGCTGTGAGTTGAGTAAAATCTGCGGGAAAGAATTGACTTATCAAGACGTGGAAAATGGGTGGAAAGGATTTGTTACGGACGTGCCGCAATATAAATTGGATTACCTGAATGAGCTTCGTAAGAAGTACAAGGTATATATATTGAGCAACACCAATCCTTATGTGATGGGATGGGCGAGGAGCAATGCATTTACTTCTGCGGGAAAGCCATTGGACGCTTATGTTGACAAGATTTATACTTCCTACGAAGCCGGTTCCACCAAGCCGGATCCTGGCATCTTTAACTATATGATCAAAGATAGTAAACTGAATCCGGCTGAAACAATATTTGTAGATGACGGTGCGGCCAATATTGTTATTGGTAAAGAACTGGGCTTTATTACGATGCAACCGGAGAACGGCGAGGATTGGCGTCAAAAACTAGAAAAGCTCCTATGATTATTTAGGAGCTTTTCTGTATAAATAGATAGCAATAAATGTGTAAAGTATATTAGGAATCCATACCGCTATAATAGGAGGGGTGTTTCCGTTGACAGCAAAGGTTGCTGACACTGTTTGGAACAAAATGTATGAAAAACTAAGTGCTAACCCTACTCCTAAATGCAGTCCCATTCCTCCTTTCATTTTTCTGGATGATAAGGAAACACCAATGGTTGTCAAGATAAAAGCGGCAAAGGACATGGCTATACGTTGGTAATATTCAATTTCAAATTCTTTTATGTTGGCGAACCCACGTCTTTTCTGCTTGTCTATATATTCTTTCAGTTCAGGGCTTGTCATGGTTTGTTGCTGCCCTTTCATAATCAGAAAATCTTGAGGCTCCATTTTAATGATCGTATCCAAACGGTCACCCCGAGTGATTTTCTCACGCATACCTTCCATCTCACGTATCATATAGTTCTTGATTGTCCATTTGTGTACAGATGCTGTATCATAAGTGACACTTCGGGCAGTAAGGTGGGCAACCAGTTTCTTGTCATCAAACTTGTCTAAAGAGAAACGGTATCCCGTTTTATTATAATTTTCATAACGTTCTATGTAGGCAATGACCCCGCTGTCTACTTCCAGTTGCACATTCCGCACATATTCCTGTTTCTTTTTTTTCTTATAACGGTCCTCAAAATCCAAACGGGTTACATTTCCCTTAGGTATGACGTATGCTCCCAGTCCGAAAGTAACAACGGAAATGATTGCGGCCGAAATCATATAGGGCCGCATCATTCGTTTAAAACTCATTCCGGTGGAGAACATGGCAATGATTTCCGAGTTTTCTGCCAGCTTGGAAGTAAAGAAGATAACAGCGATAAAGACAAACAAGGGGCTGAACAGATTGGAGAAGTAGGGGATGAAGTTCATGTAATAATCAAATACAATCGCTTTCAGCGGAGCTTTGTTATTGATGAACCTGTCTATATTTTCGTTCACATCAAATACTACTGCAATGGAGATAATCAATGCAATAGCGAAAAAGTAGGTTCCCAGAAACTTCTTAATGATATATATGTCCAGTCTTTTCACCCATTTATCCAGTTTCAGCCAACTGATATTCGGCTTCCACCATTTTTTATCCTTTGGGGATGAATCTGTGTTTGTCTTGAACCAATTCTTCATTTCTAGTAATTTATAATCTTGTAGATAAGCGTTTTACCATCATTGGTTTCCACGTAGAGAAATCTCCTGCAATGATGTGTTTACGGGCCTCGCCTGCTAGCCACAGATAGAATGCCAAGTTGTGGATAGAAGCGATTTGCATGGCCAGCAGTTCTTGTGCGTGGAACAGATGGCGCAAGTAAGCACGGCTGTACATGGTATCTACATACGATGCTCCTTCGGCCTCGATAGGAGAATAATCATCCTCCCATTTCTTGTTGCGCATGTTCATTATGCCGTTTTTAGTGAACAACATTCCATTGCGTCCGTTCCGGGTCGGCATTACACAATCAAACATATCTACACCGCGTTCTATACCCTCCAGTATATTTACCGGTGTACCGACTCCCATCAGATAGCGGGGCTTGTCTTTGGGTAAGATTTCATTGACAACCTCTATCATTTCGTACATTTTCTCGGTTGGCTCACCTACGGCCAGGCCACCGATGGCATTTCCGTCAGCTCCCTTGGAGGCAATATATTCCGCTGATTGTTTGCGTAAGTCGGGATAGACACAGCCTTGTACTATGGGAAATAATGACTGTTGATAACCATATTTGGGATCGGTTTCGTTGAAATGCTTTATGCAACGGTCCAGCCAACGATGGGTAAGCTGCATTGATTTTTTTGCGTATTCATAATCTGCGGTTCCCGGAGTACATTCGTCAAAAGCCATCATGATATCTGCACCGATAGTCCGTTCTATGTCCATCACCCGTTCAGGAGTGAACAGGTGTTTCGAACCGTCTATATGTGAGCGAAATTCCACACCTTCTTCTCTCATTTTGCGGATACCTGATAAAGAGAATACCTGAAAACCACCACTGTCAGTCAGCATAGGACGGTCAAAGCCGTTGAATTTATGCAGACCTCCGGCACGTTCTATTATATCCAGTCCCGGTCGTAAATACAGGTGGTAAGTGTTGCCCAGGATTATCTGCGCTTTAATGTCCTCTTTCAACTCATGTAAATGCACGCCCTTCACCGTTCCCAATGTGCCTACAGGCATAAAGATGGGGGTTTCTATTTGCCCGTGGTCAGTCGTTATCAATCCGGCACGGGCATTCGATTTGGGGTCTGTATATTGTAAGTCAAAAGTCATATTTATTTCTTTTCTTCTGTTTTTTGATTGGTAATATTAAAATCAATGGCACCGTTTACTTTTTCATTGGTGAGAGCCAAAGCCAATACTTCCTTAATATCCGTGACATAATGGAATGTCAGTCCTTCCAGATACATCGGCTGAATTTCTTCAATGTTCTTGCGGTTTTCCTCACATAAAATGATGTCTTTGATTCCGGCACGTTTGGCGGCTAGGATCTTTTCTTTGATACCGCCTACGGGCAGGACTTTTCCACGTAATGTGATCTCGCCTGTCATTGCCAGATTTGCTTTCACTTTACGCTGGGTGAGGGCGGATGCCAATGAAGTCACCATGGTGATACCGGCTGACGGACCATCTTTAGGGATGGCTCCTTCAGGTACATGGATGTGGATATTCCAATTGTCAAAGATATCTTCCTGTAAATTCAGCAGTTTGGTATGTGCCTTGAGATATTCCAAAGCCAGCATGGCCGACTCTTTCATTACGTCACCCAAGTTCCCGGTTAATGTCAGTTTACCGCCTTTTCCTTTGCTTAAACTGGTTTCTACAAACAAAATTTCACCTCCGACAGCTGTCCACGCCAGCCCTGTGACAACACCGGCGTATTCATTTCCTTGGTATTTGTCGCGGCTATATTCTGGCGTGCCCAGGTATTTGCGTACATCGGCAGGTTTTATTTCATGCATCACTTCATAGCCGTCACGTGCAAATTCCAACGCTATTTTACGCATTACCTTGTTTATCTTCTTCTCAAGTTCGCGCACCCCGCTTTCACGAGTATAATTTTCTACGATACATTCCAAGGCAGCTTTAGAGAACTTCACATATTCTTTTTTAATGCCGTTGGCTTCCAGTTCTTTGGGAACAAGGTGCCGGCGGGCTATTTCTACTTTTTCTTCTGTGATATATCCGCTGACCTCTATCAACTCCATACGGTCCAGCAGAGCAGGAGGAATGGTACTCAAATTGTTTGCCGTAGCGATGAACATTACTTTAGACAAGTCGTAATCTACATCCAAATAGTTATCGTGGAAAGTGTTGTTCTGTTCGGGGTCAAGCACTTCCAGCATAGCGGAACTGGGATCTCCACGGTGGTCACTGCCCAGTTTGTCTATTTCGTCCAAAATGATAACCGGATTAGAAGACTCGGCTTTTATCAAACTTTTGATGATACGGCCCGGCATGGCACCGATATAAGTTTTACGATGGCCACGGATCTCGGCTTCGTCATGCACACCACCCAATGACATACGTACATATTTACGTTTCAATGATGCCGCTATGGAACGCCCTAAAGAAGTTTTACCGACTCCCGGAGGACCATAAAGGCAGATGATGGGTGATTTCATATCACCTTTTAGTTTCAGCACTGCTAAATGTTCAAGGATACGCTCCTTTACTTTCTCTAGTCCGTAGTGGTCTTTGTTCAATGTCTTTTCGGCATTACTTATATTCAGGTTGTCAGTGGTAAAGACATTCCAAGGTAATCCTAACAGGGTTTGCAAATAGGTAAGTTGCACATTGAAATCCGGTGATTGGGAATTTGTCCTTTCCAATTTGGAAACTTCTTTTTCAAAGAGTTCTGCCATTTCCGGACTCCATTTCTTGGTTTTTCCTTTTTGGCGGAGTTCATCTATTTCATCTTCCTGTCCGGCACCCAGTTCATCCTGTATGTTTTTAATTTGTTGCTGCAAGAAATATTCGCGTTGCTGACGGTCAATATCTTCGCGTGTACGCATTTGAATGCTTTGTTTGATGTCAGCCAATTGTACTTCACGATTTAAGATCTTGACCAGCATATACAGGCGGCTTTGCAAATCGCCAGCTTTTAGCAATTTTATCTTTTCTTCTACCGGAATAGGGAAGTTTGCACAAATGAAATTTACCAAAATTTCCGGATTGTCCAAGTTCTTGATTGCAAAAACCGTATCCGGACTCATCTTCTCGGAAGCCTCTATGAACTTGCTCGTCAGATCCTTGCAGGTGTCAATCAATGCTTTGAATTCGTCCGTTTCCAGTTGGTCATTTGCCTCCGGAATAGGAGTCACCATCCCTTTCAAATATGGAGACGTTTTGGTGATACTGTCCAAATGTACTTTGGGCCCGTTTGACTGCATAATTACTGTGGTATTTCCACCTGGCATTTCGAATACACGGAGAATCTTCCCGATAACTCCTACATGGTACACATCATTAAAACCGGGATCGTCCATATCTCCCTGTATCTGACAAACTACCGCTATGGGAAGTTTTTTCTTGTATGCAGCATTTATCAATTTCAATGTGCTGGGGCGTCCAATGGTCACAGGCATTACTACAGATGGAAACATTACCATGTTGCGTAAAGGCATAACAGGTATTTCTTTATTAAATTCCATAGCAGTTACTTCATCCGGATCCGTTTGGATTTCAGCTAACATAGAGATGTCATCGTTATCAGTATTCAACAAAATATCCTCTTTCTTATTCCTCTTCATAATTTATTCCTCTTGTGTTAAATTGAGCCCAATGCCCAAAACGGGGACAAAGTTAATCATTCCTTGTCGAATAAGGAAAATTCATGGGAACTAATTGAGTTTTAAAAATCAAATATTTCCTAATAATTGGAGTAATTAAATGGATTTTCCTATTTTTGACAGCTAATTTAATAAATATAGTATGCCAAATCCTTATTTTTCTTTTAAGCAATTTACTGTTTATCATGATAGATGTGCCATGAAGGTTGGTACGGACGGAGTTTTATTGGGAGCTTGGGCCGATGTGGTTTCCGCCCGTAATATTTTAGATATTGGTACTGGAACCGGATTGATTTCTTTGATGATGGCACAGCGGTGCAATGCCCGGATAAGAGCGGTTGATATAGATGCGGATGCTGTGGAACAGGCTCGTGGAAATGTGGCGGCATCTCCGTGGCAGGATAGGATAGAAGTGGAGTTGCAGGATATTTGTCATTTTACATCGGAAACACTCTTTGATGTCATTGTTTCCAATCCTCCTTATTTTACCGATTCATTGAAATGCCCTGGGAAACAGCGTAATATCGCCCGACATACAGATTTTCTTGATTTTGACAAATTAGCAGGATCTGCCGCCCGTTTGCTTCATCCCGAAGGCGTTTTTTCTGTGATTATTCCTGCTGATGGTAAAGAATCTTTTTTGATGGCTGCCACTCGTTACGGATTACATCTCTCACATCAGACTTTCATTCATACAAAACCTGGATCGGAGCCCAAACGGGTGCTGCTTGCTTTCAAATTCTCTGTGGATAAGTGTGTTACAGACGATTTGACCATCGAATTATCACGTCATGTGTATAGTGAAGAATATATAGCCTTGACTAAAGAATTCTATCTGAACATGTAGAGAGCGGATTATTCTGAACATCATAAAGAAACTGTTTTTATTTGCAGAGTCTTTACTGATGTTCAGAAAAAAGATATTTTTTATTGTTTTTTGGATAGACGACGCAATAAACTTTTGTTAAGTTCAAATAAATGGCTGTGCCGGAAAGCAAAAGTTTCAGCTTTAGGTTTCATACCACTGAATATTTCGGATATTTGCTGTAAGAGACTAAAAGGTTCGTTCTCTTTTTTTTTATCAGAAACAATGATGTTGAGTCCGTGTGGAATCAATTCTACCTCAATATCTTTTCCTCCCATGATCGGATCTCCGTCATAATGCATAACTCCGGGTTTTGAACGATGTATTTTAATCTTTTTAGTACGGAATGTCTTGATCCGGCTGTTTTGGTCTATGGTTTTGTTGAAAAGTTGAAAAGATAAAGAAGGAACATCCAGCACTGTGAACGGCTCTAATATTGTGACATCCATCAACCCATCGGTTAACGAGGCCTGTGGAGCAATATATGCGTTGTTCCCATATTGGGAGGCATTGCCGCAGGCTATCAGGAAAGCTTTGTATTTTACCGTTCCTTCTTCATTTTCTATTTCATAAGTTTCAGGTTTGTAACTCAGACTTTCATGCAAGGTATTTTCCAGATAGGTTAGTAGTCCGCGTTTACCTGAATCAGCAAACTTTAAGCTGACAAACGCGTCAAAACCTACTCCGCATGTGCAGAAAAAGGGTATATTGTTTATTTTTCCGTAATCAATACAGGCAACAGAACTTTCGTTTATAATGTCAATAGCAGCCTTGGGTTCCAAAGGAATTTGTAAATGCCGTGCCAGTCCGTTTCCCGATCCGCAAGGTATAATGCCTAATGCCGTATCCGTATGTATCAATGCACGTCCTATTTCGTTTATAGTTCCATCTCCTCCAATAGCCACTACTATATCTACTTTCTCTTTGGCAGCTGTAGCCGCAATCTTTTCAGCATGGCCGGCATATTGTGTTTTGACAATCGTATAATCATAAAGTGTACGGTTTATACGTTCGTCAATCCATTTTAATATGGCTCTTTTCCCCTGTGTCCCCGAGATAGGATTAACGACAAATACAATTTTCTTTTTCGTGGTCATACTTTTACTTTGGTAGTTTAGCTCTTTATTAAACGCAAAAGTAATACATTTTGTTTATAACTGCCCTAAATCCTAAAAGTTTTGATGCCCCTAAATATTTTTTTTGAAAAAAAGTACAATCGGTTGTAGAATTTACTATCTTTGCAGCCTGTTTTGACGGGAACACCTTGAAAACAGAATGTATTAGTGAGTTTATATACATTATTTTAAAGTAGGTCGACGAGGCTTACATATACAATAGGATATGGGATTATTACAAGACAAGTTAAGTAAATTCAGATTGCCTCAACTATACATGGAAAGAGGCGTTTACCCTTATTTTCGTGAGATAGACAGCCATCAGGATACAGAGGTTATCATGGATGGTAAAAAGGTGCTGATGTTTGGCTCCAACTCATATATGGGGTTAACCTACGATGAACGGATTATTGAAGCAGCTGTTGCTGCAACCCGTAAATATGGTACAGGTTGTGCAGGTTCACGTTTCTTAAATGGAACATTAGACTTACATGTTCAATTGGAAAAACGTTTGGCCGATTTCGTCGGAAAAGAAGATGCGATCGTGTATTCAACCGGTTTTCAGGTTAATTTAGGAGTGGTTTCTTGTCTGACAGGTCGTGAAGACTATATCTTATGGGATGAACTGGACCACGCTTCTATCATCGAAGGCCATCGGTTGTCCTTCTCTACCAAGTTGAAATATAAGCACAACGATATGGAGTCGTTGGAAAAACAACTTCAGAAGTGCGAACCCGACAAGGTTAAACTGATCGTGATGGACGGCGTTTTCAGTATGGAAGGTGATATTGCCAAATTACCTGAAATTGTAGCGCTGGCTAAAAAGTATAATGCCAGCATCATGGTAGACGAAGCTCACGGTTTGGGTGTATTAGGTGACCACGGACGCGGTACTTGTAATCATTTCGGTGTCACAGACGATGTGGATCTGATCATGGGTACTTTCAGTAAGTCGTTGGCTTCTATCGGTGGATTCATCGCTTCTGACAAAGATACAATTAATTACCTGCGTCATAATTCACGTTCTTATATCTTCAGTGCCAGCAATACGCCGGCTGCTACGGCCGCCAATGCAGCTCTTGATATCATGTTGAACGAACCTGAACGTATCGAACATCTGTGGAAACTGACTCATTATGCATTGGATGGTTTCCGTAACATGGGATGCGAAATCGGTCATACTGAAACTCCGATTATCCCGTTGTTCATCCGCAACAACGACTTGACATTCTTAATTGTCAAAGAATTGTTTGAAGCAGGTATTTTTGTCAATCCGGTTGTTTCTCCGGCAGTTGCTCCCGAAGATACATTGATCCGTTTCTCATTGATGGCTACTCATACGCAAGAGCAGTTGGATCGTGCCTTGGAAGCTATTCACGATGTATTCAAGAAACATAATCTGATCCCATAAATTGAGGATTAATCATTCTTATAAAAAAGCCACTTCCTGACTTGTTGGGAAGTGGCTTTTTAATATTATACGAGTTAAATACGGAATAACAGTCATATTTCCAATTTTCCTGAAATCATTTATCACATTTTCCCCTATTATTTACGGGGTATTTTTCACATTTTCCCCATTTTTAAGTCCCTTCATTTCTTGACTTTCACAATCATAATAACCGGATTGTCATCTTCTGTAAGATTATCAATTATTTTCAGATAAACATTATATCTAGAATCGGAGATAGAATGTTTGCTTTTTCTTCCTTCAAGAAATTTATGGGCATGTATAGCCTGATAAATTTCATTTTTGTTAGATATTGACGGATAATATATTAATCCTGGACTTCCATATAAATCATCCATAAATGGTATATCATAATCTAAAGCTACAGTTTTGTT
>ENA-OPBO01001590-OPBO01001590.1-human-gut-metagenome-genome-assembly--contig:-NODE-1590-length-15509-cov-4.206807_pt1 | contig 15509 bp, 13 predicted proteins | sample MGYA00241071_ERZ501458 | MGnify/ENA primary metagenome ERZ501458 (study PRJEB25962, sample SAMEA2042509) | human gut metagenome | biome: human gut; feature: human-associated habitat; material: faeces...
ATTTAAACAAATTATTAATCAGAATTCTGTTGCATTTGCAAGTTGAATTCAGCCTATTTAAAAAATTAATTGTAGCATGGTTGATAACCAAGGAAGAATCAAGTTCATAATTGTCATCTTGTATAAACCTATTGTAAGCAAATGATTGTTCGAGGGGCATTTCCTGCAGTACTAATTTGCAATTTAACCTTTCCACTGCCTGGATAATCAATTGATACGCTAAATTTTTTATACCGTCATTCCCGTGGACTGACTCCCCTAAGCCGATAATCTTTTTATCATTGATTTCATTGATTTGCTCCAATCCTATTTTTCTATCAACATTTATACCCGTATAGTTAATTTTTTTATCTACTATCAACGGGGAAAGGGTTCGAACAGGAAATTCGTCGATAGGTTTACCGTCAATCAGTATGTCCAATCGAGAGAAAGCAATATAAGCATCCTTATCAATTTCTCCTTCCACATTAATTCGTACGTTTAACATCTCCGCATTATTCAAATTAATGTTTTGGGTAAATAAGCTTAATATACTGTCAGGCCTGAATCTTAAAGTGTCAGAAAAAAGAATGTTTTCCTGCTTACCTATCGCATCCAAGATGATGGAAACAAGTTTTATATTATCGCCTTTACCTTCAAATCCGATTACAGCTTCTTTTATGTTATTATTGGGAAGTAAAATTCTCTGTTCGTACTCTGATCTTAACCGCTTAGAAAAAGGAAATCCTTTAAAATATTTCTTAGCGAACAAATTTCGATTTGAATCTTGTATATAGGCAGGGATAGTATAATTGCTATATGCTCCATTTTCACGCCACGGATAAACCACCGCAGAATCGAAACGCATAGCAAAATGTAAATCATATACATTCGTATATGTTTGTTTCTCTAATTTAGCGGTACATGATACGGCATAGAATATAAATACAAAGAAAAACAATACATGGAGTTTTGTTATTGAATTCATGTTTAATATTATTTATAAAGATTATCAATACTTAGTTTCCTCTGACTTCTCGTCCTTTCGCCAAACCATCTCTCAGCCCTTTAGAATACCATAACATTTCATAATCGGCATTATGCCACTATGGATTCAAAAATAGCGATAAAGTCAGAGGAAGTACCACCTTTTTTCCGAATATTTCGGAGAAAAGGTTCATGGAATCCATTTTCTTTTCTTTTCATACAAATACATAAGAGCAAATAAAGTTTGGACATGATAGTCTAAGTTCATTTTAAAAAACTCTTCCCTCTTATTTATGGCGGACGCGTTTTTTGTGAACAGCACTCCGTCCATCATACATTTTGGAAAAACCCACTGGAATTGTCCAATTTTCGATTCTGTATTTCCTATATATCTCATTTTCAAAACATCCGCATCGGACAGTTTATCCATCGACAGATAACACGGACTGATACCCGAACGTTCGATACAGTATTCCAATCCGGCAGACGACGAAGACTGCAATCGCCTTATTCCCATTTTACCAGGAAATACCCATGTCAAATAACTTCCCCCTCCGGCAAGCAGTCCCACGGCGGAGTAGTCATCACCGTATGAACCCTTCATATATTCTCCGAAAGGGCGCATGTCCGATCCCAGCCATCCAGCGATACTTGTATAATTCGCATGCCCCAAATGACAATATACGGTAGTCGTTTCATCTTTTTTAAGCATTGTTTTCATTAAGAACTTCGCATTCTCGTACATGCCGGAATCCCTACCCCGAAAACGATTCAGTTCATCAACGGTCGCTTCCTCCTCCGCATTCAGGCAATAACTCATTATTTCCGCTTCTCGCCGGGTAAGTATGCCCTTGAAGCCATGATTGGCATGCAACACAGAGTCCGCCCCTTTAAAAGGGAACTTCTCGTCCGACAACAGAAGAGAATTGCATATCGCTTTCAAGCCTTCGTCGCCTTTACCTCTGCGGAGCGTGTAAAAGAAGTAAAACAGGTCGATACTGCTTTGTAAGCGGTAAATATTCCGGTCAATGCCAAAGAAGCTCACCTTTTCTTCCGAATGCCGGTTGTATTCTTTAATCCATCGCATAAGAGACACAAAGGATGAAGAAGAAAATAAGACCTTGTCAAAAGAGGAAGCGATACTGTCCGGCTTGAACCGCTCGTCCCCCTCCAAATACCGGTTGATATGGAAAGACAATGTCAGGGGCATTTCTAACAAGACGAGCCTGCATTTTCCGTGTTCGATCCTATTCTTGATTATTTCAACACCCATGTCATTCATCGTTCCGGTGCCATGCACGCTCTCTCCGATGGCAAGTATCCTCTTATCGGAAAAGGACAGAGACTTAAGATCGTCACCGTTCACGGGTATCACATCCAATTCCCGAACGGAAGCCGTTGCACCGTTATTCAATGATGGGGGTTCAACCGCATATTTTCCATCAATTAAGATATCCAAAGAGTCAATCCATATTTTAGAGTATTCCCCGGGCTTAAAGGAATTATCCGCCGATCCTAAAGGATCGACCGGAAAATCCTTTTTCCTGGGCTTCTCCCCTTGGGCTTCAAGAGCCACTCCCAGCAACAGAGGAGAAGCTATATCCACACTCCGGCGGGCTACCCTCCATGTGTTGGCAGCAGACAACCGAAACGTGTCCACGGAAGTGACCTCCCTGCATTCACTAATCCCACTCAGCTTCAAATACAGGTCATTGCAGTTTTCTGTTTTATACTTTATCCTCACTTCAATATCTGCCCGCTTTTTTTTATCCATATGATAAAAAAGCGGTACCGTGAACCCCGCGCTCCCCTTAGCTTCATATGACGGATACAATAAAAGCGGATAAGAGCTGATCGCGCTATCTATCTTTGATTGCCAGGAAAAATTAGTGTACGTAGCCCAGTCGTACGATCGGGCGGATTCACGCATGGAGGGTGCAACCGAGCAAGATTGCGCTAAAAAAATAACCGACGCCAATAATATAAGGTATTTCATAACCTATGTTTTTATAAGGTTTTATTTTCATTAAAGCCGAAGGATCTTATGCGGGGAATTTCATTCACCAACCGTTCTTGATGTAACAAACTGACCCGTGGCAGCATCATAAACTGAAATTTGAGTCCCTCCGTACGGTATATTCGTTTTAACAAAGTTGAAAGAAGACGAAGCATTATAGCCCTTTTCCAACAGCTCTCTCAAAATAGATAATTCCATATTGGTGATGTCTTGTGAAACATGGCTTACGAGTGATCCTAACGGAGTAAGCCCTACAGCTTCGGAGAGAAATCTGTCCCACCCTGTAGAGGAGATCGAGGTGACATAATCAGGAAATGTATAATACATTTGTGATACCGATCCCGAGTATACCGAACTCCCATAAATATACGTATTGGTAGCTACATATCCCATTCCTTCTACATAACCACCGTTCCAGTTGTCATTGCTAAGCATGTTATCGAATTCCGCTTGGGTATAAGGATTAGCTGATGTTCCATTTCCTCCCCCAACGTAGGCAAGGACTCTTCAATTACCGGCATTGTTTTCGCCAGTTCATTTAAACTTTTTCTTGTCAGTTTTTTCATTGTTGTTGAATTTTAAAGTTATTATTAAATTTATTATAGGTTCAACTTCTTTTCATTCTTTGAAAATAAAGTTTGAAATAAAGTTAATACTTCACATTTAGTAAGTAATTGTTTTTCGTACAACTTACATAAATCACCATAAGCTGCTGCCAATTCCGGATATTCATTTTTATTGAGTTCCATCAGATATTCCAAAACCTCATTAATTATAGACTCTGTTGTTGCTCTTTGCTCACTACTTTTTTGGCTACTGACCTGACTGTCTGATATCCGGTAATAGAGTAATGGTTGACTGTCAATATAAAATCTCCCTCCTGACTTTGCTATCTCCACCCAAAATTTAAAATCTTCGGCATAAGGGTAGTTCTCATATTTTAATGCATTCTTTTTCAAAAAATCCATCCTTATCATAGTAGTGGGATGAAATAAGAAATTTCCCTTTGTAAATTTTAACAGTGGTTGTTCAACCCACCCACTCAAGGTACTCAATAGACCATTCGTTTGTGAATATGTTCCAATACTGTTCATCCAAGTTCCACAAACAGTTACATCCGGATATTCTTGCATAATCGCATATTGAATTTTTAGTCTATCGATATGCATTATATCATCTCCATCCATGCGAGCCATATACTTTCCTAAAGAATTCTCTATTCCAAGGTTCAATGACTCTATAAAATTATGACTGTTCTGAATAAGACGTACTCTTTTATCATTATATGACTGAATAATAGAAGACGTGTGGTCAGTAGAACCATCGTCTATGAGGATGAACTCAAAATCCACAAAAGATTGCTCTAAGACGCTTTCTATCGCATCTTTTATATGCATTTCGGCATTATAGACAGGCATTACAACAGATATCTCACACATTGTTATCAAGTTATTAAAGTAAAGGAAATTTTTTATTCGCGCAAAAGCCAAGATAACGGGCCAATCCATATTGATATCCAACATGTATACAATTGGGACGAACCATTCTTTTTATCCTTTCTACACTTTCTTCAGACAAATCCATTTCTATACGCTGAATTTTTACGGGATTTTCATCAGCGTTTTCTATGATTCCCGTTAAATTTATCTTTTGGTCCAAAAAGAGAATAGCCGGATTAATATTCTTTTGTCCATATCTGATATGATCTCTTATTACATCATTAAACCCGACCATATTATTTTTAGTAATGATACTACATAAATAATACCCCCTAACGAGTGAACTCGCAATTCTTCCCTCACTATATAATGTAACGTAACTATCCATCAATGATTTTGAAAAATATTTATAATTGCAAAAATCTACCAATTTTAAATAAGCCTCATACATTTGTAATACATAATCTTTACTATTTATGTAATAAATATTTTTCCAATCGAAAAACTGAAGTGATAAATAAAGTTCCAGTCCTTGAAATATTTTCTCAATAATTGAATATATTCTCTCATCTTGCTTTTGTAATTTATCCAAGACAAATAAAAAATAAATAATTTTATATGAAACTAACAGCTTATCCGGCTGCTTGTCAATGTTTTCAAAATGTTTGATTATTGCTTCGCGTTGGTCTCCAAACAAATCTTCAAAATCGGCATCAATTAATTTATTTGTTATTAGATAGATAAGGACATATCCTATTCCGGACATACCATTTTCAAAGCCATAATCATTTGTTTTTCTTATTAAAGATTCTTGGAATAGGCTGAAAGCTTTATCTTCAATTTCAGTATCTTGCAAACATTTAGCAGTTTCAAATAACGCTAAAGAGATTCCTGACTTTCCGTTGTAAAGACCGGAAGAGTTGACAGAGCAGGCATTCAGTGAGATATAATCAACAAGTTTTCGTATGGTTGTATCACTAATCATTGAAGAGTATTTTTTCTAATTCGACATTTTTTTTAAAATCATATAAAGCCAAATTACGTAATGTAAAGAAGCTTTCGTAAGAATCTTTGATGGCAGAGTAGTAACGCTGCATAGCATCATTCCGCTCTTTTTGTGCGGTGGCAAGTTCATATACCGACACTTTTCCCAATGAAAACTTTTTCGTCAACATCTTATACTGTTCTTTCGATAACGCATAGGCTCTTGATGCTGTCAGCCAAAGCTTTACACTATGATCATAAGCATTTATCTTTTCTTTTACTTCGTTCTCAAATTCAAAATTTTTTTTTTCTATTCGCAACCGACTTGCATCATAATTATTCTTTGCGATCCGGATATTATTTTTGTTGATGCCCCACTGAAAAATAGGTATTTGAAATTCAATGATCACGGACTGTCTTGTATTTCCATGCCGGTAAGCATCGGCCAATGTTTCAGCATACTGATTTATTCCATAGTTTAAACTTATATTTCCATTGAACCTATTCTTCAATTTGATAGAGAACAGGTTTTTCTCCTCTTCCAACTGTTGAATCTCTTGCTGATTTGAAATTGGATTATTTTTTTTCACATAGTAGATTGCAAGCCGAGCATCGATGGTTAAGGGTAAGTCAAAATCCGGTATTGTAATTTCGGCATTATTTTCTATTCCTAAAAAAGTAAAAAGTTTTTGTATTGATTCCGCATAGTGTTTGACCGCATTTTCATACATGTATTGCAAGTTTAAGGACTGCAATTCCATCTGCTTGTAATCATATTCAGTGATACTTCCATTCCTCAATTTTATCTCTGCAATATGTAACAGAGTGTCGTTGCTCTGTTTGATATCTATGGCAAGTTCACTATCCATCTTACTCAGTATGGCGGATAAATAAAGCGTCAATGCTTGTTGCTGGATCTGGGCAATGTTTGAACAATATTGTTTCACGGCCACTTCGTTTTTGGCACGTTCAATTTTGTTTTCCAACCTTTGTAATTTTCCTCCTCCCCACAACTGCTGCGAATAGCTTATAAAAAACGGATTTGTACTAAAACTGTTTTGTTTACGTGAAAACTCATTCAAATAATTTATATTACTTCCAATACTCAGTTCCCCTCCTGTTATGCTTATTTTCTGTCGTACAGTAGTACCAAAATTAGTATTATTTGAATTGTCCTCTACATAAGAATAACTTCCATCGATCGGTTGTTGCAATAATCGCAGTGACCTGTTAAAATTGATAGGATTAAAATTCAGCACAAATGCAGGGAGAAAGCTTTTCTTATAATTCTCGTATTGCAATAAGTCATTTTGGAAGTTAAGTAATTCTATTTTAGCCGATGATGATTCCAGAGATAGTCTGTTTATCACTTCATCTAATGTCACTTCCCTTGGTATACTTTGACAATATGCATTCGTATAGCACAAAGAAAATACCAATATATATAATAATGTTTTCAATGTTTTAGAATATCTTTAGGTTTAGGTTTATTTTGCAATATCATAAAAACCATATAAATAGAATAATATTACTATTTCTATTTATTTATTTTTAATAATTATACAGTAATTTATTCTAAAACCATAAGATATTTAACAAAGATCATCTACAAGACTATTTCAACTTTTTAAATAAATCCCAGATCACAATTCCTGCTGTTACCGATACATTCAATGAATGTTTTGTGCCATATTGGGGAATCTCAATACAACCATCCGAATGGTCAATAACCTCCTGCTGCACTCCTTTTACTTCATTTCCCATAACTACAGCATATTTCTTCGAACGGTCCAGTGTTAACTCATCCAACATGATACTCCCCTCCGCCTGTTCGACAGAGTATACCACATATCCTTCACTCCGGAGGTTATCAACCGTTTCAACTGCGTTATTAACATACTTCCAATCCACTGTAAACTCGGCTCCCAAAGCTGTCTTATGCATCTCGGGATGGGGAGGAGTAGCCGTAATTCCACACAGATAAATACATTCAATCCGGAAAGCATCTGCCGTACGAAACACAGAACCGATATTATGCAAACTCCGTATATCGTCCAACACTACAACTAAAGGCAATTTATCAGCTTCTTTAAACTCTTCTATACTTATCCGGTTCAGCTCGGTTATTTTCAATTTTCGCATGATGATGTCGTTTCTGTTAGTATGTTGCAAAAGTAATTCTTTTCTTGTTAACATAGGTGTTGATAACGGTTTAAAACCTGTCAAAAGAATCAGCATATATTTTGAAAACTAATTCTTGCATTATTCAAATGAAGGTATAAGAGCAACGGGATATGAACAATACAAAAAAGTTAGCTTCAACTTTCCAAGCATACTTCAACAGATTTTTCAGTACTAATTAGCCTGTTTATATCCATAAAGTTTTTAACTTTGCACTTTATCAACAAGGTGTTAATGAAGTTAGCAATATAGCTTATTATCAATAAATAGACACGTTCATAAACTGATTATAAACTTAGATAAGTAACTAATAACTTATCCGGCAAGAAAAAGCCGGTTTATTTGCTAACACTATTAACAGGCTATAATCACTAACAAAGGATTTCTTTTTAAAAGAAGAGAAAAAATAAGAATATAATGAATCGAGAAGAATGGGTGAATAAGGGATTCGTTGACGAGTCCGTAGACAAAAGCATTGATCTGAAAGCAGCCATCAATGAACTGAAAAAAGAAAAGAATGCAGTAATCTTGGGACACTATTACCAGAAAGGCGAAATACAGGATATTGCCGACTACATTGGGGACAGTCTGGCTTTGGCTCAAATTGCAGCCAAAACCGATGCGGATATTCTTGTGATGTGTGGCGTTCATTTTATGGGAGAAACCGCAAAGGTGCTTTGTCCGGACAAGAAGGTGCTGGTGCCCGACTTGAATGCAGGATGTTCGTTGGCAGACAGCTGTCCGGCAGATAAGTTTGCTGAGTTTGTGAAAGCACATCCGGGATATACGGTGATTTCGTATGTGAATACAACGGCAGCTGTGAAAGCGGTGACAGATGTAGTAGTGACTTCGACCAATGCAAAACAGATCGTTGAAAGTTTCCCGAAAGATGAAAAGATTATTTTCGGCCCGGATCGTAACCTGGGAAATTATATCAATTCGATTACAGGACGTGAAATGCTGTTGTGGGACGGAGCTTGCCATGTGCATGAACAGTTTTCGGTGGAGAAGATTGTAGAACTGAAAGCACAATATCCCGATGCGGTAGTATTGGCGCATCCCGAATGTAAGAGTGTGGTATTAAAGTTGGCCGATATGGTGGGATCTACAGCGGCTTTATTAAAATATGCAGTGAACAGTGACAAGCAACGGTTCATTGTGGCCACGGAGGCTGGTATCTTACACGAGATGCAGAAAAAGTGCCCTCAAAAAACATTCATTCCGGCTCCTCCTAACGATAGTACCTGTGGATGCAATGAATGTAACTTCATGCGGCTGAACACGCTGGAAAAGCTCTATAATTGCCTTAAATACGAATTCCCGGAAGTAACTGTTGACCCGGAAGTTTCCAGAGAGGCGGTAAAGCCGATTAAACGGATGCTGGAGATTTCAGCTAAGTTAGGCTTATAAACAGGTTGTGAATAATAAGTTAACTTTCCGGTTAATATTGAATGTATTTATCATATAAAAGAATCGTATTATACTTATATATAAAGTTATAATACGATTTTTTGTTATTAACAAGATCGGTTGAAATACCTGTTAATAATAAGTGTATAGTGTTTAAACAGGAAAGATCCATTGAATGGCGGTTACTCTTTAGGAAAAAGAGGGATAAATTGGATAAAGGACCAGAGAAAAAGGATAGAGTCCGGAAGAATAAAGTAAAGAGTATAGAGTAATAACATGGGGATGTTTTGCTGAATAAGATCCCCATGTTATGATATAAAACATCCGGATGTTCTAATGCAGAACATCCGGATGTTTTTGTAATGTAAGCTTAGTGTTTCAGGATGAATGAAGTATTGAAATGAATTTTATTCAGCTTCGTTATGTATTTCGCATGTACCCATTCATCTCCTGATGTTTGATGTCATACTTGGTCACATTAGTAGCGGGTGGGGAAGTGCCGTCTGCCGACATCGGTAAGTATAAAAAAATCCTTCGGTTTGAAATTATATTCAGCCGAAGGATTCATTTTATTTATTTCGTTTTATCGATCAGATCGAACGAAGAAATTCACATAGTTTGTTCACAGCCAAAGCACGATGACTGATTTGATTTTTAATTTCATTACCTAATTCGGCAAAGGTCCGGTCGTATCCTTCAGGAACGAATACCGGATCGTATCCGAATCCGGAATCACCTCTTTTTTCTTTGATTATTTCGCCTTTTATGATTCCTTCGAAGAGATACTCCTTTTCATCCAGAATGAGCGAAATAGCCGTACGGAACTGCGCTCTACGGTTGTCTTTTCCTTCCAGTTCGTGGAGGAGTTTCAACATGTTGGCTTCCGCATTGTGTCCTTCTCCACCGGCATAACGGGCCGAATAGACACCCGGAGCACCTCCCAGTGATTCAACTTCCAGTCCCGTGTCATCGGCAAAGCAGTTTAATCCGTAGTTCCGGTAAATAAAAGATGATTTGAGGTATGCATTGCCTTCAAGAGTCTCTGCTGTCTCCGGAATATCTGTATGACAATTGATGTCATTCAGGCTGAGTAGCTCGACTTTATCCCCTAAGATAGCAGATACTTCTTCCAGCTTATGTGCATTATTGGTTGCGAAAACAAGTTTACGTTTCATTGTATGCAGTTTATTTTATTTTCAGGCGGTCGAATCCTTCACCATATACACCGATTACCGAACTCTGCGAGATAAAAGCATTCGGATCGATATCTTTCACTAAACGGAAAATATCGAGTGACTGACGTTTGTAGGCAAGTACAACTAATACCTTTACATTATTCTGGCTGTACCAGCCCAATCCGTCAAGTACGGTCACTCCCCGATGGGTTTCTTTCGTAATGCGGTCGGCAATCTTTGCATAATCTTTCGAAAAGATAAAGAACTGTACCGATTGACGGGCGCTGTTGACTACATAGTCCAGAACGAAACCGATGATAAACAAGGTAACGAAACCGAATATCACTCTGCGCCAGTCGTTAAAGATGAAATAGCATGAACTGATGATAATGATATCACAGAACATGATCATTCGTCCGAGAGTAACGTCCTTATATTTATTAACAATGGCTGCAATGATATCGGTACCACCTGTGCTGCCGTTATTATTAAATACCACCCCTAATCCGAGACCACACATGATGGCTCCGATGATGCAAGCCATAAAGTCCTGCCCTTCTCCTACCAACTGAAGCGGAGCTCCTTTATCGTCCACAATGATCAGTTGGAAGAACCATAGGAAGAAAGTGAGCATAAAGATGGCGTATGTCGTCTTTATACTGAATTTCGGACCGAGTATCTTAATAGCAAATGTCATCAGGACAGCGTTGATGATGAAGTAGGACCATTGAATGGGGAAACCTGTTGCATAATAGATGATGGCACCGATACCGGTTGTTCCACCTGTAGTGATCTGATAAGGAATCAGAAAAGCTGTCCAGCCTAATGCATAACTTATCAGTCCGAGAGTGATGAAAATATAATCTCTCAACTCTCGCATTACATCGGATTTTGTGGGTTTACTAATCATTTTGTGTGTAGGTATTAAATAACAATGTTAACAATCTTCTTCGGGACTACGATAACTTTCTTCGGTGTTTTGCCTTCTGTCCATTTTAACGAGCGTTCGTCGGCAAGTACAGTGGCTTGAATCGCATCGCTGGCGGCATCAGCCGGAAATTCCATATTGAAACGTGCTTTACCATTGAAAGAAATGGTGTAATTAACCGTATCTTCTACCAGGTATTGCTCGTTGAAAGCCGGCCATTGTGCATCACATACAGAGGTGGTGTTTCCCAGTGTATCCCATAACTCTTCGCATACATGCGGAGCAAAAGGTGCAAGAACTACGATGAGTTGCTCCAATACCTCTTTTTTATTGCATTTCAGACTTGAAAGTTCATTGACACAGATCATGAAAGCACTTACTGAAGTGTTGTAAGAGAATTGTTCGATATCACCGGTTACTTTCTTAATCAACTTATGGAGTGCTTTTAGTTCTTCTTTGGTAGCCGGTTCGTCTTTTACCAGATATTCGCCGTTTCTGTCATAGAACAATGACCAGAATTTTTTGATGAAACGATGTACGCCATCTATTCCGTTCGTATCCCAAGGTTTGGACTGTTCAACCGGTCCGAGGAACATTTCGTACATACGGAGTGTATCGGCACCGTATTTTTCAACAATCATATCCGGATTTACCACATTGAACATAGATTTACTCATCTTTTCAACAGCCCATCCACAGATATACTTGCCGTCTTCCAGAATAAATTCGGCAGTTTCGTATTCGGGTCTCCAAGCCTTGAAAGCTTCCAGGTCGAGGATATCGTTGGATACGATGTTGACATCTACGTGGATAGGAGTAACTTCATATTGATCTTTCAGATTGAGAGATACGAAAGTATTGGTATCCTTGATACGGTAGACAAAGTTACTTCGTCCTTGTATCATTCCCTGATTTACAAGTTTCTGGAAAGGCTCTTCGGCTACGGAGATACCCCAATCGTGCAGGAACTTATTCCAGAAACGTGAATAAATCAAGTGTCCGGTAGCATGTTCCGTACCTCCTACATATAAGTCTACATTTTTCCAGTACTGATCCACGGCGGGAGAAACGAGAGCTTCGTGATTGCGCGGATCCATATAGCGCAGATAATAGGCGGATGAACCGGCAAATCCCGGCATCGTATTCAGTTCCAGTGGGAAAATGGTTATATTATCAATGTTTTCATTGTCTGTCACGCATTTGTTGACAGTGTCCCATGCCCATTTAGTGGCATGTCCCAATGGTGGTTCACCGGTTTCGGTAGGAAGGAATTTGGCTACTTCCGGCAATTCCAGCGGGAGGCAACTTTCATCAATCATGTAAGGCATTCCGTCTTTGTAGTAAACCGGGAATGGTTCGCCCCAATAGCGCTGACGTGAGAAAATTGCATCACGCAGACGGAAATTGACTTTCACACGGCCTAATCCGGTTGCCTTGATATATTCTTTAGTTTTGGCGATTGCTTCTTTTACGGTCAATCCGTTCAATACGAGTCCACCTTCGGGAGCTCCCGGACGGGGAGAATTCATCATGATGCCTTCTTTGGCGTCGAAGCTTTCTTCACTGACGTCGCAACCTTCGATCAGCGGACGGATTTCCAGATTGAAATGTTTGGCAAAAGCATAGTCACGGCTATCGTGTGCAGGAACAGCCATGATGGCACCTGTACCGTAACCTGCTAATACATAATCGCTAATCCATACCGGTATGGGTTCGTTGGTCAATGGGTTAATGGCATAGCTTCCGGAGAATACGCCGCTTACGCTACGGTCGGCAATACGTTCGCGTTCGGTACGTTTTTTGGTACGGTCCAGATAAGCATCTACTTCGGCTTTTTGTTCCGGAGTGGTCAACTTGGCTACCAATTCACTTTCCGGGGCAAGCACCATGAAAGTAACTCCAAATACCGTGTCGGCACGGGTTGTAAAGATAGTAAATTCAATATCCGAATCTTTCACTTTAAAGTTCATTTCAGCACCTTCGCTGCGTCCTATCCAGTTGCGTTGAGTCTCTTTCAGCGAGTCGGTCCATTCTACGGTTTCAAGTCCGTCGAGCAAACGCTGTGCATAAGCGGATACGCGCAGGCACCACTGACGCATCACTTTTTGAATAACGGGATAACCGCCTCTTTCGGAAACACCGTCAACTACTTCATCATTGGCAAGTACGGTACCCAAAGCCGGACACCAGTTTACCATTGTATTGCCCAAATAGGCTATACGGTAGTTCATGAGGATTTCCTGTTGTTCTTTTTCGCTTTTAGCATTCCATTCGTCGGCAGTGAAGTCCATTTCTTCGCCACAGGCTACGTTCATACCTTGTGTTCCGTTGGTACTAAAAGCTTCTATTAACTCTTCGATGGGACGTGCCTGTTTTTCATCATTGCAATAATAGCTGTTGAACATTTTGATAAATGCCCATTGGGTCCAATGATAATATTCCGGATCGCAAGTGCGAATTTCACGATTCCAGTCGAAAGAGAAACCAATCTTATCTAATTGTTCACGATAGCGGTTGATGTTATTAACAGTGGTAATTGCAGGGTGCTGTCCGGTTTGAATAGCATATTGTTCGGCCGGCAGTCCGTAAGCATCATATCCCATCGGGTTTAATACGTTAAATCCTTGCAGGCGTTTATAGCGCGCATAAATGTCTGAGGCAATATATCCCAGGGGATGACCTACGTGCAGTCCGGCACCCGAAGGATAGGGGAACATATTGAGTACATAGAATTTTTGTTTGGATGCATCTTCATTTACCTGGTAGGTATGGTTGTCTACCCAAATTTTCTGCCATTTCTTTTCGATCTCCCTGAAATTATATTCCATAGCGATAACCTTTTGTTTATAGTGATTTATAATATATGCTTTATATGAGGGAGCAAATTTACATGATTATTTTCAGATAACCACGAAGATAGCTAAAAAACAAAATAGGTATGAAAAGGAAGAATCAGAAAATAAAAATCTTATATTTGTTGATAATTTAAATTTTAGTATTTATATTTGTAATCATCGATTAGGTATATGATTACTCAAAAGATAAAAATGATGACATTCATTCAATAGGTTTGAGCACGAAGATGTGCTGAAAGGATAACGAATCGGGATATAGTTTACAAAGACTATATCCCGATTTCTTTATTATTTTTCCGCTAATATGATCACCGGATTTTCATCATTCTCTTGTATTTCATACGAAATCAGATATTTTCCGTCGTCAGACATACACTTAGGTATGAATGAATGTTCTTCCGGTATGGCGAATGAATTTTCCGGGTAAGAAATTTGAATGCTATTGGATTTCTTTTTTTTCAGGTCATAGTAAAAAAGATAATTCTGTTTATTGGCCCTTGCAGAAAAGAAAAGTTTATTATCCCATTTCCCGATGGGAGTTAAAGTCGCTGCATTGTCAAAGACACTTTTTCTGGGATCGGTTAATGTGTAGCGGGCATCTTCTGCTATTTTGTATTTTCCTAATTCAATGTACCAACGTGGAACGGGTTGATATTGATTATCGATGGAAAAAATGGTATCGTTGAACATCTCTTTAAAGAAAGTCCGGCCATTTGCATGGAATGGATAGCATTCATTGTAGAATACCATTGTCATCTCTCCTTTTTGAAAGGATTTGCCATAGGGTATTTTAGCCAGGATGGTGCTGTCTTTGAATAGGTAAATTTTGTGAGGTTCATTTCCGGTAATATTCTGTATATAACCGGCTTTTATATTATTACCTGATGCAAGGGGAAATACTTCTTTGATATTGCTTTCCGGGATAGGTTCGGTCTTTATCCATTTTCCGTTCCAGTTATATGTTTTAATTTTGTTGGCTATGTCGAAAATGTGAATGCCTTCATCATCTGTCCAAGCATTATTAATGCCGCTATATTCGGTGGGACCTCCTCCTTTGCTACCTATGTTACAAATAAATTTGCCCGACAGATCGAAAAGGGATAAATTATTGTGATGTACCAGTATTTTGTCTTTATGTAGGATTGTTGTGCGGATATTACCTATCAGTATGGAATCATTGGTTTCTAATTGGACAAAGTGTATGGATTTTGCCCATTCTTTCAAAGGGATCTTTTCCGGTTGGCCGTCAAAAAGGGTAGAGAAGTCGATAGTCTGACATTCGGTAGTAGATTCTTTGTTACATGAAGTAAACATGGAGCAGACAAACAGGGAGAGTACAAAGAAACAGGCGGATTTGTTTTTCATAATTGTATTGTGTAACGGATTAATTAAGGGATCTAATATAGGTATTTAAATTATCGGGAAATCATTAACCGACCAAACGTTAAAGTTTTAAAAGCTTTTTTAGAGAAGCCTTATGGAGGGGGATAGATAAGTACGGGCATAAAAAAAGGAGCAACGCCTTGCTCCAACCTTTGTTAACCTTAAATCTAA